>Ga0118677_10001381_pt1 | contig 51666 bp, 39 predicted proteins | sample AliMusrvi5mmetaG_FD_86154 | JGI IMG/M metagenome (GOLD analysis project Ga0118677, IMG submission 86154) | reverse complement strand
CTTTTATTGTCTATAAAGCCAGGTATAAAACCAGACGATAAAAATTTGAATGTTTCTCCATTCCAAAATATCCGAGGACTTTTAAAATTAAATATCTGTCATTTCTTAAACGAAAAAATGAAAAATTATAAAAAAATAATAGTAATAGTCGGTTTGGTGATTCTCATAGCTTTGGGGGTATTTTTTAGTAATAAGGAGAATACCAAAATAAAAATTGGTATCATTAGTCACTTGAGTGGTGAGTATGCAAGCTATGGCGTGCCGATGAAGAATGGTATGGAGCTCGCTTTAAACAAGCTTGATCCAGAACATAAGAAATATGAATTGGTGGTGGAGGATGATGGGGCCGATGCGGTGCAGGCGGCTTCAGCGATGACTAAATTAGTAACGGTGGATAAGGTAAACTATATCCTTTCAGCTCAGGGGAGTGGAGCCGCGTCTGTTATTATCCCTATTGCCGAGAGTAATAAAAGAATTCTGATGATCACTTTGGCTTCCGCGCCGGATCTCTTGAAAAATACCAAATATGTTTTTAGGAGCGTGCCGTCTGATGTTTATCGGGGCGTGAAAATGGTTTCTTATCTCAACAATATCTTACAGGCTAAAAGGGTGGCGGGTTTATATCCGAATGACCCCTATGGGGTTGGAATCAAGGGGATTATTGAGACTGGTAGTAACGGCAAAAATTCAATTAGTGAATTATTTACGCCAGGGGCCAGTGACTTCAGGACAAATTTATTAAAAATTAAGGAGCAGAAACCAGATACTTTGGTGTTGGTTGCTAGAGAAAATGAATACCCGTTAATTTTGAAGCAGGTAAAAGAGCTTGGCATAAAAGCTAACATCATTACTTCAGAAACTTTTAAGGACGATAAAATTTTGGCAAATGCGGGTAAGAATGCGGAAGGAGTGATTACTTTTATGGCGGAACCAAAAGACTATGTGAATTTTGCTTCCGACTATAAGAAAGCCTATTCCGTAGAGCCATCCGCTTATTCTATGTATGGTTATGATGGCATGACTGCTTTGATTTCTGCTTTGGCAAAAAGCGGGGATAATGTAGAAAAGGTTAGAAAGGCTCTACGCGAAGTCCGTGAGAATGGAGCAAGCGGAGTGGTCAGTTTTTCCGAATCCGGTGACCGCACTGGCGTGGAATATTCTACCTACAAAGTCATTCTCGGTGAGTTTGTCCGCCAATAATTACTTCACCGTTTTTATTGTAGCCTTGGATAAGACCATACCACTAGGGCCCATTGAAAGCTCACCCATGGCGCCGTTAAAATTCTTAATTTTTAATAGCTCCGCACTAACATTATCTGCGGTTGGTGCACCTTTGGTATTTTCCGCCGCCGTAATAATTAGAGAAATAATGTCGTATATATTACCGGTGGCTAATTCTGGCACTAAGCCATATTTATTTTTATAATCATCTCTAAATAAGTCTGTAAAATTACTAACACTGGCATACCAGTAACCTCTGAACAAATCCGCAGCCGTGCTGGTATCAAACACTTCAATGGAGGTCATGGGAGCCTTTACGCCAGCTTCTTTTATTTGCCTGGCCAATATTTCCAATTCTGGCGGGGTATTTTGCATCACAATTATATCTGGCAATTCACCTTTGAGTTTTGCTATCTGAGTTCTAAAATCACGACCACTGACGTTTATTTTTTCACTCATAGTTACTTGGATATTAGTTTCCAACAATTGCTTTTCCAGTTCATTGGTAATGGCAATCATCCCGTCATTATTGGTAGTAAAAATGGCAACCTTATTAATTTTCCTATTAATCAGTTCATTAATCATGGCCTTAGCTTCTTCAGCTGGCGGTGTCCAGTGCGTAAAAATATAGTGTCCATCCGGGATTGTTTGATCAGAGGCGGCGGTATTAAAGTGAATGACCTTAGCATTATTAGCTAGGGGCTTTACGCCGTTACCTTCAGCGGAACCAAGGGTCACAATGGCGTTTACTTTATCAATAGAGATAAGTTTATTAGCGATGGTGACGGTTTTATTTACGTTATATTGATCATCCTCAAAAATTAACTCATATTTATTCTTGGTGTTGGTAAAACTAGCGAGCGCCATCTCAGCTCCAGATTTGGCAGGTGTACCAATTATAGCCAGATCTCCACTTAACGGGAGAATGACACCAATTTTAAAGGTGTTTGTGGTCTTGGGTTTGTTATAGGTGGTAAAGCCCACAAATATTAAAACAATTACTACAATTAAGGCGAAGAAATATTTTATGGAACGGCTTTTATTTTCTTGATTCATAATGTTATGTATTAAACTATTAAACTCTAACAGGCTCATTATATTGAAAATTGTCAATAAGTCATTAAAAATGACTGAAATGAGAAAAAACATATTTTAAAACTATAAAATATGTTGTTAATAAAAGGCTTTACAATATTTTTCTATATGATATTATGTCGTCATAAATAACGACAATGGAAGAATTACTTAAGAAATTAATAGATTATGGCTTATCAGAAAAGGAGGCGGCCCTTTATCTATCAAGCCTAGAATTGGGAGAGTCCGGTATGTCTGCCATTGCTAAAAAGGCTGGATCCAAGCGCTCCACAGCTTATTTGACCTTCAAGACGCTTGAAGCTCGGGGTTTGATGGGAAGTTTGAAAATGCGGGACGGCTTTCGCTTTATTGCCACTCAGCCGGAGATATTTTTTGCCCGGGAGGAGAGAAGATTAAAAGAATTAGCTAACCTCCTGCCGCAATTTAAAGAATTGACTGTTGCCAAGCCTTATCAGCCCAAAATTATTTTTTATGAGGGGAAAGAGGGATATAGGATTGCTTTGGAAAACAGTTTAAAGATACCAAATACCATGATCAGGTATATTGGTTCCTTTGAGGAAGTGTATAAAGTGGTAGGAGCAGATTATGACCGTGATCACTATATGCCTAGGCGGGTAAAATCAAATATTTCCATCAGGAATCTTACTTTTGATAATCTAACCTCAAAATCTAAGGAGTGGATAAATGAAGCCGGTAATCCAAGGCAGTTACGAGAAATCCATCACCTGCCCATGAAGTATAATTTTAATACGGCCACTATGATTTGCCGAGACAAGGTGATTATTTTCAGCGGAAGCAATGAGAAGATAGCCTTGGTGATTGAAAGCAAAGAAATAGCCTCCAGTGAAAAACAAAAATTTGATTTAATTTGGGATTTGGTTGAAGGGCAGAGGCGGAAGGAGAAATAATCACTTCACCTGCTTGGTTTCAAAATTAACTTTGGTCAAATCTCCATCTTGGTCAAAATTGATTTTACCTCTTGGTGATTGATAGTCCTTTAGATTTAGTAAATAATCTCTAATACATTTATTATCTTCGCCACATTTTTTTAATCCTGGAGCGAGTATTTTCAAGCTGTCATAACCCAGAGCCACCAAGGAATCAGCTTCTTTGCCGGTACTATTCTTGTAATCAGTCCAGAAGGTGGTTTCTTTTTCTACAATTGGTGTTGAATAGTATATATTTGTTTTATCTTTAATCTGAGCAACAGTGTCTGGAGCTAAAAGGGAAGGACTATAACCTAATATATATCCTTTATAACCCAAATCTCTGGCCTGATTTATTATTGTTGAAGTTTGTTCAGGTAGCGCCATTAGGTATAAGGCTTCCGGATGTTTACTGATTAATTTGGTCAGTACACCTTTAAAATCATTTTCTTTACCAGAATATGATTCAATTCCAGTTACTTCTCCACCTAGCCCTTTAACTGTTGATTGAAAGTTTCCACTCAGGGCTTGTCCTGCTGGGTTATCATTTGTATAACTAATTCCAAAACTCTTTATTTTAAGGTTATTCACTGCATATTCTCCTATCGCTTGGGCCTCGTAAGCATCTGATACCCATAAACGGAATATAAGATCACCTTGCTTTGGGACTTCAGGGCTGGTTGCTCCAGACGCAATATATAGAACATCATTACTCTGAGTTGTTTTTGCTACTGACATAGCTACTGAGGAACACACTGTCCCAACGATAACTTTTGTTTTATCAATATTAATTACTTTATTAAAGACACTTACTCCGGTGGCACTTTCACATTTATCATCTTCGTACACCGCCTCTACTAATCTGCCGTTTATTCCACCATTTGCGTTGATCTCATTTAAGGCAAAATTAAAGCCATCTTTTAGGTTTTCTCCCCAAGAGGCGGCGTCCCCAGACATAGAGGAGACAAAGGCTACCTTTATGGTGCTAATATCCTTTGGCTTAAGGCTGAATACTAAACCTATAACAATAACTAAAATAATAACTATTCCTAAGATTATTTTTTTCATAATATTATCTTTTAAGCTTGTAAATCCTACAATGTAATAATATATGAAACTGTCAATAAGTCACGAAATGTGACTAAGCTAAAAAAATAACATAAATCTTGCTCCAAAATACCTTGTGGATAAAGGGCTTTACAAGATTATTACCTATGCTATACTGTTGTCATGGATAACAACAACCATGAAATAATCTCTATTTTAACAGATTACGGGCTCGATGAAAGGGAGGCTGCCCTGTATTTAGCTGGCTTGGAAATGGGTGAATGTGGTATGGCGCCAATAGCAAAAAAGGCGGGAATTAAGCGCCCCACCGCCTATCTGACCTTTAAGGCCCTGGAAAAGAAGGGTTTGATGGGTAGTTTTAAGATGAAAAATGGCTTACGCTTTGTTACCACAAAACCAGAAGTTCTTGTTGCTAGGGCTAAATCAAAAGTGAAGAGTTTAGAGTCCATCATACCAAATATTAACGCTATTATAGGAAGTGCTTCTTATAAGCCAAAAATTAGTTATTATGAAGGCCGTGAGGGTTTTTTTACAGCGATAGAAGAATGCTTTAGAAAACCAAATGTCACCTTAAGGCACATTGGCTCGTTAAAGGAAACTCATAAAGTAGTTGGAGAGGATTATGATTTTAATTATTTTATTCCAAAAAGAATAAAAAATAACATATTTATGAAAGCTCTTTATTTCCCGGACGTCACGCAAAAGATAACAGTTAGAAATGACGCTGCAGAGCTAAGGGAGATGCGTTTTTTGCCAATGAAATACAATAACAATACTTCAACCTTAATTATGGAGGACAGAGTTATTATTTCCGGGGGCAGTAAGGAATTGATTGTGGTGGTGATTGAAAGTAAGGAGATTGCTTTTAGCGAGCAGCAGAATTTTGATTTAATTTGGGATTTGGTTGGAGAGAAAGGCGGTCAGATTTGATATTTCGATAAAACAAATAACCATTCGCCAATTAAGGCGAATGGTTTTTGTTTAGGGATTTAATGTAGCTACTGGTTGAGGGGAATTTTTTTACCGTCCTGTAAAACTATACTTATATAACCAACTCCAACAACATCACCATTTTTATCAAAGTGATACGTGCCAATAGTTCCAGAGTAGTCTGGCATCTTATAGAGATAATCTTTTATTTTAGTTGGGTTTGTACCCACTGATTCTATTGCTTGTTTAATAATATATAAGCGATCATAAGAAGCTCCCATTTCGTATGAAACTGACGGGTCTTTTCCGTAAAGTTGCTTATATTTTAATATTAAATCTTTACCCTTTTGGCTTAAATCTGTACCATCGGTTGATACAACACCGTTCATATACTTACCACCAGCTGTAATGGCATCTTGTGTCGCTAAAGAAAAGTTGCCGTTAAGCGGTGTTAGAATCCCTAACTCCCTTGCCTGCTTAACGATGATCCCCCCAGCTTTTGTATCAGTACCGGGGTTAATATATACAACATCCGGATTGGTAGATTTGATTTTAGTTAGAATAGCTCTGAAATCTTTGGTCCCACTATTGTAATTTTCATCAGAAACAACAGAAACTCCTTTTTCTGCCAGGATTTTATTAACGATGTCGCGAACACTTTGTGAATAATCTGTGTTTTCACTTATCATCGCAACTTTTTTGTATTTAGCGGCAAGAACATTAGCATCTAACTTTGCAATATCAGCGTCAGAAGGGCCATTTCGGAAAGTATAATCACCCGCATCAGTTATTAATGGACTACTAGAGAAGGCGGAGAATAATAAAACTTTATTTTGCTCAGCGACCGGTGCAACCGCCAGGGTTTCCGAACTGCAGACGGCACCAAGGATTATATTGATTTTATCGACGGACAGAAGCTTTTGAATAGCGCTGATGGCGTCTTTTCCAGTACATTTTCCATCTTCATACACGATTTCAACTAGGCGTCCGGCAATTCCGCCTGCGTCGTTTATTTCCTTCCGGGCAATCTCTAAGGCATTCTTCTCAGTTTCACCGTAAGGAGCGCCATCTCCAGACAAGACACCAATAAAACCTAACTTGATAGGACCGGTTTCTGTTGGTTTTTGTGAAACTACTCCAGCAATTATTAAGACAACAACCACTATAACCACAATCCATAAATACTTTTTCATATTTAATTTATTAACAATTAGTAATTGATCAGTCTAATATTTATTGCTGGACATAAGGGACTTCTTTTCCGTCTTTTACCATTACCGGCCTAAATCCAACACCTACTACATCTCCATTATCAGCAAAATGGTATTTACCGATTGTGCCGTCATACTCCTTTATACTTTTTAGATAAGCTACAATTTTATCAGCATCATAACCAACTTTGCCAATTGCCTCAGCAATTAAATATGCTCGATCGTAATTTGACCCCATGAAATAAGCTAAGGCCGGTTCTTTACCGTATAATTTCTTATATTTTTCTAGTACCGCCAAGCCTTTTTCTGATAAGGTGGTGCTGTCTGAGCTTATCGCTCCTTCCATATATTTACCGGCAATTTTAATAGCTTCGGCAGAAATAACTGTTGTGTTTCCATGTACTGGGATCATTAGTCCAATGTCTCTAGCTTGTTTTACCATTAACGCAGAAATAGTTGCACCTGGTGCAGGGTTAAGATAGACAGCTTCCGCTCCTGAAGCCTTGATTTTAGTGAAGATACTTTTAAAGTCCTTGGTGTTGCTGTTACCAGTATTAAAGACCTCGTTTGAGACAATTTGAATATTATTTTTCTGAAAGATTTCTTCCAGAGATTTTTTTATACCCATTGGATAATCAGCGTTTTCAGAAACAATAGCAACCTTTTTATAAAGTTTTGACATTAATTCGCCATCAATAGTGCTGTTAGCATAGTCTGAAGGATAATTTCTGATAAAGTATTTACTTATACCAGTTAGATCAGGATGACTTGAACCTGCTGAGAACATTAAAACTTTGTTTGCGGTGGCAACTGGGACAATAGCTAGGGATTCCGAGCTACAGCCAGCGCCAAGAATGACCTTTACCTTATCCATATTTATTAATTTTTGAACGGCGTTCAAGGCATCCTTAGCATTACACTTTGCGTCTTCATAGATGACTTCCAATTGTCTACCATTAACACCGCCAGCGTCATTTATCTCCTTGATGGCCATTTCTGTGGTGTTTTTCTCAATCTCTCCAACAACAGCCGCGTCACCGGATAAAGCGCTAATAAAACCTAGCTTGATAGGACCGGTTTCTGTTGGTTTTTGTGAAACTACTCCAACAACTATTAAGACAACAACCACTATAACCACAATCCATAAATACTTTTTCATGTTTTATTTATTAATAATTAGTAATGGGTTTATCATACCTTTTTAGTAAAAAAGTGCAATCAACAAAAAACCAACCGGATTAAGGGTTGGTTTTTTTGTTGAGTTTTGATTATTTGAGATTAGTTTGTTGATACCACCTTACCATCTTTAATCATTTTGACTGATGGTTCAGTGATAAAGAATCCTTCACTATCTATTTTTACTTTTCCAAAGACGGGAGAATTCCAGGTGCCCATTTTGGTAATTATCCCTGGTAAATCTGCGGGATTAATAACTTTATCAGACTTTTCTTGTAGGGATATCAGCATCGTTACTAAGTCATATACATATGCTGATCCAGCCATGGCATCTGTGCCATAAGCAGTTTTAAACTTCGCGGCGTAATTTGGTGATACCGTATCAGAGACAAACCAGTCACCCTCAAAAAGGCTTACGTCATTGCTCCATTCAATTGCTTCCACAGAAGTAACTGGTACTTTGATACCTAATTCTTTCATTTGGCGGGCCGCGATTTCAATTTCTGGCGAGAACATTTGCAGGAAGACAATATCTGGATTAGCTTTTTTAACCTTAGTGATGATGGTTTTAAAATCTTTATCACCAACATTTGTTATGTCATAAGAGACAATTTCAACGCCAGAATTTTTTAAGGAATCTTTTACCGCATTTGTTACCGCCAAGGTACCGGGATGATTGGTATCTATAATGGATATTTTTTTAAACCCTTTTTTGATCATTTCTTGAGCTAATAATTGTCCCTCTTTGAATGGTGGGGTCCAATGTATATAATTGTAGACACCTTTGGCCACGGTTGGGTCAGAAGCTAAAGAAAATTCTACCGTCTTTCCAGTCTCAGCAATAGAATTAATGGCATTTCCGGTTCCTGAACCAAATTCAATTATTGCCAACACTTTATCAATGTTTATAAGTTTGCTTGCGGCGGTGGCGGAAAGTTTTGGGCTAAACTGATCATCTTCAAATACTAACTCATAATTGTATTTGGTAACACCGGCGTCCTTCAGTGCCAACTCAGCGGATTTTTTCATCGGTTCACCAAGAAAGGCTAAACCGCCAGTAAGAGGTAAATTTAAGCCAACCTTAACTGTTTGTTTTTCACCTACTGGGGTAGGGGAAGTGTTTGATAAAACTAGAGCTGCGATAATAATAACAACTATAATACCAACGATCCATAAATATTTTTTCATTCTTTAATTTTAATAAGTTAATAAATAAAACTTGCTATATTCTAACACGTGGAATCTGATAAACAAGGAAGGTATTTCAACGATCTTCTCTGATAACAATATACACTATTATTGGCTTATTGTGTAAACTACCTGACGGTAGACGTTAAAATATACTTATTTTATATGTCTATTTTAACACCCGTAAGATATTGTCGGTTTTAATTGACAATAATATGGGCTATGATATGCTTATTTTATGCAAATAAAGAACCCTTCACTAGTAAAAGAGATGCAGAAGATAGGTCTGTCAGATAAGGAATCCTTGGTCTATGTTTCTCTCTTGGAATTAGGTGGAGCTTACCCATCAAAAATTGCCGAGTATGCCGGTATCAAGCGGGCCACCGCTTATAATATACTGGTTACTCTGTCTGTTCGGGGTTTGGTGAATGAAATAGAAAAAAGAAATAAGATTTTTTATCAAATAGATAGGCCAAATAAATTAATCCAGTTTTCAAATAACCGAGTTCAGTCTGCTCAAGACAGTCTGGTGCGCGCGGAAAAAGTTTTGCCGGATTTGGAAAGTATTTTTTCCCTTTTGGGTGATAAGCCAAAAGTACTTTTCTTTGAAGGGGTGGACACAGTAGATAATATATATAAAGATATAATTTCTGGTGCTGGTAATTTTGAAATGTCCGGTTTTTCCAATGTTGATAAGTTTAAAAATGCCATGTCACCTAGCCAGTTAAAAAGTTATGTAAAGACAAAAGAGCGTCTTAATATTACCACTAAAGCTATTTTTCCAGAGACTCCCGCCAACCGTTCCTACGGTCAAATGGTTTTTGCTGGAATAAAGAAAGAATACTGGCCAAAAGCAAGGTATGCGCCGGCCGAGAGATTCCCATACGAGGCTGAAATAATGGTATACGGAACTAATAAATTAGGGATTTTAAAATTTGGAGGACAGAACGTTATTGGTGTCATTATTGAAGATAAAATGATTCACGATATGATGAAAATGATTTTTGAACTTTCATGGGAGAGCCCTAGTGTGAAGGATTAAAAGCCACAAATAAAAAAATTAGGGAAGCAAAAAACCATTCGCCAATTAAGGCGAATGGTTTTTTGTTGTTTATTATTTTGCTAGATATTTACCAATTCTTTGTTTAAGACTTTTTGTAGGATGAGACCGGCGCCAACGATATCACCATTTTCATCAAATGAATATGTACCAATGACGCCATTATAACTTGGTAGGGAGCGCAAGTAGCGCATCACTTTGGTTGAGTCATCACCAACCGCTGAAATAGCTTTGGCGACAAGGTAAACATCATCATAGGCCGCCCCAGCATAGAGTTGAAAGTTTGGTAAGGTGTGATATGCGCTCATATATTTATCAAGGAAGTTCTTACCTTTGTCCGTTGATAAATTTGCGAGGTTAACACAAACCATGCCTTCGGTTGCTGGTCCGGCCTTAAATATAATTGGGTCTGAGCAAACTAGAGTACTGGCAAACTTTGAAGTAATCCCAAGCTCTCTGGCCTGCTTGGCAATTACCGTTAGATCCTTTCCGTTTTGTGGGTTAATAAACACCACGTCCGGATTTGTACTCTTAATTTTTAGGAGTTCAGATCTGAAATCTGTGCTTTGAGATAAATAATTTTCACTAACAATTATCTTGAGACCTTTTTTTTCAGCTTCCGTCGCGAACACATCCTTTATTCCCTGAGAGTATTCAGTTTGTTCAGAAATAATAGCTGTTGTTTTATATTGTTCTGATATGTAGTCAGCCAAGATGGAACCCGTTAGGGCATCACTTGGGTTATTTCTGATAAAATAGTCACTTATTCCAGAAAGTTTTGCTGCTCCGGCGGCAAAAGAAATAAAGAAAACCTTTGCCGGCGAGGTAATTGGAACTGCTCCAAAAACTTCTCCACTACACATTCCGCCAATAATATATTTTACCTTATCAACATTTACTAATTTATGTGCTGCCGTCGCCGCATCTTTGCCGTTGCATTTGCCATCCTCGTATATCATCTCAATTTGTCGACCTGCTATTCCATCAGAAATGTTAAGTTCGTCTACCGCAAGTTTGACACTATTCTGCATTAACTCGCCGTATGACACCGCATCCCCAGAAAGGGGAGCAATAAATCCAATTTTAATTGAGGAATTATTCTGAGTGGTGTTGGGAGCTTTATTTGTTAAAGTTATTATCCCGATTACCACAATAATAATTCCACCAAGCCATAAATATCTTTTCATTTTTTTGCTTTAAATTAATCCTTATAATCACTCATCTTTTCAATGATCTTTTTCTGATATAACAATACATCATTGTCAATAATAGTAACTTACTTACTGACAATAAAATCTAAAATAACCTTATTTTGTAACAAGAACACCTATATTTATAAATATTGTCGGTAAAATTTGACAATAAATACTGATATGGTAGGCTGTCTATATGCAAATAAAGAATGAAAATCTGGTCAAATCACTTCAAAAGACAGGATTTACTGATAAGGAGGCTTTAGTCTATGTATCTTTGCTGGAGCTAGGTGGAGCGTATCCATCTAGGATCGCAGAATATAGCGGTTTAAAACGGGCGACTACTTATAATATGCTCACAACCTTATCTATTCGTGGCTTGGTAAATGAAATTGAAAAAAGAAATAAAATATTTTATCAAGTAGATAAGCCGCAAAAACTTTTGCAATTTTCCGGTAGCCAGATTCAGATGGCAAAGGATAGTTATGAAAAGGCTGAGAAGATCCTGCCAGATATTGAAAGTTTATTTTCCTTGCTGGGTGATAAACCTAAGGTTTTGTTTTTTGAAGGACCGGATACTGTTGTTAATATTTGTAAGGATCAAACTTCTAGTGGTGGAAACTTTGAATTGATTGGTTTTTCCAATGCGAAAAAATTTAAAGATATTATGACTCCTGCCCAAATGAAAGACTTTGTAGCTGCTAAGGATCGCCTAAATATTTTTACTAGGGGGATAAATCCTGACACTCCGGAGGATAGAGCGTATGGAAAAACTGTCTTTGAAGGTATTAGAAAAGAGCTCTGGCCCAAGGTTCGTTATATGCCAAAAGAAAAATTTCCATATGAGGGAGAGATAACTATGTATAGTAAAAATAAAATTGCTATTACTAAACTTGGTGGGCCAAATATTATTGGCGTTATTATTGAGGATAAGATGATTCACGATATGATGAAAATGATTTTTGAATTGGCGTGGGGAAGTCCGGAGGTGAAGGATTAGACGTGTTTTTGCGTCAAAAATAAGGTAGAATAATAGCATCGCACTTTAATGGACGCTTGTGCGACATGCGAATCAGCAGATTCGAAACTTGGTAATTTCGTAAAATCACATGGCGGAAAAAGTAAAAGAACAATTATTGAGATTAGAAAATATCAGTGTGAACTTTGGCGGGGTGCATGCCTTGAAGGATGTTTCTCTGTCTTTTGATGAAGGGGAGATAGTGGCGCTCATGGGGCCAAATGGCGCCGGGAAATCCACCGTTTTAAAGGCAATTTTTGGTTTGGTTAAACCGGTTCAGGGTCGAGTGCTGTGGCATGAGCAGGAGATAAAGCCAATTCCACATGAAGTGGTGAAGATGGGCATTTCTTTTGTGCCACAAGGTCGGCGCGTTTTTAAATATTTGACAGTTAAGGAAAATTTGGAGCTTGGCGGGGTGACTATTAAAAGCAAGAATATTTTAAAAGAAAGAATAGCAGAAATTTTAAATCTCTTCCCAGGCCTGAGAGAAAAATTGGGTGAGAAAACTGGTAATTTATCTGGTGGGCAACAGCAGATGGTGGCGATTGCGCGCGGGCTTATTACAGATCCAAAGTTATTACTTTTGGATGAGCCGTCACTGGGTTTGGCCCCTAAGATTGTGAAGGAAGTTTTTGAAAAGATAAAGGAAATCAACGAGAAAAGAAAAATGGCCATTGTGATTGTGGAGCACAATATCAAATCCATTTTAGCTATTACTGATCGCGCTTATATTTTAGACAAGGGAGTTTTGGTCCACACCGGCGTAGGCGAGGAAATCCTAAAGGATAAAATCCTAGAAAAGGTCTTTTTAGCCAAGGTGTAAAAACCAAAGCCCCGAGAATTCTTATTCTCGGGGCTGGTTCTGTTTCTCTCCTCAGTCGAGGAGAGGTTGTGTGTTGTGGAATTACTTCCCATCACTACCATCAGCGGTTTCTAAATCATCACCTTCATCTGCCACAACAGGAGCGGCGGTGGAGTGAATATCTATTTTCCAACCGGTGAGTTTGGCAGCGAGGCGGACGTTTTGACCACCTTTACCGATAGCGAGAGACTGCTGATCTGGAGAAACTTCCACAGTGGCTTTCTTCTCCATTTCGTCTGTTTTAATATCTAATACTTTAGCGGGGGAAAGCGCATCCTCAATAAATCTCTTCTGATCTGCGGACCATTCAATAATATCTATTTTTTCTCCGCCAAGTTCACTCATCACGGTGGCCACACGCACTCCACGCTGACCTACCAGAGAGCCAACCGGATCAATATGATCATCAGAAGATTGAACGGCCACTTTGGAACGAGAACCAGCTTCGCGAGCAATAGCTTTCATCACCACCACACCATTTAATACCTCTGGGGCTTCTTGCTTGAATAATTCCTCAAGGAACTTTGGATGAGAGCGGGAAAGTTTTAGGAAAATTCCTTTTGGAGTTTCCTCTACCTTATATAGATAAGCACGAACGCGTTCACCTTGCTTGTATTTCTCTCCGGGGATTTGCTCTTCAAAAGGCAAAATGGCGGTCGCCCGGCCCATATCAATGAAGATGTTGCCACGCTCCATCCTCTGGACGGAACCAGTAACGATTTCACCTTCTTTTTTACCGTATTCACCAAGGACGGAGACTTTCTCGGCCTCACGTAATTTCTGAATGATAACCTGCTTGGCGGTTTGAGCGGCGATTCGGCTAAAATCCTCCTTGGCCTCTAGTGGGAAGACCAATTCCTCACCAGCTTCTATCCCTCTTTTAATCTTTTTAGCATCCTCTAATAAAATATGATGTTCTGGGTTAAAGTAAACGAGCTCACCTTCCATTTCATCTATATCAGTATCCTTTCCACCCATTTTGTGGCCAAAACCTTCCTTTCGGCTATCAGTTTTCTTATTTTCTGCCATTTCACCCTCCTCACGCATTATTACTTTATCTTTTTCCACCACTACTTTAACTTGCTCAAATTCGGTCTTGCCGGTATTTAAGTCAAATTTAGCGCGGATGATCTGGCCTCTTTTACCATACTCCTTCTTATAGGCGGTAGCGAGGGACATGCCAATAGCCTCCAACATTTTATCTTTTGGGACACCTCTTTCTTGCTCTAACTGTTCAAGCACTGCGTTTAAGACTTTTAGATCTACCATATGTTTATTTTATTAAAGAAATCTGAAATCATCTAATTTTAAAAGTCCTCGGGTTTCCTTGTTGCACAGGCCAGACATTTTAAAATCAAATAATTTCAGGTTTCTTGGTTATTTTGATAAAAAATTAAGTCCGCTTTTGGGCGAACTGAAACCTTACCTAACAAGTATAGCAAATTCAGGCTTGCTGTCAAGTGGACTTGTGATATAATTGTGGAAGCTAAAAGCTATTTATTAATTTTTATTAATTTAATTTTATAAAGATGCAAAAAAAAGTTTTCTGGGTTACCTTCTCAATTATGGTTTTTGTTTTAATAGCGCTAGCCTCTTCTATCTATTTTAATAAAAAACCAGAAAGCCCGATTGTGGAGCCGGTCTGCGATCCATATAAAAATATGGATTTGATTGTTAAGGACGGAAACTTAAATGGCTGTGATTGTATAACGGATAGCGCAATAAAAATAAAATGTCAGAAAGATATTTTAAACGCCATTCTTTATTCTAATGCCCTGAAACAAACGGATCCTTCTCTTTGTTCTGAGATTTCCGATGTTAGTTTAAGCTCTGACTGTGTCGATTTGGTAAAAGGGAATGCGGCTTTTCAACAGAAAATACTGAATTTAGTAGCTAGTACAACTAATTTACAAAAATAATATGAAAAAGAATTTAATTTTAGTTTTAAGTTTTATTTTTATTTTAGTTGGCATTCTATCTTTTGGTAACTCTGCTTTGGCTGGTTATACGGCTGCCCAGATTAATAATTATGTTGCTAATCACCCAGCTGTGGTTCAGGCTTATGTTGCTACCCATCCCGCCGCCGCTGCCGTTGTGAAAGCTGCTGCATCCGCCCCCGCCCCTGCCTCTACTCCCGCAGCTAACCATGGTGGAGTAGCCGCAGCTGCTTCCTGTGCCTCACCAAAATGTTCCTACGGTGGTACTTGTTATAACCAAGGGACAACGTTTGCTGGTTACACCTGTTCGGGCGGAAGTATTACAGCTATAACTGCAAGCCCGGCTTCTGCTGCTTCCTGTGCCTCACCAAAATGTTTTTGGAATAATGGTTGTTATGGTGACGGTACGATCGTCTCGTTAAGCGGTGTTAGTTATAGATGCTCTGGTGGCAGTGTGTCCCAAGTCTCAGCCGGCGGGTCTTGTTCAGCACCTAATTGTCGATATTCAAGCGGTGTTTGCGCTTCAAATGGCGGTAACACTATTTATGGAGGAATTTGTTATAAATGTTCAAACACAGCAATAAATGCTGTGAGTATGTCTAATTGTACTGGTGGTGGAGGTGGTGAAGTGGGCGTGGCGTCACCAGGTACAGTTGGATATGATCCTGGTCATGTTACTCCACCACCAGGGGGGTTATGTTCTTATATTTATCAGGTTACAGGTTGGTCTACTTGTACTGGAGGACAAAGTCATGCTATTGGGGTAAATTATCGTGTCTCTGCTAATTCTGCTGATTGTCATTCAGTTGCAACCACTCGTTCATGTGGCGGTCCCAATCCCCCTGGCCCCGACCCCGACCCAAGTCATGGCGGAGGAGGTGTGCATGGTGGAAGTGGTACCGTGACTAACGGTGTTTGTGGCAGTTCAGCTGATAACTTGTTTTATTCAGTACCAAATAGCAATCTTTGTAATTATTCGTCAGTTACTCCAACAATTTCCGGTAATGGTAGCGTGCTTCATCCTTGGGCATGGTTTTGTGTGGGTTCGGGTTCAGGTGCCTCAAGCCCGTCCTGTGTGGCTTATCTAAATACAGTTGACCCCGATCCCGCCTTGAAATGTGCTCAATTGGCTATTATGCCTTCATCAACAATAAATATAAATACCAACGCGGTCTTTACTTTTACACCAGACTCCCCCAATATTTATTGGAAAACAGAGGGGGATACAGATTTTGTAGCCAGGGCAAATCCAATGAATAAGATTTTTACCACTATCGGTCAGAAAACTATTATTGCTAAAGTGGCTTCCACTGCGCCGAGCGTTTTTGGAACGCCATGTGAAGTTGATATTAATGTTGTGCAGACGGGTGGGGGAACAAATGAATTCTAAGGTAAATTAATAGTTTTAAATCAAACAGCCCGCCATCAGATGGCGGGCTGTTTGATTTTCCTTGATAACAGACAAAGTGATGTGGTATAATTTACAGAAGCTAAAAGCTATTTATTAATTTAATTAAATAAGTGTCGCGCTTTATGGACGGTTGCGCGACATGCGAATCAGCAGATTCGAAGCTTGGCAATTTAATCAAAAAAATCAAATGCAAAAAAAAGTTATTTGGTCTGGTCTTATTGCCCTACTCCTAATCATCATCATTGTTGTGTTTTCTTTACTAACTGGAAATAAAAATTATCAGCCTGTTCAGGCTTGTGACCCGTATGCAGACTTGAATTCAGCTATTACAAGCAATGAAATTAAAAGTTGTGATTGTTTAAAAAATGTATCCGAGAGGGAGCAATGCCGAGTGAATATTTCCAACGCCGCTTTTTACTCCAAGGCCTTAAGGGAAATTAATTCTGAGCTTTGCGCAAATATCACCACCCAAGTGATGAAGGAAACCTGTGTTTCTAACACCAAGGCCAAGGCCGCTTTTGCCAATCCTTATAAAGAGATGAATTTAAAAGCTACTTCTACTAATAAAATAAAATAATATGAAAAAGAATATTTTATTATCACTTGGTTTTATTTTATTAGGAATTATATTTATTGGGAATAATGCTTTTGCTTGTTCTGGTGGTCAGTGTCTAGTGGGAAGCTATTGTGTTAATAGTGGCCAAGTTTACAATGGTAAAATTTGTAATAATGGAGTTATTGAAAACATAACTGTCCCGCCAACTACCACCACCTGTCCTTCCCCTAACTGTATTCATAATAATGTCTGTTATAATAGTGGAAGCACAATTTATCTGAATGGAAGTACTTATACTTGCTCAGGTGGAAATGTTACGGCCACAACTACAAACCCCTCATCTCAATGTTCTCTACCGAATTGTAAATATGCTGACGGTGTGTGCGCCCAGCCAGGGACAAAGGCCTTGTATGGAGGGAATTGCTATTCCTGCTCAAACGGCGCAATAAATAATGTGGCGGTTTCTAATTGCTCCAGTATAGTTTCTGGCGGTTCAAGTGCTCAGGCTCTTTGTACTTATGCCAGTGCTGTCACGGCCTGGACAGCTTGCTCTGGTGGTATTAGTTATGCCGCTTCCGGTGGGATAACCTATGCTACAAATCCTAGTCTTTATAATTCTAACCCAGCTTGCGTCGACGTTCCAACCTCTCGGGCTTGTGCCGTAGCACCATCCGGGCTGACTGCCGTTTGTTCTCCAACGGGAACTTCCTCTATCTTGTCTTGGTCTCCGATAGCTAATGCTTCCTATGCTATTAAAATAGATAAACAGGATGTGCCGACAGACCTCTGGAAAAATGACTGTAATGTTTCCCAATATGATGGGGATATTTGTGTAAAACCTCAAGCGGATTACTCTGGTATCCAGTGGGGTTTTGGAAATGTCAAAACAGTAAGCGGTGATTATGATGGTGATGGTAAAAGTGATTTGGCGGTGTGGAGCCCGTCCTCCGGCAAGTGGTATATTCGGCCTGTTTCTGGTGCTAGTATCGTTTGGGACTATGCCCACGGTGGTTCTACGATGATCCCTGTTTCCGGAGATTACAACGGTGACGGTAAAAGTGATCTAGCTTTATGGAACCCTGTAGATGGTAAGTGGTACATATTGGATATGGTTACAAAAAATCAGATTGTTTATGGTTACGCCCACGGTGGTTCTACGATGATCCCTGTTTCCGGAGATTACAACGGTGATGGTAAAAGTGATCTAGCTTTATGGAACCCTGTAGATGGTAAGTGGTACATATTGGATATGGTTACAAAAAATCAGATTGTTTATGGTTACGCCCACGGTGGTTCTACGATGATCCCTGTTTCCGGAGATTACAACGGTGATGGTAAAAGTGATCTAGCTTTATGGAACCCTGTAGATGGTAAGTGGTACATATTGGATATGGTTACAAAAAATCAGATTGTTTATGGTTACGCCCACGGTGGTTCTACGATGATCCCTGTTTCCGGAGATTTTGATGGTGATAAGAAAAGTGATTTAGCGGTTTGGAATCCAACTGATGGCAAGTGGTATATCAGGACTGTTTCCGGGACAATAATAGCATGGGGAGTTCAGTTTGGTGGCCCGGGTATGATTCCTGTCTCTGGTGATTATAATGGTGATGGTAAAAGTGATATGGCCTTGTGGAATACGAATCCTAATTATAATTGGTATATAAAAGATGCTCCTGATATGCAGAATAATTTCTCATTTTTTACTACCAATAATTCATTATATAAGTGGTGGGTACAGTCTGTAGTAAACGGCGTCTCGAGTGATTTTGTGAGCGGACCGGATTTCACCTGCGGTTCCACTTGTTATACTCCCCAAGATAAATTCAGATTAACTCAGGTGGCTGGGACATATTCTCAAATAAACGGTACGAATGGTCTTTGTAAGACAGAATATGGCCAAGATTGGGAATTTGCAACCATAACTGATGCGGATGAGGTTGAATTGATGACGGGGAATAATGGCGGAAAGTACTTTAATCAGGGTTTTGCTATTAAAAATGTTGCTTCAAATAGTGCTCCTTTTTCTAATAATGTCTGCGCTGTAGAGTTGGCTAATTCTTCGTGGCCCGAGACCGATAAGATGATTTTATTTGAAACTGGACGAGATCAACCTTTTTGTTATTCTGATGTGCACAAGGAAACTGACGGTCCTTTTTTCGGCCTATGTCGAAATACTAATCTTGGTGTAATTCCATCTTGCGCTCCAGTAACTGGACCTTGTACTAGTAATGCCAAAGTGTTAGTGGTGGCTGGTGGTGGAGGGGGGGCAAGGAACAATTATGGAGATAAAAGGGGTGCAGGTGGAGGTGGAGCGGGGGGGTTAATTTCTAGTTCAACATTTCCTATTAGTGCACAATCATATAACGTTATTGTCGGAGCAGGTGGCGCTGGTGGTAGTACTGATAATTCAGCAGTCAATGGTTTTAATGGCGGTGATTCTATTTTTTCAACTTTAGACGCGGTTGGAGGTGGTGGAGGAGCGGGACATACTTCTACTCAGGTGTGTAATGGGGGTACTTGCAGTTGGGGGCAATGGTTGTTAGTTGGTGGTTCTGGTGGCGGTGGATCAAATGGATTAAATCAGTTTGGACAGAACGCGGCTACTGGAACACCTAATCAAGGACATGATGGAGGACCAGGGGAATATCTTTCTCCTTTCAATGGCGGTGGTGGAGGCGGAGCTGGGGCGGCTGGTGGCGCGGCTGACACTAGCCACTCCGGAGCTGGTGGAGCGGGATTAGATCTCAGTAGTATTTTTGGAACTAATGTTGGTGTAAATGGTTGGTTTGCCGGTGGTGGAGGAGCGGTTGGTGGTTCTAGTCCTTATTTTAGCGCGGGGGGTCAGGGTGGCGGTGGGAATGGTGGAGCTACAAATAATGGGACTCCAAATACTGGTGGTGGGGGTGGAGCTAATAAAGGAGCACCTGGTTCTGGCGGTTCCGGTATTGTTATTGTTAGGTATAACACTGCTGATTTTGGTACTTCAACCGGAGGAACAATAACCACTATTGGTTCTGAAACTATTCATACCTTTACTTCTTCTGGCGTACTAACTCTTACTTGTCCAAATAACTTTACTGCTTCTTGTTACGGTAGCCCAAATCCCGCAGATACAAGCACTATTGTTACATGGAAAGCCACAGCTACTGGGGGCACCGAGGATTATACATATAGCTGGAGCGGAACAGATGGTCTGACCGGAACTTATGATCAGGTGCCAAAAATATATACGGCTACCGGTACCAAACAGGCCAGTGTGTTAGTAACATCAGGAACCGCCACTACTTCTGTGGCTTGTACTGGAGCTGCCGGTGGGGGCGAAAATGGAATTAGAGTAAATCCTCCCTCTACTGGCGCTGGTGAGTGTGATACAACTCGAGATCAATGTTTGCATGGCTCCCCAGTTGTTGTTCCTGATGATCTAAGTGATCATTCTGACCATCAATGGTGGTGTAATGGCACGTCAAATATTTTATGTCATTCATCTATACCGGTAGATCATAATCTTGATTGTAGTCTCCTTTTAACTTCACCGGCTGGGGCAACTTCAGCGAATGTTAACACAAACACCGAGTGGACGGTTAGTTCCACACATGGCCTGAGTTTTTCTCAATCCCAATATATTAAGACTTGGGTAGCGACTGGTGATAATAATAGTGTTTCTGGAACTAATACTCTTTGGGATAAAATTTTCACAACAATTGGCCAAAAAACTGTTAGTGTTACGGTAACAAATGGGCTAGCTAGAGGGGGAGAATGTTCCGCAACTGTGAATGTGGTCCAGACTGGTGGAGGGACTCATGAGATTTAGGGTTATAGAGATAAAATAAGAAACAAAGTAACAAAGAAAAACAAAACGGCCACAAGTTTCTCTCCGTTTAACGCGGACTAATCACTACGAGAATCTTCTGGCAGTTTTGTTTTGCTGTTAATAATTATTTAGGGTATAATAATAGCAAATGATCGTTTCTGAAAATCAGCTTAAAGAATTTTTATTAGACTCCGGTTTGATTACCGAGTCTGATTATGAACTGGCGGTAGATGAGGCCATGAAGAGCAAGAATAAACTCACGGCGGGGCATGTCTTGATTAATAATGGTAAAATCAGCGAAAATGATTTCAGGCGCGCTGAGGCTTATGTATTGGGAATTCCTTTTGTCAGTTTAAAAGATCAGAAAATTGATCCAGCCGTGCTTGCTCTTATCCCCGAGCCTGTTGCTAGGAAAAATAATGCCATTGCCTTTAGAAAAACCGGGGATAGTTTGGAAGTGGCAATGCTTGATACTCGGGATCTTTCCTCCATTGAATTTATAAAGAAGAAGGTGGGTTTAAAAATTCAACCTCGCCTAACAGATAGTGATTCTATCAAGAGCGCTTTACTTCAATATCAAAAAAGTCTACGCGCCGAGTTTGGTGATATTATCCAGAAGGACGCCGTGGCTTTAAAGAATCTGATTGAAGGGCGAGGGGTTGGTAATTCTCAAGATGATTTAAAGAAGATGGCGGAGGATTTACCAGTGATTAGAATACTGGATACTTTACTTAAACACGCTATTTTACAAAATGCTTCGGATATTCACATTGAAGTTTTAGAGGATCAATTATTAGTTCGTTACCGTATTGATGGTATTCTCCATGACGCTATGGTTTTACCAAAAAGTATTGCCCAAAGTATTATTGCCCGAATAAAAGTTTTAGCCAGCCTGAAACTTGATGAAAAACGCTTGCCTCAGGACGGCCGTTTCAAAATGGAAGTTAATGACGAAGGAGTTTCCTTCCGTGTTTCTATTTTACCAACTTATTTTGGTGAGAAGGCCGTGATGAGATTACTCCGAGAAAATGTTTCCGGTTTTACTTTGGAGGCGATGGGCTTTCATGGGGAAGCGTTAGAGGTTTTACATGAGGCAATAAAGCAAACTACTGGGATGATTCTGACCACTGGCCCCACTGGTTCCGGTAAAACCACCACCCTTTATACTCTATTAGACATTTTAAATACACCAAACGTAAATATTTCTACCATTGAAGACCCGGTGGAATATCAGATGGACAGGATAAACCAAACTCAAGTTAAGCCGGAAATTGGTTTTACTTTTGCAAACGGTTTGCGTTCTTTGGTCCGCCAAGACCCAGATATAATCATGGTGGGAGAAATCCGAGATAATGAGACGGCTTCTTTGGCGGTAAATGCCGCGCTGACTGGTCACCTGGTTCTATCAACTTTGCATACCAATAGCGCTGCCGGGGCTATGCCCAGACTTATTGATATGAAAATCGAGCCGTTTTTAATTGTCTCGACTGTTAAAGTGATTATTGCTCAGAGGCTTATCCGTAAGCTGAGTAATTTTAAAGAAAAGTATTTTATGACTAAGTCCGAAGTTGTTTCTTTGGGTAAAATTGTTGATTTAGACAGGATATTGGGATTTTTGAAAAAAGAAAAAATTGTGTGTGAGAAAGATACCATGGAAACTATACCTTTTTACAAACCAAAAGAATCACCGGAAGCTAAGGATGGCTACAATGGCCGAGTTTGTATTAACGAAGTTTTTAAAATGTCTCCCGCCATTAAAGATTTGGTGGTCCAGGGAGCATCAGATAGCACCATAAATGATGAGGCAAAAAAAGAAGGAATGATGACGATGATTGAAGACGGTATTTTTAAGGCGGTGCAGGGCGTTACTACTATTGAAGAGGTTTTGCGTGTGATCAGTGAATAAAAATAAAGTAAAATGCGTTTTAAATTTAAGGCAATAAAAAAGAACGGTGAACGGTATGAAGGGACGCAGGAATCCCAAAGTAAATTTAGCCTGTATAATGAATTAAAAGAGGAAGGTAATATGCTGGTTTCCGCGGAGGAACTGAATAAGGATCGTTTTCAAAAGTATTTTTATAAAATATTTCCTTTTTTGGGAAATGTCTCTACTGCTCAAAAAATTGCTTTTGCTAAGAATCTGTCCGCTATGACCAAGGCGGGTTTGTCCCTAAGCCGGGCTTTATCTGTGATTGAAAATCAGAGCCCTAATATGCATTTTAAAAATCTTGTTGAGGAAATAAATTTGGAAATTAAAAAAGGAAAAACACTAAGCGAGGCTTTGAAGAAATATCCAAATGTATTTTCAAACCTGTTTATCTCCATGGCTAAGGCTGGAGAGGAAAGTGGCGGTTTGTCAGACGCTTTGGCAAACGTGGCTTTACAGATGGACAAAACTTATCGTCTGCAGAAAAAAATAAAAGGGGCCATGATCTATCCCGGGGTCATTATTTCCGTGATGATTATCGTAGGTATATTAATGTTTATTTTTGTGGTGCCCGGTATTACCGCAACCTTTAAAGACTTAAATACAGAATTACCAGCCAGTACCAAATTTATTATTGCTATTAGCGATTTTTTGACCGGTCATTGGTTATTATCTATTTTGATTTTAATTGCTGTGGTTCTAGCTTCCTATTTTTCTCTCAAAACACCTTTTGGCAGGAGACTTCGTGACAAAATAATCATCAGGTTGCCCCTCGTTGGAGAATTAATTAAGGAAGCAAATTCCGCTAGGGTGGCCAGGACGCTTTCCTCCTTGCTTTTGGCGGGCGTGCCGGTGGCTCAATCAATCCAGATTACTAAAGGGATGGTTAATAATTATTATTACCGGCAAGTATTAGAGGAGGCGACAAAGGTTGTGGAGAAGGGAGAAAATATCTCCGGTGTTTTTACTAAAAACCCGACTTTATATCCAGTCTTTGTGGGCGAGATGATGAGTGTGGGAGAGGAGACCGGTAATATGGCGTCAATGCTTCTTGAAGTTGCCATTTTTTATGAAAATGATGTGGAGGAAAGGACGAAAGATCTATCTACAATTATTGAGCCGGTTTTAATGGTAATTATTGGAGCAGCGGTAGGCTTCTTTGCTCTTTCAATGGTCACTCCGATATATTCCGTGATGGATAATATTTAGTCACTCTCCCATTTTATTTGCTTATAACCTTCAGCCGAGAGGGGAAAACTTGGCGGAGGGCCGTATAGTAAATTACTGTCATAATTGTAGTAAGAATTAGCATAACCAGCTATTACATTATTACTAATACCACTAGTCCAAACAAAGTTATCAAACCACCAGCCATATTCAATGATGGCTCCGTAAATAGTCAGGTTATTTTTTTTATTGCCATCATAATAATAAAACTGGAAATTGCTGTTTTGGGAAATTACTGCGGCGTCAATTTCTAGGTCGTTTGGGGCATAATATGTGGGAATAATATCTTTTTGCCCAATCAGGCCCAGTACTGATGAACCATCTTTGGCACTATAAACAATATTATTTGGAATAAAAATAGTTGGGGCGGTAGCGTCATTAAATGGTAAGGTGGCGGCGGCTACAGTCACCCTACCCTTTACTGTACCTTCTACCCAGATATTATCTTCTGTATAGATTAGACCATTATTTGGCAAAGGATAATGATCATAACCTGATAAAATAATTCGATCATTATAATCCGTAGGTTGGTTTTTATTTACCCAGTGCATATTAACATCATAAGTTCCACCAGTAGGGTTCGAGCGCAGGCTATTCACTTTGTAAATAGTGACAGTGCCATCATTGTTAAAAACAAAAGAGTAGCCATTTGCATTGGATGGTGGTAAATATATTCCACCGTTTTGTGCCAGACTTTTCATACTGGCCAGATTAGAAGTAAAGGCGGAAAAATCAATGGCTGGTACGGGGAATTGCCAAAAATTAGAATTACCGGTTCCCCAAACACCGGGCTTTGTCTGGGAAGGGCAATTACTGAAACAGTCAGTAGTGTAGGTGGTCTTGGCGGAAAAGATGGGGGCATTACCGGCCACATCAAAACGAATACCATTATTTGAGTGCACCTGTCCGCTCCAGGTTTGTGGAGAATAATAGATCCAAACTTCACCATTGTTTAAAATAGAATACTTTGCGAGTGATGGAATGCCATATTTCACAGTAACTGTTCTTTTGGTATTAGGATTATTGCTGGTTACACCTGTGGATTTTATAGTCACAATAGTGGTACCGGTTTCTGGCGGAGTAATCTCCAAGCTAAATTGGCCAATTACCTTTTGGGTATCGAAGTCTTTATAATCATGAATATAGGGACCATTAACGCCGGTACCATCTTGGTAATCAGTGGGAAAGTGCGCCAGGTGCCATTGGTAATAATTTATGCCAGCATCAGCAATTTGTAGCGCTTCCTCTCTATTAATTGTTGAGGTTATCACGCGCATTCTGCTGATCAGGAGATTAATAATAGGCACCATCATGGTAGAAAAAATAAAAATAATTACAATCAAATATATTATGATATAACCAGACTGTTTGTTTTTTTTCTTTTTAATCTCCATTATATTAATCTCCGAGGTTATTTTTAAGGTTTCGAACTGCTGATCCAGCAATAATACTAAAGACAGTAGTATCGGTCCTGGTGTTTTGTTTTAAAATATTAAGGTTGATCTTAACATATTTAATTTGATTGATATTAACTGGTTGAAGCAAAGAGGTGGAGCTGCCGGTATAATTACCATCATAGTAATAAAAAATCGGCGAGGCGTCGTTTACGATATTATTTTGGACAGCTTGAACTTTTTCAGAGATTAAATTATATGTTAATGGATCACCGGTGGGTAAAGTTACCCCTTTATACAGAGTGTTATCGGTCAAATAATAATGGATTCTGGCAACTTGTCCAACTGGCTGTCTATAACTTGAAAAAAATATGATTTGTTTGTCCTCTGCTTGGCCAATAGGGTAGGCACCGTCACTTCCCACCTGGGCGATACGTATTTCATTCGTAAAGTTGGCACCAACAGCATTGGCATAGTCAATATTATCCATTGATATCAATCTATCCTTGGAGTTTATAAAAATATGGGTAAATAAAGTGGTTACCCCGAGCGCTAAAATAGTAAATATAAAAATTACTACAATTGTTTCGACTAAAGTGAAACCTCTATTCCTGATTCTTATTTTTTGATTCTTATTTAACATTATATTTTAATGGCTCAAGGATACCCGCAGAGTCTGATAGCCTTTAATTTCTTGGGAACTAATTGTTTGGGGGGCGTAGCCTGCGGCGTTGACTGTTATTTGGTAATTTTTACCGAAGTCTGATTGTAGTCCAGGAAAGATGACTTGGCCGGGAGTAAAACAACCAGAAATATAATTAATATTTAAACTAGTCAGGACGGGTGTCTTGGTGTTATCGACGGTGCTTAGAAAGACTTTATAACGAATGTAGCGAGCATTCGGAGCGGTAATATTTGTCCCGGAAGTGGTGTAATAACTTTCTGCTGTTCCGTCCGGACCGGTGAAGTTCCAGGTAGTGGTAGCGGTATTATTATTGTTCACGGCTATCTGAAACTTGATCATCGTGCTTGGGTCCTCAGATGTTGGTTGCCAATTTATAGTGGTAAAGACGGTTGTGGTAGCTCCGGTATCAAGAGTAGATGAAATTAAACGTCCATTATCGGGATATGGGTCATCATTGTTGAATTTATATAAACGCAAACCGTTAGGGGTGATATCCGTGCTGATATTACCATCATCAGCAAAATATTTTGTCTCATCAGTAAAATCAGTTTGGCCAAAACCACCGGTCCAGTCGTTGTTGTTCCACGTGCTACCGCCAGTAATTTTAGTTTTGTCCACATTCAGGACTGAGTTTTGTAATTTAACAATCGCGCTTTCCAAAGGATTATCTGTCCCAACGTCTTTCACAATTACCAGTAAACTATTAGTTGTTTTTGGTCCTAAAAGTAAATTAATATTTTGATCCGTATTAGGTAAGACATTAAATTCTGGCGCTGGGGAGGATCCGTAGATCATATAATTATCTGTTGGTATCGGTAAATAATTATCCCACTCAATATTATTTAAAGAAATCTCTCCACCAGCGGAGGATGTGTAATTGTGATCAAATTTTACTAAGTCCGGTTCACCTTTTTTCTTAGACCCTTTTATCTCCATATTTACATTGGGCATAATCTGGCAAGTTTGATTTAAGGTCTTAAAAGATAGGTTACTCAATTTATCTATAGAAAAACTAACTTTGGTCACTTGGCCGTTTAGGATGGTGGAATCGGCTTTGGTCGGACTGGGATTTTCTAGAGTAATTGGGTAAGTTTGGTCTGTGGAATAACCAGTTTTACTAGCCGTGAGGTGATAGGCATTAATACCGTTAGGTAAGCCCACCTCAATCCAATTACCATTAGCGTCTACAGTCCTGGTCAAATTGATATTAAGTACGTCGTCTTTAATATTTATTTTAGCATCAGGTACCGGCTGACCACTAGCGTCGGAAATGTTTATGGATAAAGCCCCGCCAGCGTCCAGGTTTTCCAGACCTTTTGGGGTGATATTAGTTAGGAAACTGTACATTTTATCAGTGCCGACATTTTTTACGTAAAGTTTAACTTGTTTATAGTCGTTACTGGCAAAGTCACCGTTACCTGCCGTATCATCCGCCGGATCATCAATATAATTTACTACGTAGTATATTTGATAAGATGTATTGTTGATGATAATTTGTGGAGCATTTGGCAGATCCGGTAATTCACCGTGGGGGTTTCCACTCAAGGTTCCTACTTTGGAATAAGGCAGGTTATGGACAATTTCCATGTACTGGTTAGCCAAGCTTGAAATTGCGGTATTTTCCCGATAAATACTGATACCCTTTATTAGTGAAGCGGAAGTTTGATAGATAACCCCGGCTAATAAGACAAAAATAGCAATGGCAATCAAACTCTCCACTAAAGAAAATCCTTTATTATATTTTGTATTTTTCTCAGGCATGTGTTCTGCTGTATATTTTAGCATATTTAGTGTTATAATTATAGAATGAGTAGTAAAATATTAGTGGTAGCGAATTGGAAGATGAACCCTGGAACGGCAGAAAAGGCCAGAGAAATTTTTAAGGGTATACTGAAAGATACTAAGGATTTAAGAAGTACCAAAGTGGTAGTCTGCCCGCCGTTTGTATATTTGTCTGACTTAGAAAAAATCCTTGAACTTAGTTCAGGACAAGTTAATTCCAAACTCATTTTAGGGGCCCAGGATATGTTTTGGGAGAAGGAGGGTTCTTTTACCGGAGAAATTGGTTCTGATATGCTCAAAGCCGAGGGTTATGTAATTATTGGTCATTCGGAAAGGCGGGAATTAGGAGAAACGGATGAAATGGTAGCGAAAAAGGTTCTTGCTTCGAGTAAGGCAAAATTAATACCTATTTTGTGTGTGGGAGAAAAGATTCGGGATGAGCACGGAGAATATTTGCATTTCTTACGAAACCAACTGATTAATTCTTTGAGTAATTTACCAAAAAAATATTTGGCTAAATTAATAATTGCCTATGAACCGGTCTGGGCGATTGGTAAGAATGACACTGAGGCCATGAAGCCTACGGATATTCATGTGATGACGATATTTATAAAGAAAGTTTTGACGGAAATTTATAAAGATAAAAAAGTTCTGGAAATTCCTATTTTATATGGTGGCTCGGTTAGTCATAATAATGCCAAAGAAATTATTACTCTGGGCGAAGTCCAGGGTTTATTAGTTGGCCGTGAAAGCTTAAATCCTAAAAAATTTGGGGAGTTGTTAAAAGTAGTGGATTAATGCTTATTTATCCACCTTTTTTACTTGCTAAGAGGCTGCGGGGGGGGGGTATAATGATAGTTATATTATTTTAATAATTTAATCATCATTTTCATGAGCAAAAAATTTATCATCTCCTCTCTATTTCTTTCGGTCTTTCTCTTTATTATCACCACTCTTTTAATTTCTAATACCGTACTGGCCACCACTGTCTGCACAACTTTAAACTCCAATATTGCTTTGGGTTCTATAGATAAACATTACGCCACGCCAGATGTCACTGCTCTTCAGAATTTCCTGGCCTCTAAGGGTTTACTAACCGCTACTCCAAATGGCTATTTTGGCCCTGCTACTCAGGCTGCCATCCAAACTTTTCAGAGAAATAACGGTCTAGAGGTCACCGGTTTCGTGGGTCCACTCACTCGGGAGAAAATCAAAACCCTCTCTTGCGGTATGAACACCGCTTCTAGCGTCACTGTTCCTGCTTCTCCCACAGCCATCACCAACTCTCCCGTTTTAGCTCCAGCTACCTCTGGTGGTATGTCCCTCCGAGATTTTGTTAATCTTATGGTTATTATTGGTGTTGTTACTCCAGACAAATTACCTGGTATTAATGCTTTCCTGGTTAGTCTTGGTCAGACTCCAATAAGCACCGCTATTAGCACAACAACCGCAACTTCTACTTTACCAATTGCTACTACGACAGCGACCACTACTATTACTGTTAATTCTGGCGGAGGTGGAGGAGGAGGTAGTGGAAATTCCAGTTCCCAAACTTATACGGTTACCTACAATGGTAATGGAAATACTAGCGGTGCCGCACCAACAGACTCTACTCGCTATGCCAAGAATGGTACAGTTACCGTCAAAAACAATACCGGTTCATTAACAAAAACTGGATATGCTTTCAGCGGTTGGAATACTTCAGCTGATGGTTCTGGTACTGCTAGAACAGTAGCCTCTACTTTCTCCGTTGGCTCGGCGAATGTAACTTTGTATGCAGTTTGGGTGGCTGCTCCAACTTTTACTGTCACTTATGATGCCAATGGCGGAACGGGTACGGCCCCAACTGATTCTAATGCTTATACCGCAAGTTCTACCGTCAATGTTTCTAGTATTGGCACTCTAACCAAAACTGGTTATGCTTTCAATGGTTGGAATACTTCAGCTAATGGTTCTGGTACTGCCCGCGCAGCCTCTTCTACTTTTTCTATTGGTTCCGCGAATGTGACGTTGTATGCGGTGTGGGTGGCGGGTTATACAGTAACTTATGATGCTAATGGTGGGACAGGAACCGTCCCTATCGACTCCAATGCATATTTAGCCAGCTCCACTGTTACGGTCTCTGGTATTAGCACTCTTACTAAAACCGGTTACGCTTTGACTAGTTGGAATACACAATCTAATGGTAGTGGAACAGCTTACGCCACTTCTTCTACTTTTGTGATTGGTTCGGCTAACGTTATCTTATATGCTCAATGGACCGTCGCTTATTATGTAACTTATGATGGTAATACCAATACCGGAGGCGCTACTTCTACTGACTCCACTCCATATCTATCAGGTGCTACCACCACTGTCTTAGACAATACCGGTTCTCTCGTTAAAACTGGTTATACCTTTATTGGTTGGAATACTTTAGCTGATGGCACAGGAACTACCCAAGCCACTTCCTCTACTCTTATTATCGCTTCTGCCAACGTCACCCTATACGCTCAATGGCGAGCGACTGTCACCTATAACGGAGTGGCGAACACTGGCGGTACGGTACCAGTTGATTCCAATCAGTATAAACCAGGTGCTACTGTCACTGTTTTAAACAATACCGGTTCACTGGTAAAAACTGGTTACACATTTACCAGCTGGAATACCGCCGCTGATGGTTCCGGTACGGCCCGTGCCACTTCATCCACTTTTTCAATCACTGGTAATACTATTCTCTATGCTAAATGGACGGCTGATCCCTCAGCTACTTACACCGTCACCTATTATGGTAATGGTAATACCGGGGGAACCGTGCCCGTTGATTCCGGAACATATTTAGCCGGGGCTACTACAACGGTTTTGAGTAATACTGGTTCACTTGTTAAAACCGGTTACACTTTCACTGGTTGGAATACTTTAGCTAATGGCAGTGGTACCGCTCGCGCCACCTCTTCTACTATTACTATTGGTTCGGCTAACATTACTCTCTATGCTAAATGGACCGCTGATGCTGTCAGTACTTATACGGTTACCTATAACGGTAACGGTGATACGGCCGGAACGATACCAGTGGATGCTAATACCTATATCGCTGGCGCTACCGTTACTGTCTTAAACAATACTGGTTCACTGGTTAAAACTGGTTCTACTTTTACTGGTTGGAATACTTTAGCTAATGGTAGTGGAACCAACCGCGCCACCTCTTCTACTTTTGCTATGGGTTCCGCCAACGTTACCTTATATGCTAAATGGACGGTTAATCAGGCTGCTACTTATTCCGTGACTTATAACGGCAATGGTAATACTGGAGGAGCTGTGCCCACTGATTCTAGTACTTATGCGTCTGGGGCTTCCGTTACAGTGCTGAGTAATCCCGGTTCTCTTTTTAAGAGGGGTTATGCTTTCTCTGGTTGGAATTTTTGGTCTGATCCTCAAAATATGACCCCTGTTTCTGGCGACTATGACGGTGATGGCAAAAGTGATATGGCTTCATGGGATCCCTCTAATGGAAAGTGGTATGTCTACTCGGTTGCTAAAAGCACCTTCATCGTCTGGGGCATTACTTTAGGAACAAGTGGTATGATACCAGTCAGTGGTGACTATGATGGTGATGGAGTTAGTGATTTAGCTGTCTGGGATCCGGCCAATTTTAAATGGTATGTTTACTCAGTAGCTAAAGGTACTAATATTGTCTGGGCCGTTCAACATGGCGCTATTGGTATGACCCCAGTTCCTGGTGATTATGACGGCGATGGTAAAAGTGATTTGGCTTTGTGGAATCCTTCTAGTGGTATGTGGTATATTCGAGATGCGGCCAATACCAAAAATATTGCTTGGGCTGTTCAACATGGTGGTACTGGTATGATTCCCGTGTCTGGTGACTATGATGGTGATGGTAAAAGTGATTTGGCATTATGGGATCCTTCTGATGGCAAGTGGTATATTCGAGATGCGGCCAATACCAAGACTATTGCTTGGGCTGTGGTTTGGGGAACGTCAGCTATGACTCCGGTTCCCGGTGACTATGATGGTGACAACAAGAGTGATTTAGGTTTATGGAATTCGTCTACCGGAAAGTGGTATGTCTATTCTCTTGCCAAAAATGCCAGTCTTGTTTGGGATGTGGCTTGGGGCACTAGCGGTATGACCCCCGTGTCTGGTGATTACGATGGTGACAACAAGAGTGATTTAGGTGTATGGAACTCCGCGGATCAGAAATGGTATGTGCGTGATGCGGCAAATACGACGAATATTGCGTATGGGGTGGGGGGTGGGGACCGTGTGGTTTCCTCAACTTTTACTATAGGTTCTACTAATATTACTCTTTATGCACAATGGATACTGCTTCATTTAAGTACTCCGTATGTCTGGACTTCACAGATTAAATTTAATAGTTCTAATGGAGCTATTGTATCTAGTTTAGAGAGTTCTGACACATCATTTCTAGCCGTTGATCAATCTGGAAACCTAAAGAGAGTTCCTGGGGTAGGAGCCGCAGATGGTGGCTCAAACTACTGGATGACTGGCGGTAATAGTGTTTCTAAAATTGATGGAATAACTGGGGAATTGATTGGTGCTTATCCGGTTGGAAATAACCCTTTTGGAGTTGCAGTAGATGCGAATGGTAATGTTTTCGTCTTCAATACTTGTTCTAATAGTGTTACTAAATTAAAAAGTTCCACAGGTGAGATATTGGGAACTTATTCGGTTGGGGGAGAGACTGAAAATTGTGCTGAAGCAGGTGATAATGGAATTGCTGTTGATGCTAGTAATAATATTTGGATTAGTCATAATGAAATGTGGAATGGAGGTGTAGTTCATAAACTCAATGGTTCAACAGGTGCTCATCTTGGGTCCTATGTAGTAGGGCTTGATACTACAGGTATAGCTATTGATAAGAATGGAAATGCTTGGGTTACTGGTCTAGTCCCTCTGGTCCACGGGGCACTTAGTAAGTTAAACGGTTCCAATGGAGATATTGCTGGTCAATATGGAGGAACATTCTTTATTAAAGGGGTGGCGGTTGATGCAAGCGGAAATATTTGGACCGGTGAAACATTTGGTAGTATATCTAAATATAATGGTTCAACTGGTGCGCTTATGGGTACTTATTCTGCTAGTGGGGCTGAATTTTATGGTGATGCAACTGGCTTCGCCTTACTCTATTTTACGCTTGGAGTAAGATAATTATTATTACGAACACAATCTACCTATTCTGGTTGGGATTTTGACACCATTTGGCAAATAGTGGCCGGGCATTATCCAACCTTGAGATAGAGCTAAAGTGGTACGAATAGTACTTCCATCAAATCTCCGCCTTTCTTAGGAGGAGTGGCGAGGGCTTCCGAGACGAGGTGGTATGTTGGGAGGTTAGGTGAAGTTGTGTAGAAAAAAAGAAAAAACAGGGTTTTGATCAGATCAAAATCCGGTTTTTGTGTTATACTTTTATCATATGAAAAAGAAGCCGGATTTTTTATTATTGGAAGAGGAGGGAGAAAATAAACCGGTAAATTATACCAAGCAATTTATTTATAGCCTGGGGCTTTTTGCCCTGATATTTTTATGGGCCAATGTTTTTTGGGATTATAGTGGGGGGTTGGCGAATAAAATGAGTGGTAGCCAAACGGCGGCGGTAGCGGAAATTGTAGAACACAACCGCCCCGTATCAAACCACCTCCCTTCGCCGACTCAGGACTCCTCCTTAGAAAAGGAGGAGATTGATGGGCACCTGACGGTGGCGTTTGTCGGGGATATTATGCTTGATCGAGGGGTAAAATATTCGGTAAATAAAAAGATGGGCGGTGATTACCGTGAGCTATTTGTAAAAGTAGAAGACCAGCTAAAAGGCTATGATCTTTTATTTGGAAATTTAGAGGGTCCGGTTTCTGATAAGGGAAGTGACGGGGGTAGTTTATATTCTTTCCGGATGGATCCTAAAGTGATTCCGGTATTGGAAGAGGTAGGCTTTGATATCTTTTCTGTCGCCAATAACCACGTCTTTAATTGGGGTCAAAAAGCATTCACAGATACTTTAGAGCGTTTATCTAATGCGGGTATTGATTACGTTGGTGGTGGATTAGATGGTCCAGAGGCTTATCAAGAGAAACTCGTTGAGGTTAAGGGGGTTAAAATTGCTTTCTTGGCTCTCAGCGAATTTAAAGACGGAGCTGTAAGTAGTACTTCTACTCAGCCGGGCATTGCTTTGATTAGAGAAGCCGAAATAAAAGATAAGGTTTCTCGCGCTAGGGCCGAAGCGGATCTGGTGGTAGTTTCTTTTCATTTTGGCGAGGAATATCAAACTAAACCAAATGATTATCAGCAAAAGTATGCCGAACTAGCTATGGACTCTGGAGCGGATCTGGTTATTGGGTCACATCCCCATGTTGTCCAGACGGTTGGCCGATATAAAAACGCCTATATAATTTATAGTCTGGGTAATTTTATTTTTGATCAGGCTTTTTCTCCGGAGACCATGTGGGGCGGGCTTTTGGAAGTGGAAATTAATGGAGAAAGTAAACAAATAGAAAAAGTAAATCTTAAAAAAGTTTTCTTAAATAAAATGTTTCAAATAGAGAGTATAGAATAATTATAAATTATTTCTGATTTTCTCGGCGTTACTTTTTAAATCTTTTCTATCACCTGGGGTTTCTGGTTCAGGGTAGACCCAGAAATGAGCATGGGGAACCTCTTTACCTTCTATTTTTCCACATACCACCTCGGTTCCAAAAGCCTTTTTTTGAGTCAGAGCAATCTTACGGGCGATTCTAAATAACTCCATGGATTCCTCTTCTGGTATATCCCAAATCCAGTGATAGTGTTTTTTAGGTATTACTAAGGTGTGGCCGGGCCCAAAAGGATTAATACTCAGAAAGGCCAGGAGATTATCATCTTCGTAAACGATTTCGGCGGGGATTTCTTTGTTAATAATTTTACAAAATACACAATTATTGTCTTGCATAGGGGTATTTTATCATAAAATATTGTTATAATCATCTAATGCTTAATTACCCACCACTTTTACAAACTTTGCTTAGAAATAGGGGAATCAAGATGGATGAGGAGGCGGAGGCTTTTTTAAATCCAGATTATGAGAGAGACATTCATGATCCATTTCTTTTGCCAGATATGGAAAAGGCGGTGGAAAGGATTCTGCAAGCGATAGAGAAAAAAGAGAAAATAGTTATTTATAGTGATTACGATGCGGATGGAATTCCGGGCGGGGTGATCCTTCACGACTTTTTTGAAAAAATTGGCCATAAAAATTTTACTAATTATATTCCGCACCGGCATGATGAAGGTTTTGGTTTGAATGATGAAGCGATAGCGGAATTTAAAAAAGAAAAAGTGGATTTGATTATCACGGTGGATTGTGGGATTGCAGATGTGACTGAGGCAGAGAAAATAAAAAAAAGTAAGATAGATTTGATTATCACGGATCATCATGAGCCAAAAGATAAGTTGCCAAAAGCGGTGGCGGTGGTGGATGCTAAGAGAACTGATAGTAAATATCCCTTCAAAGATTTATGCGGTGCCGGGGTGGCGTATAAGTTAGTTCAGGCCATTTTAACCAAGCTGAAGAGTTCGGAGTATCTTTCTCACTTAACGCGGACTAATCATTCGAAAGACATTCCGAACTCTTCAGCTAGTGGCATAGTTGAGATTAAAGATGGTTGGGAAAAATGGCTTTTGGATATGGTGGGGATTGCTACTTTATCAGACATGGTACCTTTGGTGGGGGAAAATCGCGCCTTGGCCTATTATGGCCTGAAAGTTTTGCGGAAAACTCCCCGTTTAGGTTTGTTGAAATTATTTCGTTTATTAAAAATTGAGTCAAAGGATATTACGGAAGATGATATTGGTTTTTCCATTTCTCCCAGAATCAATGCCGCCTCGCGGATGGGTAGTCCGGCTGACGCCTTTAAACTTTTTGTTGCTAAGACGGATGAAGAGGCGGATGTTTGTGCAAAACATTTGGACCATATAAATAATGAAAGAAAAGGGGTGGTGGCTAGTCTGGTGAAAGAAGTGCGGAAGATAATGAAGGAGAGGTTGATGAATGACCCTCTCGGAGGACCTCAGGGTGAAGATGCTTCAAAAAAGGTGGTGGTGATTGGAAATCCAGAGTGGAAACCGTCCTTACTTGGTTTAGTGGCCAATTCTTTAGTGGATGATCATAATCGGCCGGTATTTTTATGGGGGCGGGATGGGGGGAATATTTTAAAGGGTTCCTGCCGGGGTGATGGCTGTGTCAGTACTTTGGATTTAATGAATGAAGTGGAAGCTGGAATCTTTATTGAATTTGGTGGGCACAACATGTCCGGGGGCTTCTCTGTGGTTCAAGAAAAAGTGCATTTATTGGAGGAAAAGTTACAGATGGCCTATGAGAAAGTAATTTTAAAAGGGACAATCGCAGTTGAAGAAACGGTTGCTGATGCCAAGTTAAGTTTTGATGACGTGAATGTGGAAAATTATAGACTCATAGAAAAACTGGCACCATACGGTGTAGGTAATCCTAAGCCGCTTTTTCTTTTTGAGCACGTTGTTGTTGAAAATGTTAAAATGTTTGGCAAGGAAACTAACCATTTGGAACTAATTTTTAAAAATTCTCACGGTAAAACAGTAAAAGCGATTGGTTTTTTCATGAGGAATTATTATCCTTTAGTTTTGTTAGAGGGAAATAATGAAGCGGAGGAACGAGAGATAAAAGCCGGCGATACAATAAATTTACTGGCCAACTTTGAAAAATCCACTTTTCGAGGATTTAACGAATTAAGACTAAGAATTGTAGATTTGGAAATTATGCTATAATCCTTTTAATATGCTCAAAGCAGAAGACAAAATAATTATTTTTACTGATGGGGCGTCAAAAGGGAATCCGGGACCGGGTGGTTTTGGTGCTGTGATAATGATTCCGGATAATAAAGTAACAGAGCTTGGTGGTTTTGATAAACACACGACAAATAATAGGATGGAACTAATGGGAGCTTTAAAAGCTTTTGAAAAAATAAAGGGAGAGGAGGGGGAAGTGATGGTTTATACGGATTCAAAATATTTGATAAATGGCATGACCGGTTGGGTTTTTGGTTGGCAGAAAAATGGCTGGAAAACCAAAGAAAAGAAAGACGTCTCTAATAAAGATTTATGGGAGAAACTTTTTGAATTGGTTAACGGAAGGAAAAATAGTCTGAATGATTCATTTGGATCGGTTAAATGGAATTACGTTGGTGGTCATGTGGGTATTGCTGGTAATGAGCGTTGTGATGAGATAGCGGATGCTTTGGCTACCGGTCAGAAGGTTGATTTTTATACCGGACCACTAGAAAAATATAATATAAATGTGCGTGATTTAGGTCATGATGAAGCAAAAAAAGAAATTAAAAGTAATAAGAGTGCCAAGGCCTATAGCTATCTTAGTTTGGTAAATGGTGTCCTGCATAAAGATAAAACTTGGGCGGAGTGTGAAAAAAGAGTTAAAGGAAAAGCTGGCGTTCGGTTTAAAAAAGCCATCTCAGAAGCTCACGAACATGAGATTCTAAAGGGTTGGGGTGTGAATGAATAAAGACGTCTTTTACACGGTGGCCGGTGGTTTTACAGCTGGTATTTTTATGAGCTCATTTATAAAGATGGGTTTTTCTTTTTTTCTTTTTTTATTAATCCTGTCCGTTTTAATTTTTATTTATGGAAAGTTTATTTTAAGAGAAGCCCGCCTGAGTGTTATTGGGCAGGGGAGCGTAATTATTTTGTCAGCTCTGTTTATATTCACTTTTGGTTTGGGAATTTTGCGTTATGAAATAAAGGAAACCAAGTTAGAGAATAATTATTTAACTGGCTTGGCTGGTCAAAAGATAAATTTAGAAGGAATAGTCTCTGACGAGCCAAGCGTTAAGGATCAAAATGTTCAGCTGGTTGTTGAAGACAAGTTTAAAAATAAAATTTTGGTGACGGCGGGTCTTTTCCCGGAATTCAAATATGGTGATTTGATCCAAGTGGAGGGTAAAATAGAAAAACCGGAAAATTTCCAATCCACCGGCGGTACAGATTTTGATTATGTTGATTATCTGGCCAAGGAAGATATCTTTTATCAAATAAGTTTTGCTCAAATCAAACTGATTTCCTCCGGGCACGGTTCTTTTATAAAAAATAAACTTTTTGCTTTTAAAAATGCCTTTATCGCTAAAATAAATTCCCTAATAAAAGAACCGGAGTCCGCCTTGCTTAACGGCTTGATTTTAGGTGCCAAGAATTCATTGGGTAAGGAACTTCAGTTAGAATTTAGGCAAGCAGGCGTGTCACATATTGTGGCCTTATCTGGCTATAATATTACCATTGTCGCGCTCAGCATTATGGCTCTTTTGGCCTTTTTACCCAAGGTATTTTCTCTGTCTTTTGGTGTATTTGGTATTATAGCTTTTGCCATTATGACTGGTGGGACCGCTACGGTAATGCGGGCCTCTATCATGGCTTTGCTTGTTCTTTTGGCCAAAGGCACAAATCGGAAATATGATATCAGCCGAGCCTTACTCTTGGCTGGTGTATTTATGCTTATCCAAAATCCTAAAATTTTGGTATTTGATATTTCCTTTCAACTTTCCTTTCTTGCCACCTTGGCTTTAATATTAATTTCACCAATTGTGGAAAAGAAGATGACCTTTGTTACTGAGAAATATAAACTTCGGGAATTAATTGTTTCCACCGTCTCCACGCAAATATTTGTTTTGCCATTTTTATTCTATAAAATGGGAATGGTTTCTCTCTTTGCCTTATTTACTAATGTGTTGATATTACCGCTCATCCCCCTAATAATGCTTTTGGGTTTTTTAGTTGGAATGATGGGTTTTATTTTTATCCCTTTAGCTATTCCAATTGCCTTTGTTTGCTCATTACTTCTCTCCTATATGTTAAAGGTAATTTCCTTCTTTGCTCACTTACCATTTTCCTCCCTTACGCTAAAAAGTTTTCCTCTGACTTTAGTAATCATTATTTATGTTATATTTCTAATCACTATTTGGCAGTTAGGGCCTCGGAGCAAAAAGGATTTTTGGGCCTCTCCACAGATTAAATTTTAAAAATAATGAAGCACTTTAAACAATATCTAAAAATTTATTTTTTATTATTTCTGCTTGCTACAAACATAACTATCTTTTATTCCGTCTATTATATTAGCGGGACAAATTTAGAGGTGGCCTTCCTGGACGTGGGGCAGGGGGATGCTATTTTTATTAAATCTCCAGATGGTCACCAAATGCTTGTGGATGGTGGGCCAAATAACAGCGTGCTCCGGGAGCTTGGTAAGGTAATGCCTTTTTATGACCGTACTATTGATGTGGTCCTGGCGAGCCATGCGGATCAGGACCATATTGGCGGCTTGGTGGAAGTGCTGAAAAGGTTTAAGGTTGATTTGCTTATCAGGAGTAATACTACTTCTACTTCGGCAGTTTATACAGAATTGGAGGCTTTGGTGAAAGAAAAGAATATTAAGGAGGAAATAGTTATGAAGCCGGAAATATTGACCCTTGGGCCAAATACAGAATTTGATATTTTGTTTCCTAATCAAAATACGGCGGGTTGGGAAACAAATGATGCCTCAATCGTCGGTAAGCTTGTTTATGGGAATAATTCTTTCTTGTTAACTGGTGATTCACCGCAAGCTATTGAAAAATATTTGGTAGGGAAGTACGGTGATTTTATTAAAAGTGATGTTCTAAAAGTTGGTCATCATGGATCAAAAAATTCCAACTCCGAGCTTTTTGTTGGCACCGTTTCACCAGCTTATTCTGTTATCTCCGTTGGGCTTAATAATCGTTACGGTCACCCTAACCCAGAGGCCATAAAAGTCCTGACGGATTTTGGTGGGCAGATTCTGGAAACTCTAAATCAAGGCACAATCAAATTTGAAAGTGATGGTCAAAACCTGATTTTGGCAAATTAAAAACCCCCAGAAGTTTCTGGAGGTTTATTTTATAATCCCGGCTTTTTTGAGAGTGGCGTAGGCGCCGTTCTTTTGAATAGTTTTGATGGCGGCGGTGGAGATGACCAGGTTGAAGGATTTCTTTAATTCCGGAACATACACCTTCTTCTTTTGAAGGTTTGGATACTTACGGACGTGACCGGTGGGGTTGAATTTAGTAGCACGAGTAGCGTTTGAATAGCCACCTGCCATAATTGAACCTTTTTTTGTAATTGCACAAACTCTTGCCATTGGTTTTTATAATTTAACTCAGTTGTGCTATGCTATCATAGTAAGAGAAAAAGTTCAAGGCTAATCAAACAAACATACTTCTTCCAAATATAATTATGCAGATTAATTTCATATTTCAAATAATTGTTCTGATAATCTCCGTGATGGCCCATGAAGTGGCTCATGGTGCTGCGGCTCTTTATTTTGGTGACCCAACGGCTAAAAACCAGGGCCGTTTGACCTTAAACCCGCTAAAACATATAGATTTGTTTGGCTCTATTATCTTGCCGGTATTATTGTATCTAACCAACTCTGGATTTTTAATGGGCTGGGCCAAACCGGTACCTTATAATCCTTATAATCTGCGAAATAGGAGATTGGGGGAATTTTGTGTTTCTATTGCGGGGATTTTGACAAACTTTTTGATTGCTATTATTTTTGCCATTGTTATTCGCTTTGCCATTACCTTTGGCTTATCACAGCCGGTCATAGATATAATGGTTTATATTATTTTACTAAATGTCACTCTGGGTATTTTTAATCTTATCCCTATTCCACCGCTTGATGGTTCAAAAATATTATTTACTCTGGTGCCTTACAAATATGAGAGCCAATTAATCACTTTAGAAAGATATGGTTTTTATTTCCTTATTATTTTTATAGTTTTCTTTGGACATTATATTTCTGACGCGGTTTTTGCGGTAATGAAATTAATGTTATAATTGTTACATGCGTCTTCTTCCCAAGATTTATAAAAAATATTTTACCTTTGTTGTCTCGATTCTCATTATCTCTTGTTTCAGTTTTGCTCTATTTGTGCTGGCCGGCACGGATTTGGTTAACACATCTGAACCAGCTATCACCATGCACTCTCTTGATGACATCTACGCCCTGATTGATGGCACTCCCACCTCCACTCCCACCCTCTATCCTAATGTTGGTCCAGACTCTCCCTCCATGCACTCTATCTCTGAGCTATATATTAAATTAGCTAATCTAATTCACGCTGAAGATCTAGCTTCCTCCAGTGTGACTTATCTAGGTGTTACTGGTGGTACTTCTACTCCAGCTAATCTAGACCCTATCACTAAAGAATTTGACCCTACCTCCACTCCAGGAACAATTACTGGCTTTACCCTAGATGATATTTATAATTTAGTTACTAACACCACTGATGGCACCAGCCGCCTAGCCACCACTTCCCATGAATCCTTTGAACCAACCAGTTCACCAACCATAGGTACCATGCATACCCTGGGTGATATTTATGATGAACTTTACACCCTGATTGACCCGGCGAATATTGCGACGGGGACGGTGTATTTGGGACGGGTAGGGAATTATTCAGCAGAGTTTTTAGGGGGGGTAATAACTACCGACGGACTTTATACTATTCACACCTTTAATACTAGCGATACATTTGTGGTGCCGAATAACAAATTAGTGGATATATTAGTGGTTGCTGGTGGAGGGGCTGGCGGCCCTCCATTTTCGTCTAATAATTATGGTGGTGGCGGTGGTGGCGGAGGAGGAGTAATAGCAACCTCAAACCTTCTTCTAGCAAAAGGATCTTACCCGGTAATCGTTGGTGCTGGTGGAGAAAGTATTAGTAGTGACCTTTATAGCGATTCGGGAGATAATAGCGTGTTTGGAGAACTAACGGCTATTGGTGGGGGCGCTGGAGGATATATGGATGGTCTTGGCACTGGAAATCAAGCCGCACTACTTATTGGAAGAGATGGTGGGTCTGGTGGTGGCTCGGCTGCGTTCACTCCGTCTGGCCCAAATGGCGGCGTGGGTCAACCAGAGCAGGGTAATAATGGTGGAAAAGGATCTGGAAGCGTGGGTGTATTTTATGCTGGCGGCGGCGGTGGCGGCGCTCATGGCTCTGGTTCTAATGCTGTTTCAGAGACAAAATATGGCGGCGCTGGTGGCCCAGGAATATTAAGCAGTATTAGTGGAACTCCTACTTATTATGGCGGTGGCGGTGGCGGTGGTTCTTCCGCTTCGGACGCCTCTGGTGGTGGAGCTTCGGATTGTGGAGGGGTAGGTGGCGCTGGTGATTCTCCTATTGGTAAGGGTGGAAACAATAACACCGGTTGCGGTGGTGGTGGCGGTGGTTATACTGCCGCTGGTGGTGCTGGTGGTTCTGGAATTGTAATAATTAGATATCTAACAAATTAATTTTTTCGAACGGTAGTGTTCTGTGTTATAATTCCCCATATGAAATTACTGGGTGATAAAAAAATAATCCTACCCATCACCTTTTTACTATTGCTCACTCTCTGTATCACTGCTTTTACAATGGCCGGCACGGATTTGGTTAACACATCTGAACCAGCTATCACCATGCACTCTCTTGATGACATCTACGCCCTGATTGATGGCACTCCCACCTCCACTCCCACCCTCTATCCTAATGTTGGTCCAGACTCTCCCTCCATGCACTCTATCTCTGAGCTATATATTAAATTAGCTAATCTAATTCACGCTGAAGATCTAGCTTCCTCCAGTGTGACTTATCTAGGTGTTACTGGTGGTACTTCTACTCCAGCTAATCTAGACCCTATCACTAAAGAATTTGACCCTACCTCCACTCCAGGAACAATTACTGGCTTTACCCTAGATGATATTTACAATTTAGTTACCAACACAACAGATGGCACCAGCCGCCTAGCCACCACTTCCCATGAATCCTTTGAACCAACCAGTTCACCAACTGTCGGAACGATGCACACCTTGGATGAAATATATAATAAGCTTTCTACTCTGATTGATCCGGCTAATATTGCTACTGGTACGGTTTATTTGGGGGTGCCAGGGACATACCAGGCTGAGGAACCAGAGTTTTGCGGAGGTGATGGCCAAGAAAATACCCCTTATCAGATTTGTAGTTGGATGCAATTAAATAATGTTCGAGATCATTTAGACTCAGATTATATATTAATGAATGATTTGTCCGCTTCGGATGAAGGTTATACTAATTTGGGTGATAATTGGCAACCGATCGGTACCTGTAATGTTCACAGTTGCCCACCCTCTGGCGTTAACCCTTTTAGTGGTAATTTTGATGGAAATGATAAAACGATCTCTGATTTGTCCTTAAATCTTCCGGGTGTTTCAGGTGTAGGATTCTTTGGTTATATTACTGGAAATATTTCTAATTTAAGTCTTAATGTCGAAAACTATACCGCTCAATATTATCTTGGAGGTTTAGTTGGTTGGAATCAAGGGGGAACAATTACCGGCTGCCATGTAAATGTTCATGGATTAATCTCCGCCCGTTATGGTGGAGTGTCCGGTCTGGTAGGTGATAACTATGGAAACATAAGCAATTCTTCTGTGGTTATAGAATCTTCCGGGAAAATACTACAAGCGTATGGTGCCGGTGGAGGATTAACAGGATCTAATAACGGATCAAGTGCAATCATCACCGATTCTTCCGTGGAGATTTCTGGTGAGGTTTCTGTCGTTGAAGGTGGTGGTGGTGGTTTAGTCGGTGGTAATAACGCCGGAGTAATAGATAATTGTTCTGTAGATATTTCTACTTCTGGTAGGATTACTGGTCCAAGAGCCTCTTCAATTGGAGGTTTGGTTGCAGAAAATACTGGGCAAATAAGCAATTCCTCGGTAACCGTTTCTGGCGCAATCTCTGGTCGTGGTTACGTAGCAGGACTAGCGTCCCACAACGCCGGAAGTATTATTAACTCCTTCGTAACAGGAAATTTTTCTGGTTCAGGTAATTATACTGCCGGCCTTGTCGGTTATTTTGATAGTGGCGAAATTTCAGATTCTTATTCAACAGTGAGCTTTACCGGTTCTGGCAGTTACACTGGTGGCCTCATTGCTCGTAAGAGTGGCGGAACGGTCTCAAATTCTTTTTGGGATATTGAAGCTTCTGGTCAGGCAGTTAGTGCTGGAGGAACAGGCACCACCACACTTGCAATGCAAACACCGGCCACTTTCACTAATGTTGGTTGGCTGGAATCAATTTGGAATTTGGCCGAAGGAAATTATCCAACTTTGAAATAATTTTATTAAAACAGTTGCAATTTTCTGCGCTTTGTAGTATATTGCCGTGACAAATATATGCCGACGATAAATCAATTAATTAAGAAAAACCGAAAGTCTGTACCACGAAAGGTAAAGGCTATTGCTTTAACCAAAGGTTTTAACAGTTTGGAAAACAGACCAACTTATTTTAATTCACCTTTTAAGAGAGGTGTGTGCGTAAAAGTAACTACCAAGACTCCAAAGAAACCAAACTCCGCTATTCGTAAAATTGCCAGAGTGAGATTAACAAACGGTTTGGAAGTCACTGCTTATATCCCAGGTATGGGTCACAATTTACAGGAACACTCCGTGGTTATGCTACGCGGTGGACGTGTAAAAGATGTTGGTCTTCGTTATACCATTGTCCGCGGTGTGCTTGATGCCGGTGGTGTAGAAAAGAGAATGAAGGGTCGTTCACAATACGGTGCCAAGAAGCCTAAAGCGATAAAGAAATAATTTAAAATAAAATGCGAGGAAAATTAAAAGCAAAACCAGCCATTGTCCCAGATATTATTTACAAGTCCGTGAAGGTCAGTAAATTTGTGAATTATATTATGGAAGCCGGTAAGAAAACTATTGCTCGAAAGATAGTTCATAATATGTTTGATGACATTAAGGAAAAAACTAAAAGCACTAATCCTTTGGAAATTTTTGAATTAGCTTTATCAAACACCGCGCCAAACGTTGAGGTTCGTTCCAAGAGAGTGGGAGGGGCTAACTATCAGGTGCCGGTAGAAGTTCGTCCAGAACGCCGTGCTGCTTTGTCCATGAAGTGGATTATTGAAGCCGCTCGTTCTAAGAAAGGCGCCCCAATGCACAAGAAATTAGCTGATGAAATAATTGCCGCCTCCAAGAATGAAGGTGAGGCCGTCAAGAAGCGTGAGAACACTTTGCGTATGGCCGAAGCCAACAAAGCTTTTGCTCACTTTGCGTGGTAAGTCTCTAAAATTTAAATATACGACAAAAAACTGCCAATCGGGCAGTTTTTTGTTGCACTTGACCTATGGCCTCTGTAGGTGTACAATCGTACTTGGATTAAGAGGGGTGGTTCATCGTCAAAGTATGTGACAGAAGTCGCATCTAATTGGAGAGGGAATATGAAACGTAAATTAGTGCATGGGTTTGTTTCGTTGGTCGTTGCAGTGTTAGTCTCTGTATCGTTCACCGCTTGTGAACAAACCGAGGACGACAATGACTGGGTTCCAAATGGAAAGAATTGTGAGCGTGTTGGCCATGTAATTTCTAACAACAATCAAGAGGAGGCACGTTCGGAACCGTGGTTAAGCGCCACTAACGCCACTACTACTGCTGAAAATGAAGTTGGCGTCGTCCTGTATGTTCAGCACGTTGGTACCAATGACGTGGATGAGGGTGCCTTGGTGCTTACAAACTTGGACTTTAGGCCGCCGACATCAGTTGCTTCAAGTAACGACTTACCTGTCACTACCAATGGAGATGTCACTTTTGTCACCTTGGTGGACGAAGGTGCGGGAGATTGAGGGTCCTTGTTTTTTGGGTAATATAGGAAAGGAAGGGGCGGATCGTTTCGATCCGCCCTTTAAAGCACCTGATTTTTATATCCACGGATTGCTTTTTAGGTACTTTTAATGTATCCTATGCCTACAAATAAGCGAGGGGTTTATTTTTTTATTTATCAATTTTTATTAATTATTAATCAATTTATTTTATGGCTAGACAATATCCACTAGAGAAAGTCCGAAACTTCGGCATCATCGCTCACATTGATGCGGGTAAAACCACCACCTCAGAGCGTATTTTGTATTACACCGGAGAGAGCCATAAGATTGGTGAAGTGCATGATGGAAATACCACCACGGACTGGATGGAGCAGGAAAGAGAGCGTGGAATCACTATTTGTTCCGCGGCTATTACTTGTTACTGGGTGCCATCATACATGGGTACGGATACTAGCCGAAAGACCATGTTCAACATCATTGATACTCCTGGCCACATTGACTTTACCGCTGAAGTAAAGAGATCACTCCGAGTACTTGACGGTGCCGTGGTAGTTTTTGACGGAGTGGCTGGTGTGGAGCCCCAGTCAGAAACTAACTGGCGTTATGCTGATGATGGTAAGGTGCCACGTATTTGTTTGATTAACAAACTGGATCGAACTGGCGGTTCTTTTGAACGTTCCTATCAAAGTATTTTGAATCGTTTGACCAAGAATGCTATTAGGATGCAAATCCCAATTGGTGAGGAAGAAAAATTTGAGGCCGTGATTGATTTACTTAAAATGAAAGCCTATTACTTTGAAGGCGAGATGGGTAAGGATATTATTGAAAAGGAAATTCCCGCTGATTATTTAGAGAGGGCCAAGAAATATCGCGCGGAGACTGTAGAGAAAATTGTGGAGCAGGATGAAACTGCTATGGCAGACTATTTAGATGGTAAGGAAATTCCATTGGAAACCTTAAAAACTATTTTACGAAAAGCCACTATTGCCAATACTTTAGTTCCTGTTATGACCGCTTCCGCTTTGAAGAATAAAGGAATCCAGCTGACTTTGGATGCGGTGGTAGATTACTTGCCATCACCTTTGGATATTCCACCTGTTAGTGGAATTGATCCAAATACCGGTGAGGAAACAGTAAGACACGCTTCTGATGCGGAGCCTTTTGCCGCACTTGCTTTCAAATTACAAACTGACCCCTTTGTTGGTCAGCTGACTTATTTTCGTGTTTATTCTGGTACTGTTTCCCCGGGAATTTATTTATATAACTCTACAACCGGCCGGAAAGAAAGACTTGGCCGTATTGTACGAATGCAGGCGGATAAAAGAGAGGAAGTGGAAATTGTTTACGCTGGTGAAATTGCCGCCGCTGTGGGTTTGAAGGAGGCAAAAACTTCTCATACTTTCTGTGATGAAGCTAATCCAATTATTTTGGATCAAATTGTCTTCCCAGAGCCGGTTATTTCTTTGAGGATTGAACCAAAGACCAAGGCGGACCAGGAAAAAATGGGTATGGCTTTGAAGAAACTTTCTGATGAAGATCCAACTTTCAAAATTGTCTCGGATCAGGAAACTGGTGAGACAGTTATCAAAGGAATGGGTGAATTACATCTTGAGATTTTGGTTGACCGTATGAAAAGAGAGTTTGGTGTGGAGGCAAATGTGGGTAAACCACAGGTGGCTTATAAGGAAACTATTACTGCTTCTGCTGAGGCGGAACATAAATATATCAAGCAGTCTGGAGGTAAGGGTCAGTATGGTCACGTCAAGATTACTATCAAGCCACTGGAGAAACTGGAAGAAGGCGCTAAGATTCCTAAAAATGTCAGCCGTTCTGAAGGTTTTGAATTTATTAACTCTATTAAGGGAGGTGTTATTCCAATTGAATTTATCCCTGCTGTGGAAAAAGGTATAGTTGAAGGAATGGAAAGAGGAGTGGTGGCTGGTTACAAGATGACGGATATTTCTTGTGAACTGACTTATGGTTCCTACCATGATGTGGACTCTTCGGAAATTGCTTACAAAATTGCTGCTTCCCAGGCTTTCCAAGAAGCCGCTAAGAAAGCTAAACCAGTTATTCTTGAACCAATCATGAAGGTGGAAGTTGTTGTACCGGAGAAATTTATGGGAGATGTGGCTGGACACCTAAACTCCAAGCGCGGTGTGATTGAAGAAATGAGTGAGCGTGGAATGAATAAAGTCATCAAATCAAAAGTACCGTTATCAGAAATGTTTGGTTACATTACTACTTTGCGTTCTATGACTGAAGGCCGCGCCTCCGTTAACATGGAATTTGATCACTATGATATTGTGCCTCCAAACGTCGCCAAGGCAATTGCTGAGACTAGGGGGTTAGCTACAAAATAATTAAATTAACTAAAAAACCGGTGGATTTTCCACCGGTTTTTTAGTTATCCACAGGCATGTCCTTTACACTTGTCCTTTGGAATTGGTATACTAATCTCAAGTCGGAAACTCTATTTGTTTGTGTTATACTCGTAGTAAGTTAATTTATTAATTTTTATTAATCTTAATCAAATCGGCGTCGCGCTATAATGGACGGTTGCGCGACATGCGAATCAGTAGATTCGAAACTTGGTAATTTTGTAAAAAAATCACATGAAAAAATATTTCTCCAAGGGCTTGCTCGCCACTTTTATAATCACAAGCGTTTTTGCTGTAGGGGCGATTGTCCCGACAGTAGTAAAAGCTAGTCCTCAAATGATGGATATTTGTCAGATCATTAATTTATTTACTACTCTTGGAATAATTACTCCAGAAAAAGCTACTACTGCTAGGTTGGCAACTGGTTGCCAAGCTGGTTCAGTCGTAACCACAGTTCAACCAAAAATAACCAGAGTGACCGGACTTGTGCGTGATAATTATGAGATTGACGCCGGTGCCAGATTTTCAATCGAGGGTACGAACTTAACCTATAATAATTCTGCTAGCGTTTATTTTGCCCATAATGGCAAGGATTTAGCTACCATAACTCAACTAGGAGACACCTTAATCTGGGCTGTCGCTCCGAATGATTTAAAGGTTGGTTCAACATATGAAATGTATGTTAGAAATGACCGTGGCGTAAGTGATCCAATTCAAGTTGAGGTTGTTGGAACCGTAAATTCCACAAATACTAATGATTCGTCCTCACCATCAGTTACTATTCTGTCACCAAATGGAAGAGAAATTATTACGCAAGGAGGAATGCTCAATGTGTTATGGAACTCATCATCGCCAACACAAGCTGTTGGTGTGAGTATTGTAAGTTCAGCTGGAGGTATAATGCAGAACTTTGTTCAGAGTGTTACCCCTTCCGGTCGTGATTCCCAATCCTTAGGATTTACTACATCGGAATCTATGTCTTCTAGTAGGTATATTCCAGTAGGCCAGTATAAGGCTAGAGTATGTAGTGTTGCCACTCATGAATGTGATGATAGCAACAACACTTTTACTATTGTAGCGCCAACAACTCAGCCCTTCATTTCTATTTTGTCACCAAATGGGGGAGAAACATTAAATAACGGAGAGTATTTTCCTTTATCATATAATTTACCGTCGGATAAATTGTATTCAATCTCGTATTATTTAATTCCAAAATCCGGAACTCATATCCGTTACGGTGACGGATCATATTTTGACTCAAAATCTGGCGGTTATTCAATGGGAGGCCTTTCTTCGAACTATGCCTTATCACAATTTAATACTAGTATTTATATGCCCGAAGATATTTATTCTGGTTGGTATAAGATCAGAGCTTATTTAAGGAATCATGGAGATGATAATGGAAGTCCTACTATTAGTACAGCCTTAGCTTATGATGACAGTGATTTGTACTTTAAAGTTAGCAGTGACTATTCAGGTCCTACACCGGTACCAGTAACTCCTATTATTACGCCCACTCAGCCATCAAACGGTTATCCTGATTATTATTATGGTACTTCAGATAAGGATGATTACTATGGTAACTGCGATCCTTCTTATGGGAAAAATGAAAAGTATGGTAACTGGGTGAATACCAAAATGAGTGAGGTAAAAGAGGCTTTGACCAGACAGAGTCAATACGCTGCTTCAGACATTCAGTCAATTACAGTTATCTCCTGTAAACCATTTGACGGTCCGGGCGGAGCTTATGTGGTGAATTGTCCTGCCGGCAATAACTATACTTATTGCGTCCAAAATCAAAATGATGGTATTGCCAATTCAATCTTCTTGGGTGTGAAATCAAATGTTACCTCGGCAATAAAACCTTACGTGACCGTTCTTTCACCAAATGGAGGGGAAGAATATCAGGCAGGAGACACTGTCCCTATTAAATTTAAAACTAATCTACCAGAAAAACAAACTCCTAACGGTATAACCCTTCAGTTGTATTTTGCTCAAAAGGGAAGTCCGGGATATCTTCGTGATATTGTCACAAATTACACCGGCGGCTCTCCATACAACTGGACCATTCCAAGCAATATCGCCCAAGACCTATATTATATTTACGCCAGCCTACCAGTAACTGGTATTTCCTTGCCGGAACACGGAGTGTCAGATTTTAGCGATGGTTATTTTAAGGCCGGTTTTTCTGTCCCCGCGCCGCCCTCAAACGGCTATCCAGATTATTATTATGGTACTTCAGATAAGAATGATTATTATGGTAACTGCGATCCCGGCTATGGAAAAAATGAGAAGTATGGTAACTGGGTGAATACTAAAATGAGTGAGGTGAAAGAGGCTTTGACTAGACAGAGTGTATATGTTTCTTCAGATATAGAATCCATCACCGTAATATCTTGCAAACCATTTAACGGCCCTGGCGGGGCATATCTTGTGAGTTGTCCTTCCGGCACAGATTATACTTATTGCGTCCAAAATCAAAATGATGGTATCGCTAACTCAATATTCCTTGGGGTAAAATCTCTTGCTACTCAGCCTTCCTGTACAATTACTACTGATAAAAGCTCTTATAAGTTGGGAGATACCATCACGTTTTCTTGGACAAGTAAAAATGCTACTTACGCCACCTGGCAGCAGGATACATCCGGCAAGGATAATCTTCTGTTACCAGGGGATAAGCTTGATATAAGCGGTACTCAACCAGTCACAGCTAATGTTATTGGTAATCCATCAGTTACGCTTTCTGTTGGAAATCAGACTTATCAAGGTTCTTGCAGTAAGACGGTGAGTATTTCTGAGGGCCCCGTAACACAATCCTCTGATGCAAATAATTACGCCACGGCTTCTGTGGGCTTTGAGTCGTTCCTTAAATTACTTCAAGCTTTAAGGTAACTTTTTAAAAATTATTCACAAAAACCAGTCATAAAATATGGCTGGTTTTTTGTGCTATACTAAACTTAGGTTAATTTATTAATCTATATTTAATTAATTTTAGTTCTCATGAAGAAATCATTATTTTATATACTGATCCTCCTAACTTTTTTATTTAGTTCTTCTTTTATAACTAATAGGGTATTGGCCGCGGATATGTCTATAAGAGATTTTGTCAGCCTCCTGATTACTATTGGCGTTATCCCAGCTAATAAAATTCCAGCAATAAATACCTGGTTAGCCAGCGTTAGCCCTATTGTTGCCACAAACTCAAACTTAAATTCGAATAATGCAAAATTGAATATTTCCGGAAATTGGTCGCTGACTTTTACCGCTGGTTCCAGTAATTACACATCAAAATCTGCCCTATCTCAAAATGGGAATGTTTATTCCGGTACGGCTTTTGACTTGAACAGTGATGGCTCACACAAGGCCAATTATTCTGTCACAGGATCTGTCACCGGAAATAATCTGGCGGAAAAATGGACAAGAACTGACGGCTATATGGCGTATATGAGTGGAACTATGAATGCCGAGAGTACCTCATATCATGGTACCTGGAAGGATACAGTTAATAATGTTGGGTCTTTTATCGGCTATAAATCTGCTCCATCTTCTTCGGGCGGAAGTTCTGGTGGCAGTAATTCCGGTTCAAATAATTCTAGTGGCGGTTCCGGGTCTCCTTCAGGGCAGACTTCACTTATCCCCGTTTGCTTAGAGGCAAACTGGACGTCAGTTATCTCACCGGTTATTTGTCCTTCTTCTGGCTCCCAGACAAAATCCTGGACCAAAATCGGCACCTGTACTGGTGGTATTACACATCCTGCCACGGAGACTATTTCTTGTACCTATCAAGCCCCCCGTAATGGTTCAATAGCTTGGACGCAGAATCTATGTAAACTATGTACATGTCATATACAACAAATCCACATATGCCAAAGGTCCGACAAGCAGCGGCCCAAATGGTTAAGCTAGGCTTTAG
>Ga0118677_10001380_pt1 | contig 51672 bp, 46 predicted proteins | sample AliMusrvi5mmetaG_FD_86154 | JGI IMG/M metagenome (GOLD analysis project Ga0118677, IMG submission 86154) | reverse complement strand
AAACGGAGCATTTCACATTCAAATATTGACAAAGAACACTTTTTACCAGATCATAAAAACTGAAATCTTGATCTGTACCATTCAGCACGATAGCCGTGATCTCAAAAGTCTATTTTTAGAGATTCCCTATAGAAATACGATATGGTTTTATAAGACAAAAAGAGCCCCAAAAGCGGGGTGTTTTGCACCCCTTTTCCGTGTCTCATCAAACGACCGCTTATTGAGATCGATATTTTGTCGTTATCGGAGCAAGCAGTTCCTTTTATTTTTTTAATACATCCAGAAATATTTCATTTACGGATGTTCTCAAGTCTTTCTGCTATCTATCCCTGGGTTTCTGCTGCTATTAAAGAAGGCACCATTCTCCCAACGTCAACAACCATCAGTAGAACCTCCTTGATATCGCAAAATAAACGTATTCAAAAAAAGATGAATACATTTCATTATATTTCAAAAAGTTAATTCTGATAACATCATCGTCAGAAAATGCTGCTCAAGAAAAAGATTGCAGAAGTAATCAGGCTTGGTATGTTCAGAATTACAGATCATGCATATGAAGAGGCTCTATCAGATAATTTGACATTTGAAGAAATTATTACGAGCGTAGTTCAAGGAGAAATAATCGAACAATATCCGACAGATAGGCCTTATCCAAGCTGTTTGATTTTTGGAGAAAACTTATGAAATGAGCCCGTCCACAGCGTTTGGGCATATAACAGAGTAAACGAATGGGCTGTTGCAATAACAGTTTATCGTCCAGATCCAAAAAGGTGGATTGAATGGAAAACAAGGAGAAAAAGTAATGATCCCGTTTGAATTATGTCCGGTATGCGGTGGCGAAGTGATTGAAAAAGAGGTGGAAAAATTGATTCTCGGGGGCAACAACACCGCCGTTGTCAGAGTAAATGCAGATATTTGCACCCATTGCGGCGAAAGATTATACTCGAAAGAGACCGTCATTCGGTTTGAGAATATCCGTTCACGCCTCGCCCGCGGAGATGTTGCTGGTTTCCTGCCTATGGGTCGAACCTATAAAGTTGCCGGATGATTCTTTGATTCTCTTAACCTGTGTCGCTACCTGAGCACCTCTCATCCCTGCGCCGAATGGCCACCATCGAGAGCATCGGATCATCACCCAGTATCGAGGGAAGTAAACTGTCCGATCGAGAGGTTGAGCGTCTCCTTTCCAACATGGTATCGTGTTAGAAACCGCAACTCCCTTCAACACCCCTCACCTGATGGGGTCTGCTCACGAAAAGGAAAAAATAGCACGCTCAGCAGTTTTAGTAAACCTCAAGAGTCTTGATACTTCCGCTGCGTCAATAGCTGCCTGTGTTTTTAAGCCAGGGAGGTTTTTTAAAACCAGGCCAACTGAATCAGACTCGAATTCTCCTGCTTCAGACGCATGATACTTTGTGCTGATGTTGCCTTTCGGCTTTTTACGGTGTAATTCGTTATCGTCGTCGGCCATTATGAAGATCATTTTGCTCTAAAACTGCTGACCGAATAATAGCGATATTTTACCTCAATTTCGCCCATAGATCAGATTACGTTACGCGCAATCATGGTATGCAATAATAAAGTTCAACTTTACTATTGCATACAGCGAAGCAAAAACCAAGAAAATTTACACCTGCGAGATTTTCGGTGAGCCTCTCTCTCTCGGATTGCGCGGATCAATTATAAGTTTTATCTTGAAGGGCTTCCCTCTCACTATTACGGAATGTGCGGCTGAGAACCCCAATAAATAGGGGGTTATCGGATTATTTCGGAATCAGGTGAAAGCCTTTAAAACGATCTTTTTGTACATGCTTATTACTTTTGAGGGTATAGATGGCGCAGGCAAGTCTACGCAGATAAAACAGCTGGCCGGTTATCTGAGCAGTCAGGACCGGGAGGTTCTGGTCTTAAGGGAACCGGGCGACACTGAGGTTGCTGAAAAAATCCGCACTATCCTTCTTGACAGTAAGGGCGAAATCAGCCCGATCGGTGAGCTGCTCCTTTTTTCGGCAAGCAGGGCAGAACTTGTTCAGGAGGTCATTGTGCCGGCAATTGCCGTTGGCAAAACTGTCATACTCGACCGTTTTTTCGACTCGACAACCGCCTATCAGGGGTATGGACGAGGGATTGACCTTACGCTGCTCCAGTCGATCATTTGCATCTCTACCTGCGGCATTATTCCGGATATCACTTTCTACCTTGATATAGAACCGGAAGAAGCTCTTAGAAGAAAATTTTCCAAAACATCGATTCCGCTCTCATTTGAAAGTGAGGAGCTTGACCGAATGGAGCGTTCAGGAGCGGAGTTCTACCGAAATGTTCGCCGGGGATACCATGAGATAATCAGCCACAATAAAGCGCGCTTTGTCACTATAAACGCCCTGCAACCGGTAGCTGCAATTCACCGTCAAATCATAACGATTCTTGAGGAAAGGTTCCCTGTCTGACGATCTCGTTTTCAGGTTTCGGGACATTGCTTGCAATTGCACAATAGTAGAAAAAAGTGCCGCGAAACTATTACTATAAGGCTGACGTTATTTCTTAAAGTTTTCTACCGTTTTTGCAAAGATTTTGCTTAAATTAAAAAACATAATACTTTATCTTCACTTCCTTACCGGCAACGCATGCACGAAAGTATTCTCAAAGAACGTCAGTTGAGCACATGCGCTAATTCTATCACGTTACAGGATATCCGGACCCTTAAAGAACTCTACCAGCTGAAAGCAGAAACACGTGAATTGCGTGAACCTGTTGTCAGAAACATCATCAAACAGAGAGTTGTCGGGCAGTCTTGTGTAGAATCGCTTAAAAACGCACTTTACTCTCTGGAAACCATCTATATTGACGATGATACAGGGCACCGGCTTCTGCGTCTTGACGGCATGAAACAGATTGAGGTTGATCTGACTTATGAAATCAGGGAACTTCAGAAGGACATTTACTATCTTGAATACGGTGAGGATAAGTTCATAGATTACCTCGCCAAATTTATTCCGGATTTCAGGGTATATGTCAACAAAGGTGTTGATTTACTGAGAGGAAAGCGCTTTCATGCCTTTATAACTGATCGGGACGGAACAACCAATAACTATTGCGGACGATACCGTTCCTCAGTACAACCGATCTATAACTCAGTCTTTCTCACCCGGTTTGCGAAAAACTGCTGTCAGTACCCCATTATCATCACTTCTGCTCCATTGAGAGACTTCGGCATCCTGAACGTCTCAATCAACCCGAGCAATACTTTTGTCTACGCAGGTTCCAAGGGAAGAGAGTTCATTGATCTTAATGGTGAATTCAACAGCTTTCCGATTGAAGATAAAAAGCAGAAACTGATACGTCTTTTAAACGATAGGATGCTGGTACTCCTCCAGGATCCAAATTTCGAGAAATTCAATTTCATCGGATCCGCCTTACAAATTAAATTTGGCCAGACCACAGTTGCTCGCCAGGATATAAGCCACTCGATCAAAGAGAGTGAATCTGCAGCTTTTCTTGAAAAAGTAAAAAGCATTGTGCGTGAAATTGACCCGAGCGGCAAAAACTTCAGAATTGAAGATACGGGTCTTGATATTGAAATTATATTAACAATAGAAGGAGCTTCCGACAATTCACCGATCAAGGATTTTGACAAGGGTGACGGACTTTCTTTTATCTGCAGCAAGCTTGAATTAATCCCCTCAAAAAGTGCGACTCTTGTGTGCGGAGATACACCTTCAGATATTCCAATGCTGAAAAAGGCGGTTGAGATGTTCGATGATGTCTGGGCAGTTTTTGTCACCAGGGATGAGCAGTTTAAAAGGCAGGTTCAGGAGATCTGCCCGAACAGCTTTACAGTACCCTATCCGGATATTCTACTGACCATTCTTGGCCTGCTCTCTCTATGACGACAATCTTCTTTATGAAAATCTTTTAAATACCTGTATGAGTAACATTTTCAAAGGGGCAATATTTGATCTTGACGGAGTCATAACCGGCACCGCAAAAGTACACAGCCTTGCCTGGGAATCGATGTTTAACTATTTCTTAAAAGATTACGCTGAAGTCAACAACGAACCTTATGTTCCTTTTGATCCTGCTCATGACTATCACAAGTATGTAGACGGCAAACCGCGGATGGAGGGGGTTAAAAGCTTTCTGTTGTCGCGGGATATCGAGCTGCCCTATGGCGAGCTGGACGACATTCCGGAAAAAGAGACCATCTGCGGTCTTGGAAACCGTAAAAACATCCTGTTTTCAGAAATCCTCATCAAAGAAGGCCCGGAGGTCTATGCGTCTTCTGTTGAACTCATCAACGAACTCATAAAAAAAGGGATCAGAATCGGTATCGCTTCATCAAGCCGCAACTGCAAGCTGATTTTGCAGCTTGCCCAGCTTGAGCATCTTTTTGAAACCCGTGTTGACGGAGAAGTTTCCATTGAACTTGGACTGAAGGGCAAGCCAAACCCGGATATTTTTGTCAGAGCTGCCCGGAATCTCGGATTGGAACCTCATGAATGTGTTGTTGTTGAAGATGCCATTTCCGGAGTTCAGGCAGGCTCCCGAGGGAATTTCGGGATGGTGCTCGGTATTGCCCGTGACATTGAAGGATCGAAGCTGAGGGTGGAGGGAGCCGATATTGTTGTCAGGGATCTTGCGGAAATCACAATTGCTGACATCGAACATTGGTTCAGCGAAGGTCTCGAATTTGAGGGCTGGAATCTGACCTATACCGATTTTTCCGCCAAAGATGAGAAACTTCGTGAAACACTTACATCATCCGGCAATGGCTACCTTGGTGTCAGAGGCGCCTATGAAGGCTCTTCAATTTCCCACTACCACTACCCCGGAACCTATATCGCAGGCATTTTCAATAGGGTACCTTCTGAAGTTCACGGCCAGACAATTTTTAACAACGACTTTGTCAATACGCCGAACTGGCTCCCGATTGAATTCAAAATAGGTGGCGGAGAGTTCATCGATCCGTTTGACCAGAAGATACTCAGCTACCAGCAAAATCTGAATCTGCGTAACGGCCTTATGGAGCGTGACATAGTTATTCAGGACAACCTCGGAAGAATATCAAGCATCCACACCCGCAGGTTTACAAGCATGGATGATCCTCATCGGTGTGCCCTGACGTTCACGTTGAAGCCGGTCAACTACAGTGCCGAAGTCGAATTCCGGTCTGCAATTGACGGACGGGTAAAAAACAAGAATGTTGCGCGATACAACGGCCTTTCAAACGACCATCTTGAACACATCGAAAGCAGCAGTGAAAACGAGATAATGCTGCTTCATGTACAAACCAATGTTTCACATTACGGCATTGTAACCGCTGCCAGGACTGGGGTGCTGAGCCATGGAAAGCGTTTGACCATAGAGCATTCAATAGTAAAGGATACGCGGTATATCGGGGAGGCCTTTAAAGTGCGGCTGAGTCCAACCAAAAGCTGCACTATTGAAAAACTTGTTTCTATACATACTTCACTTGACCATAAAGGTGCAGATCCGGTAAAAGCAGCCCGGCACTCTCTTCAAACACACGACACGTTTGACACTCTCTTTAAATCACATGTTGATGCGTGGGAGAAAATATGGGAAAAAGCTGACATTATTGTAGAAGGTGACCGGTTCAGCCAGAAAGCGCTCAGACTGCACACTTATCACATGATGTCCACAGCATCGCCACACAATCCAGCCATAGATGCCGGCATGCCTGCTCGGGGTCTTAACGGCGAGGCTTACCGTGGCCATATTTTCTGGGATGAAATTTTTATTCTGCCGTTTTTCAACCGCCACTTCCCGGATATTTCGAAAGCACTTCTCATGTACCGCTACCGGCGGCTTGACGCTGCAAGAGAATATGCTCGTGAAAACGGTTATAAGGGCGCCATGTTCCCCTGGCAAACTGCCGATGATGGCCGTGAGGATACACAGATACTCCACTTCAATCCAAAAAGCGGATCATGGGGTCCTGACCTCAGCCGTATGCAGCGGCATGTTTCGATAGCTGTTTTTTATAATACCTGGCGCTACATTTACGATACTGATGACACCCAGTTCCTGAATGAGAATGGTGCTGAGCTGATGTTTGAAATCGCAAGATTCTGGGCATCAATCGCCACATATTCACCAGAGACCGGAAAGTACCATATCGAAGGTGTGATGGGACCGGATGAATTTCATGAAACTCTGCCCGGAAGCGGTAAAGAGGGATTGAAAGATAATGCCTACACCAATATTATGGCCATCTGGCTTTTTGAAAAAGCTGCAGAAATCGGTGAAAAAATAGATCCAACCATTCTCAGACACCTGATTTCAAAGATCCATCTCGGCTTTGATGAACTGAAGCATTGGCGCGATATCAGCAGCAATATGAATATCCTCGTTGACAGCGATGGCATACTTGAACAGTTCGATGGCTACAAAAGCCTTAAGGAGCTTGACTGGACTCACTACCGTAGCAGATATGGCAATATCCACCGCATGGACAGGATACTGAAAGCCGAGGGAGATACTCCCGATTTGTACAAGGTTGCCAAACAGCCGGATGTTCTGATGACGTTCTATACGCTCTCACCTGGAGAAGTGGCTGAGCTGCTGGGAAAAATCGGGTATAAAATCCCTGATGACCTGACTCTGGTCAGAAACAACTATGCTTTCTACGAACCAAGAACAAGCCATGGATCAACGCTGAGCAAGGTGGTTCACAGCATCATCTCCAGCTACCTTCATGATGGTCATGAAATGGCATGGAAATGGTTCTCCGATGCCCTTAAAAGTGATATTGAAGACACGCAGGGCGGCACAACCCAGGAGGGTATTCATTGCGGCGTCATGGCAGGAACGCTTGATACGGTGATCCGTTATTTCGCCGGAATCTCTTTCTATAATGAAAAGCTCAATGTGCATCCCAACAGGCCGGCTCAATGGAAAAAACTCAGCCTGAGCATCTGTTTCAGAAATAACCGTTATGCCATTACCATTACGGAAAATGATATCATTGTCACGTTGCTCGAAGCAGAGGGAGATGAAGCTCCGGCATGCATAGCAGGAATACATCTCACGCTGAAAAAGGGGGTTGCCTATCACTCAGCGACAGTCTGAACAATGATGAAGGCTGTCATCATGCCTTCATTTTTTTGATTTGTAGCTTTAAACCTTATAATAGCTTTTTTACTTCTTTTTTTGTTTACCTATTGGATTACCTATGCGCCTGTCAAATTTTCGATATACCCTGCCTAAAAGTAAAATAGCCGAAGAACCATCAGCACCGAGGGATAAGTGTAAAATGATGGTATTGAACCGGCGGAAAAAAGACATTGAGCATAAAGTTTTCGAAGATATTGCATCCTATTTTAAAAAGGGAGATCTGCTGGTCTTAAACAACAGCCGGGTTTTTCCCGCTAAGATATTCGGGCAGAAGGAAAAAACAGACGCAAAAATCGAGGTATTCCTCCTCAGAGTTCTCAACAAGGAAGCCGGATTGTGGGATGTACTGGTTGATCCAGCACGAAAAGTACGGGTCGGGAACAAAATTTATTTCGAGGAAGACGTTGTGGCTGAAGTGGTTGACAATACCACTTCCCGCGGCAGAACCATCAGATTTCTTAATCCTGACATTGATGTGTTCAGCCTTGTTGAAAGAATAGGCACTATCCCCCTTCCGCCCTATTTTACCCGTTCGGCGATTGCTTCGGACAAAGAGAACTATCAGACTGTCTATGCAAGTCAAACCGGCGCCGTCGTCGCTCCTATGGCAGGATTGCACTTCACCATGCCGCTCCTCCAGAAAATCCAGAAAATCGGGGTGAAAATTCTACCGATAACTCTCCATCCGAGTTTGAGCACCTTTAATGCCATTGAAGTCGAAGACGTTTCGAAGCATAAAATGGATTCGGAATATTTCAATATTCCCTATCAGACAGCAATGGAAATCAATGAAACCAAGGTCAACAAATCAGGAAGGATCATCGCGGTCGGAACAACAACCTGCCGTGTGCTTGAAGCCAATGCTACGGTTGACGGTAAAATAAAATTCGGAAGAGGCTGGACAGACAAATTCATCTATCCTCCATACCAGTTCAAGGTTACTGATGCTCTTGTCACCAATTTCCAGCTCCCTGAAACAACACTGCTTATGGCTGTCAGTGCATTTGCTGAACACCGGTTGCTTATGGAAGCCTATAAAATGGCACTGAAAGAAGATTACCGCTTCCTGGCTTACGGAGATGCCATGTTTATCCATTAACCCCCCCGCAGGGATTGACCTCTAACTATGAATGCCATTGCCATTATTGCAGCAAGCGGTATCGGGAAGCGAATGCAGCTCAAGGACGGACAAAGCAAACAACTGCTTGAAATTGCAGGGTTTCCAGTTATTCATCATACTATAAAGGCATTTCAGGCAGCATCATCAGTCAGCGCCATCTATATAGCCACAAAAGAGGAAAACATAGCGACGCTCGAGGGTATGGCAGGCTCAGAAGGCTTCAGTAAGGTAAAAGCTGTCATCGAAGGCGGTAAAGAGCGTCAGGATTCGGTGAACAACTGCATCAAGGCAATTGAGCAGGAAATACGCATGACCGGCAATGCTCCTGACACTATTCTTGTGCACGACGGTGCCCGTCCGTTCATACGGCCTGAAGAGATAAATGAAATCTCACATCTTTCGCTCCAGTTCGGAGCTTGTGTGCCAGCCACAAGACCAAAGGATACAATCAAGTATATCGGATCAAATCCTGAGTTTTTCGGAGAAACGCCTGATCGCAGCAGTCTGCTTCAGGTACAGACACCGCAGGGCTTTCGCTGCAGACTTCTCATCCAGGCTCACGAACAGGCAGACCTTGAACGCTGGTATGCAACTGATGATGCAGCACTTGTAGAGCGATTCTTTCCTGAACAGCCCATAAAGATTTTTGAAATGGGTTATCACAATATAAAAATCACGACACCGGAAGATATTCCGGTAGCTGAAGCTATTTTCAGTCAAAAGACTTCATGGTCTTAACACGCTAAAAAAGAACAAATAAAACTTTCTCATAGCTTGTTTATTCCTCTTTGCTATGGTATATTTTCAGCCCGAAAGATGGTGAGGTAGCTCAGTTGGTTAGAGCACAGGATTCATAACCCTGAGGTCGAGGGTTCAACTCCCTCTCTCACCACCCAAGAGAAGCGGGTGTAACTCAGTTGGTAGAGTGTTTGCTTCCCAAGCAAAATGTCGCGAGTTCGAATCTCGTCACCCGCTCTTTTCTTGTTAAAATTCTTTTTTGTTGACACATTACCTCTCATGACTCATTCCACTATTTTCTTTACCCCGGTCAGTGTTGAGGAAATCAACACCACTCAAATCATTGATGGCCAGATGGCCCGTCATCTGGGTATTGAAATGACCGAAATCGGACTTGATTTCATGACGGCAAAAATGCCTGTCGACCACCGTACTATCCAGCGCATTGGAATTTTGCACGGAGGGGCTTCACTGGCTCTTGCCGAAACGGTTGGAAGTATTGCCGCATCATACTGCGTCGATCGAGAGTCATTTTACATTGTAGGACAGGAAATAAACGCCAACCATATCCGTCCCGTCAGGACAGGATTTGTCTTTGCCACAGCTTCGCCCCTGCACCTTGGAAAAAGCTCTCAGGTATGGGATATCAAGGTGAAAAATGAAGAGGGTAAACTGACCTGCGTCAGCCGTTTTACTGTTGCTGTCCTTAAAAAAGAGCCGGTTCCCCGATAACTCCGGCAGGGAATGATTTTTTTTAAATGGCGGGTCAGTTTCAAAAAACTTTTCCTACCTTGTTTCTTTAGTTGTAACGGTTTTATACACTTATTGCAGATTTCAGGGTATGCAGATCTTACCATCAGACACTCTCGTATCACCGCTTGACCCCGCAGAGGAACTCCTTCATCAGCTTTCAACACAGCAAAGATCACGCAAAAAATGGCTGTTAATTCAGCCGGTCAGCAATACCAGCATGATGGTGGATTCCGGAACTGTCAGCATGCCTTTAAACCTGATCATGGTCGCCACGCTTGTCGGCAAGCTGTTTGATGTCACTTTTATTGACGAAAGACTGAACAATAAGGTTCCGGAAGATTTTTCAGGGTTTGACGTCGTTGCCATCACCTCCAGAACCCTTAATGCATCCAGAGCATATCAGATCGGAGATGCTGCCCTCGCTCAAGGGAGAATAGTTATTCTCGGTGGCGTTCATCCTACTATGCTGCATGAAGAGGCCACAGAACACTGTACGAGCGTGGTTTATGGAGAAATAGAGTCTATTTGGACAGAACTTGCAACTGATGTCCTGAAGGGAAAGATGCAGAGTGTATACAGGGCGAAGGAGCTTAAGCCGATGAGTGCCATGCTCCACCCTGATTTCAACTATGCCCTTTCATCAAAAAATGCTAAAAAATACAGTTCACTTATTCCCCTGCTGGCAACAAAAGGCTGCCCTGTAGGTTGCAACTTCTGCACAACGCCGACGGTTTACGGAAAAAGCTACCGTTACCGGGAGCTTGATCTTGTCCTTGATGAAATGCGCTATCATCAGGAACGGCTTGGCAAGAAGAAGATCAATTTTTCCTTCATGGACGACAATATCAGTTTTCGACCGAAGTATTTTATGACTCTGCTTGAGGAGATGGCAAAACTCGGCGTGCACTGGAATGCCAATATCTCCATGAATTTTCTTGATAAGCCCGAGGTTGCCGAACTGGCCGGAAGATCAGGTTGCGACCTGCTCAGTATCGGGTTCGAATCGCTCAATCCCGAGACAATCAAGAGCGTTCAAAAGGGGTCGAACAGGCTTGGAAGTTATGAAACCGTGGTGAGCAATCTCCATAAGAACGGTATTGCCATTCAAGGGTACTTCATGTTCGGTTTTGATAATGATACGGAGGAAAGCTTCCAGCTTACCTACGATTTTATCATGAAAAACAAGATAGAGTTTCCTGTTTTTTCATTAGTCACACCTTTTCCCGGCACGCCCTATTTCGATGAAATGAAGCCGCGCATACGCCACTTTGACTGGGATAAGTACGATACCTACCATTACATGTTTGAGCCGAATAAAATAAGCGGTGAGAAACTGCTTTCAAACTTTGTCAAACTCCAGAAGGAGGTTTATAAAGGCAGAGCTATTATGCGGCGGATGAAGGGCAAGCCTTTGAACTGGGTCTGGTTTGTCAATTACATGATGCACCGGTTTACCAGTAAGCTGTCACCCGAATATTATTACTGAAACAAAAGAGGCCGACATTGTCGGCCTCTTTTGTTTCAGTTATTTCTTCTCGTTTTCCTTTTTCGGTAAATCAACCTTGAGATGCAGCTCCCGAAGCTGTGCGGGAGTTACTTCCGAAGGGGAGGACATCATGAGATCCTGAGCCTGCTGGTTCATAGGGAACGCAATGACTTCGCGGATGTTCTGCTCGTCCCGCAAAATCATGACAAGCCGGTCAAGGCCGGGAGCAATTCCTCCGTGGGGTGGAGCTCCAAGTTTGAAAGCTTCAATCATGTGACCAAAGCGTTCATCAACCTCCTCCTTTGAGTAGCCGGCAATCCCGAATGCCTTGTACATGATATCGGGCCGGTGGTTACGGATGGCTCCGCTTGAAAGTTCGATACCATTACAGACAATGTCATACTGATAGGCGAGAATATCGAGAGGAAGCATTGTTTCGAGCGCTTCCATCTCTCCCTGCGGCATTGAGAATGGATTGTGAGAAAAGTCGATCTTTTTTGCTTCTTCGTTGTATTCATACATCGGGAAGTCAACAATCCAGCAAAACGAAAGTTCGTCTTTGTCAAGGGTAAAGAGATCAGCAAAATAGGTGCGCATTCCACCCATAATCTTGCAGGTCGGAGCCCATTTACCTGCACCAAAAAAGACTACATCGCCGGTTTCAAGACCGAGCCGCTCTTTGAGATGTGAAAGATCCTCTTCAGAAAGAAACTTCACGACAGGACCTTTCGGACCTTCATCTCTGAACTGAATATAGGCCAATCCTGCAGAACCTAGTTCCTTTGCCCTTTTTTCCGCCTTGTCGAAAAACAGTCTGGACTCATTTGCACGTCCCTTGAGAACTAGCGCTTTCACGCATGACCCCTCTTTGGTATTATTTGCGAAAACTTTGAACCCTGAATTCACAAAGAGAGGAGTAACATCATTGATTTCAAGCGGAATTCTCAGGTCTGGTTTATCTGTACCGAAACGGTTCATGACCTCTTTGTAGCTGATCCTCGGAAATGGAAACTGCGGAATCCGCTTCTCAGACATGGTCCTGGTAAGATGCTCAATCAAGCCTTCAAGAATAGCAAAAAGATCATCCTGCTCAATAAAAGCCATTTCCATATCAAGCTGATAAAACTCGCCGGGGCTTCGATCAGCACGTGCATCTTCATCCCTGAAACAGGGGGCTATCTGGAAATAACGGGGAAACCCCGATACCATCAGCAATTGCTTAAACTGCTGGGGAGCCTGCGGCAACGCATAAAATTTACCCGGGTGCAGACGGCTTGGAACAAGAAAGTCCCTTGCCCCCTCAGGAGAGCTTGAAGTAAGAATCGGTGTCTGTATTTCAATAAATTCTTGCTCTTCAAGATAGCGACGGACGGCAGCTGTCAGACGGCTGCGAAAAATAATATTTTCATGAATTTTTTCGCGACGCAGATCAATAAACCGGTACTTCAAACGGAGCTCCTCGGAGGTTGGTACCTCATCGGCAACAGGAAATGGAAGTGGCTGCGCATTACTTTCAACTGTAATATGATTGACTACCACCTCGATCTCACCAGATGCCAGACGGGAATTAATTGCTCCCGGACTTCGCAAAACAACGATGCCCTCTATTCTGATAACAGATTCCACATGCAACTGTTCGGCTGTTTCAAACAATTCTTGCTGTTCGGGTTGAATAACAAGCTGACTGATACCTGTATGATCCCTCAGATCTATAAATATCAACCCACCATGATCCCTTTTTCTATGAACCCACCCAGCAAGCTTCACTGAGGTATTCTCAAGTTCAGGGTTTAAAAACCCGCAATAATCGGAGCGAAACCGGTTTTTCAGAGTCTGCGTGCTACATGCAGCTTTACTCATATTGTTCTATCGTCCTTTGGTATTGAAAAAATTATCCCCGCTTGAAAAAACTGAATATGTAGAATTTTTAATAATTTATAAAACCCCTTGAATCAGTCAGTAAACAAGTTCCCCTCCAAATTCCGTGATAAGAAACCTGATGACATCATTTTTTTCCGCGAGTTCCTGGAAAATGGTAAAAACGGTCTTTTCTTTTGTGCATGCATCTTTTTCAGCGTCATAAATAATACGGAGCTTGAGCGGCAGTGCATAAAACTCTGAGACTTCCTTCTGAAGGATTGCTACATCCTGCAGAAGCTCTTCATAGGAAAACTTTCTGCAGCATACAATGTCAAGTACGCCCGATGGACTGCACGCTTTAAGTTCACAGGACTGCAGGTGCGTTGCCATGAAATTCTGGGTTTTTCGGGAAATATGCTCAAGAAACTGACGCCATTCAACTTTCAGCGTGTCAAGATCAGCAGTCCTGTCAAGCCCCGCGACACTAGCTTCACCCTGATTTTCGGATACAGCATTCACTCGAAGCTGCTGCACTGCCGGATTTGAAGCAAACCCCGAAAGTTTTTTTTGCCATGATCCAAGATCATAATCTCCTGGCACTGACCGCTTAACGGTTGGTGAGGGTGCCGAAACCGATGGAGCAAATGGCACAGATTCCGGAAATTCTTTCAGAGGCTTGTCATGTACTTTTTTTTTTGAAGCTGTTGATCAAACTGAACAGCTACAGAGGGAACTGTGTGTACAATATCAATAAGCTTGAGAAGCGCAAGCTCAAAGCGGAACTGGTATTCGAACTGAAACTTCAGCTCTTTCTGGGTCAGCAGAAGAAAATCGACCATCTGCATAACGGCATGTGGCGAGAAGTTGGCCGCATCATGCTGATAACGCTCACATATCGCATCCGGCCGCTCAACAAGACGGGTAGAAGAGAGATTCTGAACGACCAGAAAATTCCTCAAATGCTCAATCAGTTTTTCAAGAAAATCCTGTTCGTCATAGCCGTTTCTAATAACAAACTGTGCAACATCAAGCATCTTTGCTGGATTGTGCTCTGTAACAGCATCAGTAACGGCAAACATCTGTTCATCGTCAATATAGTTCAGAAGCTCGGCAACACCCTGGTAACTGATAGAGCCCTCATGATCATTCTCAGCTGAAAAAGCAATGACCTGATCAAGAATACTCTGTGCATCACGCATCGATCCCTGAGCCTTACGGCCAATAAGCTGGAGAGCATCTCCATCAACTGTTATGTGCTCGGCATCACAGATAAGCTGAAGCTGACGCTGAATATCCTCAAGTGGAATACGCTTGAAATTGAAACGCTGGCACCGGGAAGCAATCGTGGCAGGAATCTTGTGAAGCTCGGTAGTGGCAAAAATAAAAATAGCATGGGGCGGCGGCTCCTCCAGAGTCTTCAGAAATGCATTGAATGCAGCAATGGAAAGCATGTGCACCTCGTCGATGATGTAGACCCTGTACTTTCCTTTCTGCGGTCCATACCGGACATTTTCACGCAGCATGCGGATATCATCGACACTGTTATTGGATGCTGCATCAAATTCTGCAATGTTGAAACTGGTGCCAGAGTCGAAGTCCCTGCAACTTTCGCACTCACCGCAGGGTTCAGTAACCTTCTGCAGGTAGTCGGGGTCCTCCATCATTTTCAGACAGTTTACTGCTTTGGCAAAAACCCTTGCTGCAGTGGTCTTGCCGACTCCCCTCAATCCCGAAAAAATGTACCCATGACCTACTCTTCCCATTCGGAGCGAATTCTGGATCGTACGGGTGACATGCTCCTGTGCGGTAATATCAGCAAACTTTGCAGGTCTGTACTTCCTGGCTATAACCTGATAACTCATAACTGCTTTTGATTAATATCCTCTAACAAGTTCGCGACGGGCATATCCATATTGCTTTTCAGGCATTCCGAGACTCCCCTGCTTATCGTTTCCAAATGTACGCTATTACCGTCTGAAATCAACGATCCGTTTTCGTCACCCGCAAAACCCGGAGGAATGATTGCATAAATATCGTAAAGCGTAAGAGCATAAAGATCGCGACTTACTGCCAGATCACCGTTTGCTGTGACATGGACAACATCGTTCTGAAGCAGAATATCAATAATTTTTCTTAAGTCGGATGGACTTACCGAATGAACAGTCTTTAAAATCTTCTTCATATTCATCGATCGACTGCTCTTTTGAGCATTCCATATAGAACTAAGTACCGAAAGAATCACAGGAACGCCCCGCAATGGATTGAATGATTCAGGAATCCCGCTAGGAGGTTTCAGGGCGCCAAGACAAAAGACAAATTCCGCACCTGTCAATACTACAACCCACCCGAGATAAATCCAGAAAAAAAGCATCGGAATCACTGACAATGCGCCATAAATATGCTCAAAAGTTGAAATATGAGTGACATAAAAGACAAACCATATTTTTGAGAGCTCGAACATAACAGCGGCCAGAAAACCACCTGACAAGGCATGAACAAACCTGACCCTACGATTGGGAACAAGCATGTAGAGAAGGAAAAATGCAAAAATCGAATTGAGAAAGGGAATATAAGAGAGTAAGCGGGTTTTCAGTTCGAGCAATGGGCCTTCGGTAAACACAGTATACCAGACATAGGAACTGGCAGCCAGACTGCTGCCGATAAGAACAGGACCAAGCGTCAGTACTGTCCAGTAGAGGGTAAAACCCTGCAGCGTCTTTCGGGGAGCGTGCACCTCCCATATTTCATTCAGGGTATGGTCAACCGTCGAAATAAGAAAAAGTGCAATAATAAACAAAAATACCCCACCAAGAAGCGGTACGCTGGCTGTCTTTCCAATAAAATCTGTAAGATAGTGGTTGAGCACAGCGCCTGCACCAGGCAGGAAATTCTGGACGAGAAAGTCTTCAATAGAGCGTTTAAAAGGAGTAAAAACCGAAAAAACACTCAATATTGAAAGGATAACGGCAAGAACAGGGACGATTGAAAGCAATGTCTGAAAGGCCAGAGAACCTGCCCCGAGAAAAATCCGGTCATGAATAAAATTTTTCCAGAAAAAAGGTACAAAAGCCTGTATATACTGCGCGATATCAGAACGGGCGCCAAGTAATCCCTGCTTTTTTATTTTTTCGGCCTCTTCCATTGTTCGTTTTTTCTTCACTTTTCCGGAGAGTACCCGCTCCCGACAGATCGGACTCTGGTCATAAGCAGCAAGCCAATAGTGAAAAACATCAACAGCGATGCAAGAGCTGCTTTCTGACTTCCAGCTTGGGCTGATACGATACCAAACACAAGAGGACCGACTATGGCTGAAGCCTTGCCAAACGTGCCATCATAAAAGCCGAAAAACTCGGTAACATGCTCTCGAGGTGTCAGTCTTGCCATCATAGACCGTGATGCTGCCTGGGATGAACCCATTGACAGACCGGCGAGCATGCCGGTATAAAAAAATAACTCTTTCCTGTCAGCAAAAATAGCAGCTAAAACAACAACAAACCAAATCAGGAGCGTAATAACAATGGTTTTTTTGGGCCCGATTTTATCAGTCACAAAACCAAATATAATTGAACCGGCAATAGCTGTGGTCTGTACCAGCATAAAAAACACAATCAATTCACCAGTAGTAAAACCAAGGGTATTCTGGGCGTAAATCGATGAAAATGCAATAACGGTCAGAATAGCGTCATTGTAAAAAAAATAAGCCAGAAGAAACCGTACAAGATCGGGATAGTTCATGATATGTCGAACAGTATGCTTTACCTCCTTTATTGAGCTGCCAAGTGAGGCAAAAGAGATTGCAGGTCTCTCTTTTTTTTGCTGATCACGCAGCACAAGAAAAATCGGCGTAGCAAAAAGTCCAAAAAAAACTGCAGCGGCCAAAAAGCTTAACTGCACATTAGCTGCATTGGAGAGAACAATTCCTTTGCTCAGCAATGGCTTCGTCAGGAGAAGAATTGCAAAGGCTCCAAGATACCCCATGGCAAAACCGTATCCGGAGACTCTGCCAACGCTTTTATCCGTCGAAATTTCCTTGAGGTAGGCATCATAAAAAACAAGTCCTCCCTCAAAGCCAATATTTGCAAGAATAAAAAGAGCTATAGCGACGACAGCCATACCGGGTCCTGAAAAGGAAAGCATAGCCGTAGCAAGTACTGAAATCAGGGTAAAGGCGAAAAGAAACCGTTTACGTTTTCCGGAATAATCGGCTGCAGCTCCAAGGACAGGCGATATAAGAGCAACAAGCAGCATCGACAAGCTGATGCTGAACCCCCACAAAGCATCTCCCGATGGTTCGCCGTTACAGATAACGTTTTTAAAGTAAAGAGGGAAAACAAAGGTAACCATTATAACGCTGAAGGAAGTGTTTGCAAAATCAAAGAGCAGCCAGGAAAACACTTTAAATTTCTGCGTCACAACAGGTTCAGGTTTAACTTGTGAGGGCGTTAATCTCATTACCACTCATTAGACTCCAGAGATATGTCGGTAAAGCGATTCGAATAGTGGTCTTCCGTCAAGAGATCCAAGCAGCTTTTCACTTGCTCTTTCCGGATGAGGCATCAGCCCGAGAACATTCCCCTGCCGGTTGATGATGCCGGCAATATTCTTCAGTGAACCGTTAGGATTAGCCTCTTCAGTTACCTCGCCGACAGCATTGGTATATTTGAAAACAATCTGGTTGTGCTCTTCAAGGCTTTCGATTACTTCAGCAGGGGCAAAGTAGTTCCCCTCGCCATGAGCGATAGGGATACTGAGTACGTCATCCTCTTTATAAAGAGAGGTAAAAATAGTTGAGCAGTTTACTGGCCTGATGTCTGTCTGGGTGCAGAGAAACTTTTTATCCCTGTTCCGTGAAAGCGCGCCTTCAAGAAGTCCGCTTTCAAGCAGAACCTGAAATCCATTGCAGATTCCAAGCACAGGAAAACCCTTGCGGGCAAACTCTATAACCTCCTTCATGATTGGTGAAAACCGGGCAATTGATCCAGCTCGAAGATAGTCTCCATAGGAAAAACCGCCAGGGAGAATAATTGCCTGTGCACCGTTCAGATCATGCTCATTATGCCAGAGCATAACCGGCCTGACACCCTCAAACGAAGCAACTGCATACTCAGTATCATGATCACAGTTTGAACCGGGAAATACAACAACACCTACAAGTACATCAGCCATAGTTGAATGCTATTTATTTAACTTGCTCCAGCTCAAAGGAATAATTTTCCATGACCGGATTCGATAACAGTTTCTGAGAGATCTCATTGGCGATACGTTCGGCTTGAAGCTGAGTCTCTTCATTGATAGTCACTTCGATATATTTACCGATTCTGGCCGACTCCACAGTACCGTAACCTAGATTTTTCAAAGCATGCTCTACGGCTTTTCCTTGAACATCAAGAATAGACTGTCGCAGGGTAACCTTTATTTTTGCAGTATAGGGCATTATCACAAGTAAGTTGAATGGAAAAAAATCAAAGCTGCCACTGCCGGCACATCAGAGTGAACGACCTTACAATACCGAGCAGAATATACAACAACATGGCAAGAAAAAAAGCCTTGGCATGAAAGAGAAGAACACAGAAAATAGCAACAATATAGAGCGACATTTGCAGAGGCTTCTGCCGGAACGATTCAACGGTAGGTTTGGGAAGGGCATCGTAATTTACCTTACTGACCATAAGTATGGCAAGAGCGGTTGAAAGCCAGGCAAGAACAACCTGCATCAACTTAGGCGGAAAAATCGGGTCAACACTCATCCAAAGCACAAAACCTGCAATGGTTAACGCCTGAGCAGGAGTCGGAAGACCGGAAAAGGAGTCTTTGGTGTAGCCGATCATACTGATATTAAAGCGCGCAAGCCTCAGTCCGCTGCCGATCATAAGCAGAGAGCTGACCAATATGCCGGTAATGCCGGGTAACCCTTCAAGGCCAAATTTATAGACTAGATATGCCGGAGCTGCACCGAAAGAGACAAGGTCTGAAAGAGAATCAAGCTCAAAGCCGAAATCAGAAATACCATTTGTCATTCTAGCCACAAAACCATCAATCGTATCAAAAAAAGCTGCAAGAATAATAAACCAGCATGCCGTCATAAAACTCCCCTCTCCCGCCATAACAATTGCGATATAGCCGGAAACCATATTCATAACTGTGAAAACCGAGGGAACGAATGAACGAGATACAAATGAAAATAACGGGGGGCGATCCTGTGAACTGTTTTTCAGAAAAGGGGGATAGCGTTTTTGAGCCCTTTGTTTGCCAGCATCATCCATATATAAAAATATCCATCATCAGAAAAAGATTATCCCAAAAGGCACTTGAATGCCGTTTTGGAGTATGACCTTGAAAAGTACAATCTTTTCAGGAAGTTATTAAACAGAAAAAGAAGAGGCACAACCCTCAATAACTTTCATCAGCCGCAGGAAATTCCTTTTCCCTTACATCATGAACATACTGACGGACTGCATTTTCTATAACAGAAGTTAAATCAGCGTACTGGCGGACGAAACGGGGATGAAATTCCCGGTTCAGCCCGAGGATGTCGTTGATGACAAGAACCTGACCATCACATTCAGCTCCGGCACCGATACCAATGGTGGGAATGGTCAGTGAACGTGTCACTTCAGCGGCAAGTGCAGATGGAATTTTTTCAAGCACAATCGCAAACGCTCCTGCTTCTTCGAGAATTCTGGCGTCTTCGAGCAGCTGTTTGGCCTCCATTCCTTCCTGGGCTCTAACCTTGTAACTCCCGTACTTATAAATTGACTGTGGCATAAGTCCGAGATGACCCATAACCGGAATACCTACATCGGTTATTCTCTTAACGGTTTCGGCAATAACTCTTCCCCCTTCCAGCTTTACTGCGTCGCACTCATGCTCCTTCATGATCTTTCCAGCATTACGCAGTGCTTCTTCTCCAGAAAGCTGATAGCTCATGAAAGGCATGTCAGTAACCACCATCGCCCTATTGCTCTCGTCCTTCACTCCCCTTACAACTGCTTTCGCATGATAGATCATCTCATCAATTGTGATAGGAAGAGTTGTACTGTGACCGGAAAAAACATTACTTGCTGAATCACCAACAACAAGGACGTCTATACCTGCACGATCAAGAATTCTTGCCATCGTATAGTCGTAGGCTGTTAATACCGATATTTTTTCGCAGGCCTGCTTCATGTCGAGCAACCTTCTGGTGGTAACATGAGCAGCTTTCTGCTTTGCGCTTCTATTCATGGTGCTTCTCGATTAATGGATTGAATATTGATGAGCTTAGAGAATATCTGATAACTGATCTGGATGAAGTACATCAAAGTTACCGCTATACAGTGTTCTGAGTGCATTGCGCATCAGTTCAGTCAAAAGGTCGTATTGTGGAATGTAGCCAAGAATCTCTTCGAGAGAGATGGTCTTTCGCTCCATTTCCTCTCTGATATTTTCCAGATCACTCTCTTCTGAAAAAGCAATAAACCGACAAAGCTCCTTGTGGCGACCCGAAAGTGGAAGCGAGCCATGTTGCAAAAGAACATTCCGGGTTTTGCGCTGTGCTGAACCGACCAATTTTCTTCCCGCAACCTGTAATTCATATTTGGCAGACGCGGTAAAACAGCTGACAGAACCAGCATTTTTTGCTCCCTGCGACCTTTGCAGAGTGGAACGACAGAACCCTGCCTTAATGCCCAACGGTTCCAAGGCTCGCTGGATTACCTCATGCACCATCCTGTATATCTCTGTATTCTGTTCAGCAGAGTCTGAAAAAAAACTGTAGGTAAATTCATCAGCATGAAAAACCGCCCTCCCGCCTGTCGGTCTTCTGACAACATCAACACCAGCGTGCAGGCATTTTTCAGCATCTATCCCCGAAGATGCCTGATTGTACCCTAAAGTAATGGCATAAGGACGCCAGGCATAGAAGCGCCAGAGGGAACTCTTTTGACCAAATTTCAGCTGAAACCGGCCATCAAGAAATGCTGCCATGATCTGCCGGTCAAACTCCATATTCTCTTCGCCGGCATGAGCACCGGTATCAACACAAAAAACCTTGGAAAAAGGGGCATTCACAGCTTCAATCCTCACGAATACATGGAAACACGAAATGATAACTGGTTAAGATAGTTGAAAAGGATATTTCAACAAAAACAGTGCACGAGGAAAAAACCTGAAGGATTTCAACCTGCCCTCACAAAGATTTATCTGCTGCTTTTCAAAGGAGAAACTTGTTCGAGAATTTTCGAAACGGCCTGATCGAGATTTATCTGTGTCGAATAATGGATCCTGTCAGCCCCCCTCCAGACAAGGTGAATTCTGAGTACACCAGAAATATTCAATACTAACAATACATCTTTTCTGTCCGTTTCTAATGGCCCCGATAATCAGAAAGTTTCCCTTCAATAGAGATGAGAAAACTCATTTTCTGATTTTTTTTGCCTCTTACATTGTTTCTGTCCTTTGATACGGGTATTTTGCGAAAAATTGAACATTGTTAATCACTAAAGTCTCCTTAAGGACACAATGGACCCCTCGGCGATAAAGAATATCCTTGTTTCATTTCGCAATATTGCAGTTGTCGGGATATCAGCCAAACCCGAACGTCCAAGCAATAGTGTCGCCCGTTACCTGTTGCAGCATGGATTCACCATTTATCCGGTAAATCCGGTTCTTGAAGAGGTCTTGGGGCTTCCCTGTTTTTCGTCGCTCTCCTCTATACCGGTTGAACTAAGTAAAAAAATTGAAATCGTCAATATTTTCCGAAAATCTGCCGACGTGCCGCCCATAATTGATGAAGCAATCGCTATAGGAGCAAAAGTCATCTGGATGCAGAGTGGTATCACCAATGAAGATGCTGCAAAAAAAGCAATAACGGCCGGACTTCTTGTTGTGCAAAACCACTGTATCGCTGTCGAACATCAGCATCTTTTTCATTAACTACTGCATAACATTATTAACCGTCACTATTCACCCATGTCACTCATAACTGTTGCTCTCATTTTTGGAGGCAGGTCAGCTGAACACGAAATATCAATTATCTCTGCAAAATCAGTAGCAGCGAACATCAGTACTGAACGCTACCGGGTTATTCCGGTCTATATCACCTCTGACGGCATCTGGCTCTATGACGGCATAGCCCAAGACATTCTGAACCTTGATCTTTCAGCTCTCTTAAGAGCTGCATCACCTGAATCCGTCTCCAAAACTCTCAGGAATATGGTACAGGAAGCTCCTCAAAAGCCATTCGACCTTGATTTCAAGTCGGCAGGTATTAATGTCGCATTTCTCGCTCTCCACGGTTCGTATGGAGAAGACGGCCGTATCCAGGGTTTTCTTGATACCTGCAGCATTCCGTATACAGGGTGCGGTGTTCTGGCTTCGGCACTTACCATGGACAAAGCTCTCACTAAACTGTGCGCGGCAGATGCCGGTCTTGCAGTCGCACCATCCATAACAATTTTCAGCACAGATTACTTTGCTGACGCTGAAACTCTTCATAAAGAAATCGAAAAACAGTTCGAATACCCTTTTTTTGTTAAACCGGCAAGTCTCGGCTCTTCTGTAGGTATTTCAAAAGTGCATTGTGTTGAAGAACTGCCACAAGCTCTTGAAAGTGCCTGTTCTATGGACACGAAAGTACTCGTGGAAAAAGCAATTACAGGAAGGGAAATAGAAGTTGCCATTTTCGGCAATGAGATGCCGCAAGTCTCAATATGCGGAGAAATTGAGCCCGGCGGCGACTTTTATGACTATCAGGACAAATACGTTCACAACACAGCAAAACTCTTTATCCCAGCCCGCATTACAACTGATTTCCAAAAAGAGGTACAAACCGCAGCACTAAAGGTATACAAGGTACTCGGATGCAAGGGTATGTCAAGAATTGATTTTTTTGTTGACGAACAGAGAAGAAGTATCGTCCTTAACGAAGTCAATACCATTCCCGGTTTCACCGATATCAGTATGTTTCCGAGACTCATGGAGGCGACCGGCATAAGTTTTCCGGAACTTGTAGAGCGACTGCTCCAGCTCGCACTGGAGAAAAGCAAACCCGGCAACACCAATAATGCTCAAAGATCATGAGCATTCAACCCCCTTGTACAATCCAAGGAGACGATACTGCCATGATCAGTAAACCGCATCTGTTTTTTGCGGAGGTCTCGCTTGACCTGTCCAGAGGAAAGTTTCAGTCAGGTATCGACAAACTCATGCCGTTTTCCGACCATTTTTCTGATTCATATCTTTTTCACCTGTTGTTTGCAAAAGCTCTTCGGGGTCTTAAAAACCACTCCCTTGCCGGAGAATATTTACGGAAATGCTGTGCCATTGCCCCGGCCAACCAGGTCGCATGGAAAGAACTCATTGACCTTCAGGCTTCAGGAAATGAAGAAAAAAACATTACTCCCGCATCGAAGTTCGACCCCATCTACGAAGAACTTGAAATGCTCACGGCAGCACTTATGAAATTTAATCCGCTACAAACAACGGAAAACTCGGATCCAACGTCCCTCCTTGAACAAAAACAGCCTTTTCCGGACGATACAGCCATTGCTGTTCCTACAGAAAGCCTTGCTAACCTTTTCACTGCGCAAGGAGCCTACAAAAAAGCCATAAAAATCTATACGGGTCTCATTCTGCTGAAACCGGAGAACGCTGAACATTACAAAGATGAGATTGACACACTCCTGAACCGCCTTTAAACTGGAAAAGCGAGAAGAGAACTTCAATCAATGGAACTATTTAACCTCTCTTAAGGTATAGAAGTCATTATATTACTATCGGGAGATTGGACAATCTAAACGGTTAGCATACAGTATTTTGGTTTCACGGTTTTTTCTATTCCTCTTTATATCCGCGCTTGTTCTTGCGCAGCCTTGCTCCGGAATGGGCTCCGAAGTGAAGGAGAAAACGCTCTCTTTAGCCAACTGCATAGAGTTGGCGTTGAACAATGCAACTGGAGCAAAAAAAGCAAAATCCAATCTGAAGCTGCAGGGCTCCGATGTCCTGAAAAGTTACGGCAATTTTCTTCCGAAGCTTTCTGTTTCAGCGACCTATACCCCCTCCTCGCTAAGCCAGTCATACGTTCAATACTACCTGGATGCTCCTCCATTGAAAATAAAGAGTGAGAGTGGAACGGTTAATCTCTCACTGACAACTTCCCTGAATCTTTTCAACGGTTTCAGTGATTACGCATCTCTGCAATCAGCACTCGATAAAGAACAGGCAGCCGGATACACCCTTTCACGGGCACTGCAGACCATCGTCTATGATGTCACCCAGTATTATTATCAGGTACTGATGAACCGTGAACTCCTTGATATTGCCAAAGAAAATCTTCTTTCGATTAAAGATCAGCTTACTCTTACTGACCGGCAATTTCAGATAGGGCTTAAATCCCGGACCGATCTCTATCAGCAACAGGCTGCTGCTGCAGAAAGCAGCCTTTCTGTTATTCAGGCTGAAACAAAAATGCAGCGCAGCAGACTCGAATTGCTCCGCCGCCTGCAGATCGATCCTCTGACGAGAATTACTCTTGACTCTAATCCTAAAGAACTGAACAGAGCACGTTCATCGAAACCTGATATCGATTCTCTTGTTACCATTGCTCTTGAACGACGCAACGACCTGAAAAGCAAAGAGCTTGAAACCAGGGCGGCAAAATGGCAGATAACGCAATCAAGATCTGCCTGGTATCCTCATCTGGCTCTTAACGCCAATGCAAGCACGGCAGGCACAGACTTCCTCCGCCAGAGCTATGGCGGATCAAGCATAGAGTACTCCTATCCACCGGTTTCAGATCAGCTTCGAAACTCAATAGGATATTCGGTTGGACTGAACCTCAGTTGGTCGATCTTTGATGGATTTCAAACAAGCTACAATGTCCAATCAGCTAAAGTCAACCATCTCAACCAGAAGTTTGATTATGATGATCTGAAAAATAATATCGTCATTGATATTCAACAGGCATCAAATGACTATGCCTCAGCATTAATGCAAATCGAAACATCAAAAGTGAGCCTTACCGCTTCAAGCTCTGCATTTGAAGACATCAAAAAAAAGTATGAACTTGGAGCAACCGGCTTTGTTGAACTCAGCACTGCGCGGGCCTCTCTTTTCAATGCACGCTCCAATCTGTCGCAGGCCACCTATAATCTTGCGCTTCAAAAAAGCGTTCTTGATTATGCGACAGGCACCATACCCATACCATTGACACAATAATACAGTAAGATATCCATGAGCAAACAAAAATCCCTGCTGAACCGCAAAACAATATTGATCACCCTTGCTGCACTTCTCGTTGCAGGCGGAGCAATTTTTACTTTTCTAACACTCAGGGAAAAACCTGTTGAAGTAACAACCGAAAAGGTTTCAGTAAAAGAAGTTGTCCATATTGTTACAGCAACAGGAAAAATAGAACCTGTTCTTGTCGTTGCCATCTCGCCTGACGTCTCTGGTGAAATTCTCGAACTGCCCATCCAGGATGGACAAAACGTAAAAAAAGATGATCTGCTGCTTAAAATTCAGCCCGACCTCTATATCAATCAGGTTGAACAGAGCCTTGCACAGCTTAATTCAGCAAAATCGCAAAGCCTTGAATCACGATCAAAAAAAATAAAGTCGGAAGATGATTTCCGGAAAGCCCAACTCCTTTTCAAGGATAAACTTATCTCCGAAACTGACTACCTGGCTTCCAAAACAAATGCCGAAGGTGCCCGGGCTCTCTACCAAGCCTCAGTCCATGCGATAGAACAAAATAAAAGCCTTCTTGACCAGAATCAGGATCGTTTGAAAAAGACTGTGGTCCGAGCACCGATCAGTGGTTCAATCATCGTTCTTAACAATAAGCTTGGTGAACGTGTTGTCGGTACAGGGCAATTCCCCGGCACCGAAGTCCTCCGGCTTGCCAACCTCGACAGCATGCAGGTCAAAGTAGAGGTCAATGAAAACGATATAATCAATGTCAAGCCAGGTAATCCAGTCTCCATCAAAGTCGATGCTTTCGGTGATCGAATATTCCAGGGAGTGGTGCATGAAATATCGAATTCAGCAATCTCCAAGGCTAGCGGAACACAGGAGGAGGTAACAAATTTTTCGGTCAAGATTCACATCTTAAACCATCATCGCCTGCTTAAACCCGGGATGAGCGCTACAGCAGATATTGAATCGCAACGGGTAAAAAATGCTCTTGTTGTCCCTATTCAAAGTGTAACGATCAGAAGCACAACCAAAACCCCGGAAAACGAAAGTCCTGACAAATCCGTCACCATTGCAGCTAAACCCAAAGTATCCGATAGCCAGCAAGGGGTATTTGTCATCAAATCAGGCAAAGCATCATTCCGTCCGGTTAAAACAGGAACAACAGACAACACCCATATTATCGTCACTGAGGGACTTACAAAAGGAGAAGAGGTTGTTTCAGGAAGCTACACAGCCATTACCAGCCAGCTCAAAGAAGGATCCATTGTCAAGCAGCAGCAACGATAGCCCGGCAGTGCAGTCGCCAGCTATCATCATTATGAAATCGCTCTGTAAATTCTACACTATGGGCGATCAGGAGGTCAGGGCACTCGACTCGATCAACCTTGATTTCAAACGCAATGACTATACTGCGATCATGGGACCATCCGGCAGCGGCAAATCAACGCTCATGAATATTATCGGCTGTCTTGATACCCCGACTTCAGGTATGTATGAGCTCAATGGGCAGCATGTTGCTGAAATGGATGAAGATGAGCTTGCCCGTATCAGGAATAAGGAAATCGGCTTTGTTTTTCAAACCTTTAACCTGCTCCCGCGCCTTAACTGCCTTCGCAATGTTGAACTGCCGCTGATCTATGCCGGAGTGCCGCCGGAAGAACGTGAACAGCGTGCAGCGGAAGCGCTTGTTAAAGTAGGACTCGGTGACAGAATTACTCATAAACCAGCTGAACTCTCTGGTGGCCAGATTCAAAGAGTGGCCATAGCAAGGGCACTGATCAATAAACCTTCGATCATACTTGCCGACGAACCAACAGGAAACCTCGACACAGCGACCAGTCACGATATCATGGATATTTTCGGAGCTCTATCTGATGCAGGAAATACCATCATCCTTATTACCCATGAAGAGGATATTGCCCGCTACACCCGCAGAGTCATCCGGCTCAGGGATGGAAAAATAGAAAGCGACAACAAGCAATGAAACTGACCTACCGACAGTTTCGCTATGAAACCACAGAAAGCCTGAAAATGGCTCTCTTCCAGATCAGGGCTAATAAAATCCGCTCGTTTCTTACCGCACTAGGGGTCATCATCGGTATTGTTGCCATTACCATGATGGGCACAGCGATCAATGGTATTGACCGGGGATTTGATAAAAGCCTTGCCATGCTCGGTTACGATGTTATCTATGTCCAGAAATCATCATGGACCACCATGGGACAATGGTGGCTCTACCGCAACCGCCCGGACCTGAAAACAGCGTATGCCGATCAGCTTAACAGAATTATTGCAGCCAATCCTCGATCAGAACTTCTCCTTGCGGTTCCTCAAATGTCAACCTATCAGGCATCTGCAAAATACAGGGATCGAATCCTTGAACAGGTATTTTCTCTCGGCACTAACAATGATTACCTGCAGACAGCATCAGGGGGGCTCACCTCGGGCCGTTTCTTTACACCTGTGGAATCCGCAAGCAGTGCGATGGTTTGCGTCATCGGCGATGATATTGCTACCGGCCTTTTTCCAAATGAACCTGCTCTCGACAAATCAATACAGCTGAAAAACGGCAAATGCCGAATTATCGGCATATTCAAAAAACAGGGAAAGTTCCTCGGGCTTTTCAGTTTTGACAATCAGATCATCATGCCTCTTGGAGCCTTTGAAAAGGTCTATGGCAAAAACATGTTCATAACTATCAGAGTAAAAATCAAAGAGCAGACACATGTATCAGAAGCAAAGGAGGAACTGCTTGGCCTGATGAGAAGAATCCGCAGGATTCCGGCAGGAAAAGATGAAGATTTCTCGATCAATGAACAGAGGGCATTCAAAAGCCAGCTTGACCCCATCAAAAACGGAATTGCAATTGCAGGCATCTTCATTACCGGTATGTCACTTTTTGTTGGAGCTATCGGTATCATGAACATCACCTTCGTCAGTGTAAAGGAGCGCACAAGAGAGATCGGACTTCGCAAAGCACTTGGTGCGAGACGGCAGACCATTCTCCTGCAGTTTCTTATTGAATCGGTGATGATCTGCCTTATCGGAGGATTTACCGGGCTCTTGACTGCTCTCCTGATTACCTTCTCTATCGAAAAAATAGTCCCTGATTTTCCGATACAGTTCTCTCTTGACCTTGTTCTGGCAAGTCTTGCCGTTTCAGTGATTACTGGTATTATTTCAGGTCTTGCTCCTGCTGTAACGGCCTCGAAGCTTGACCCTGCAGACTCGTTGCGTTATGAATAGGAGTAGTTATGCCGCTGCGTGAAATCATCATCCAGGCGCTTTATTCGCTGACTGTAAACAAGCTCCGTTCGTGGCTGACCATTATGGGTGTCGCCGTAGGCGTCTTTTCCATCATTGCCGTGATGACAGCGCTTGATGCCGTTGACAAAAGCGTTGAATCGGGCCTTACGAGCCTTGGAGCCAACACGTTCCAGATACAGAAAAATCCACCAATAGTTTTCGGCAGCGGTCACAAGCGGAACATCTATGCTAACAGAAAGGATATCACCTACGCGCAGGCACTGTTATTTAAAAAAAGCATGGAGACACACGCCCGAAATATAGGGTTCACCATTTCCAGCCAGGCAAACCTTGCAAAATATGCCAATCGCACCACCAATCCTGATGTCACGTTGACCGGCGGTGATGAAAACTTTTCAGCATCCAACGGCTTCAATGTTGTAATTGGTCGTAATCTCTCGCAAAACGATATCAAGTCAGCAAGAAACACTGCAGTGCTTGGAAGTGAGCTTGCAGAAACACTCTTTCCTGCAGGCGAAAACCCACAGAACAAATTTATCAAGGTCAATGGCGAGGTCTATACCGTTACGGGTGTTTTTGATAAAAAAGGAGCAGCATTCGGTCAAAGCCAGGATAATTTTTTGCTCATTCCCATTACCCGCTACCTTGATCATGTCAATGAAAAGAGCAGCCTGAACATCACCGTTGAGGCACTCTCACGCAAAGACTATCCCCATGCGATTGACCGTTCAATCGGAGCAATGAGACTCGCAAGGGGATTGACCGTAAAGGATATCAATGATTTTGAGATCAGAACAAACGAATCTCTCATCGACTCGTTCAGAGATATACAACGAGCCATCAGTACAGGCGCCTTCATTATCAGCTTTATGGCCCTCCTGACTGCAGGAGTTGGCATCATGAACATCATGCTGGTAAGCGTCACTGAAAGAACCAGAGAGATCGGTATCAGAAAATCGATCGGGGCACCCAACAGCAGCATTCTTCGACAGTTCCTCTTTGAATCGCTTTTTCTCTCAATAGTCGGAGGTGTCATCGGCATTATAGTAGGTATTGTCGCTGGCAATATCGTTGCCTTGAAATTTAATCTGCCGCCGATATTTCCCTGGCTTTGGATAACCGTCTCAATGTTAGTCTGCTCTACAATCGGCATGACGTTCGGACTCTTCCCTGCATGGAAAGCTGCAAATCTCAATCCGGTGGAAGCGCTGAGACCAAAGTAGAAGGTTAAAAGACCAAGGACACAAGGAAGCGGAGTAATGAGTTATTGTCTGGCGCTGGTGATTGTTTCATCTCCCTTCAGGGCGTCACAGAGCATGGGAGAGAAAGGATCATAATGCTGGCGGGCAAGTGATGCTTTTGCCTTACTTGACACAGCATAACAGTAAAAGCAGCCATGCGTGCAGGTGTTGTAGCTGCCGATATCACGACTCTCAACGCATCCACAGGCTATTCGCTGCCTGCTGTCTTTTTTTCTGCCGCTCATCTGCTTCCCGGTAATACGCGCTACAAAATCACTATCGATACAGCTGCTGTGCATGATGCCGTGTTGCGAAAGGTCAATATCCTGGCTGCAGGTAAAGAGTGACATACCATTCCTGGTTGCTGAATCAGCGAACATTCCGGCAATCTCCTCCATCAACACCTTGTCGGGCATAGTATAACCGATATCGCGCATCCGGGTTCTGACTTTACGGTAGTCATCAAAAAAGCTGATAATACAGCGTTCAGTATACCCTGAAAGTTCTTCGGCAAGTTTCCGAAACGAGGCTGCATGCCAGGCGGGAGTATAAAAATCGCTGAGAATAACGGGATCATAGCGCCAGACAACTTTTTCTGGCCCGATAAGACGCGAAAGCTGCTTGAAAACCTCAATAAGGAAGCGTTTATCTTCAACACCAGGTTCAAGTGCTGCATCGTAAGGGGTCAGCGTAAAGAGGAAATAGTACGAATACCCCAGACGATCAATCTCAGGCAAACAGGAAATAAAGCTTGCGGGATTTTTTGTCCAGAAAACAATGGCGTCAACCACATCGGGAGTGAGCGAAATCCTGCTTACCTGTTTAGGCTGCATTGGGTTGCGCACCAGCACATCACCAGCCTGCAGACGATGGACAAACCACTCACCAAAAAAGGCAGGAATATCACTCCTTCTGCTTGCACTTATAATCATTCAACGATCCACAGTTTCGAATTTTTCACTCAGGATATTTATAAACGGGATAGTGTCTTGTTACGTATCCTGTTACTTAGGAGGCCTCTTTTGCATCAATGGCAAAAAATGGCATGAGTTCAGCTTCGTTTTTAAATCGGCCTGATAGAGGAATTTATCTCTTTTTTTCAGCTCTCAGCGGCAGATTGAAAATATGGAAGAAAGCCTTTTTTTTTATTATAAGTTAAGATGTCTCCGCCTGACGCAGTAAATTCTATGCCATAAGCGTTAGACCTCGTGAGAGCGCAGCAATAATGAAATCTGTTACTGAATTGAGATACCAGACCAAGAAACAGCAAACGAACCTACCTCGACGCAGCAACAGCGAAAATTCGCTGAATCTTGGCACAGCAATAACCGAACATGACAGAAAAATCAGCACGTTAGTCTGTTATATAAAGAGGTTTATGGAAAAAACGGGGAATTCTATAAAAAAAAGAATAAAAACCGTTAAAAGGAAAGCAGGTGCGACAATTTCAAAACATGTAGAAATAGATTTCAGCTCGATCAACGGGAATGCACCGGACTCAGATTCATCAAAGAAAATAGGTATCTATAACGACTCCTGGAGTTTCATGGGTGGCGGGGAGTGCCATGCACTTTCATTAGTATCAGAATTAGAAAAAAAGGGCACTGTATACTTAATCGCAGAAACAGACTTTGACCTGCATGAAATAGAGAGTCAATTTCAAATTGATTTATCATCATGCAGAAAATTAATCATGCATGATTTCAATACGACGCACACAAAATCGTTTGACATTTTTATAAATGCCTGCCATCGTTCTAACATTAACAGCCTCGCCAGCATATCGTTATACATTGTAAATTTTCCCCACAGGCGCTTAAGCAAAACTCTTTTAAGCTCATATTATTTTTTATTCAACTCTGAATACACAAAAAAATGGGCTTTTAAATTCTGGGGGAAAACCGTTAAAGGAGACACTCTTTACCCGATAAGGATGCTGCAGTATAAAATGAATGATAACCTGAGTTCGAAAGAAAAAGTAATTCTTTCCGTTGGCCGTTTTTTTACAGGTGGGCACTGTAAAAACCAGCTGAAAATATTGCAGGTTTTTAAGCAAGTTGTTACCGATAATCCTGAAATGTGCGATTGGAAACTTGTCATCGCCGGAGGACTCGATATGAAGAGTGGACCTCATACCATTTATTATAATCAGATTGTTTCTGAGGCAAATGCCCTTAATATTGAAGTACTTCCAAATTTACGCAGAGACAAACTGGATGCGTTATTTCAAAAATCAGCTTTTTACCTTCATGCGGCGGGATTGGGTCAAAAAGAGTCAAGACGTCCTGAAAATTTTGAACATTTCGGCATAACGGTTTTAGAGGCAACACTCTCGGGTTGCGTTCCGATTGTTTATAACGTGGCTGGCCCTGCTGAAATCGTTGATAAAATAGGTGGCGGATACATTTACGATTCAGAGGATTCAATGTATGATGTCTTATTGTCAATGATGAACAAGTTTAACAAGAGCAATGAGGTGTTTCAATTAGAATCTGCTGCCATTGCTGCAAATTCAAGATCGTTTGTAAAAAAAGAATCCTTGAAGGAAATCCCCTGCCCTTCAAGGAGATGAAGACGTTGAGCTTTTGGCATAAGACATTCGAGAGATAAGAAAAACTTCCAACTGTTCGTCCGGCGACTCTGAAAATCGAACACATAATTCCCTAAGGAGCAGTTAGAGAGCTTGCAGGGTTTTCGAGACTCAGGATACCGGACCCCTCTTCGTAAGCAAAATGTTCTGCGTAACGGCCCCACTCGATAGCTACCTGCAACACCCTTTCGGCCTCTTCTTCGCTGAAAAAATCTTCCAATTCACGCAGGAAGCGGTCTTCGGGTGCACGATTACCGGGGCGTTCATCGATAATGTGACGGATATGGGCAACCAGGGCAACATGGCGGATAAGATGTTCAGCAAAGATGACCTTACGCTGAAGAATGTCGGTATCCACATAGCTTTTCCCTGAAGAAGTCAATTCAACGTCGCCACCTTCGGTACGAGCAAACACAAGGATTTCGAGTGCCTCAAGCAGAGGAAAGAGTTCCTCAACATCAAATCCCATCTGATCGGCCAGTTCCGGGAGATCGGCTCTTCCATTATATGGCTCAGCAGCCAACGCTTCCATGAAACCTGCAAGCTGATTGGTTGACGCACTGGGCAGACGATAAGACAATGGGACAACTTCGACCTTAGCTGCAGTCGTGCGAGGTCGTTTAGTCATGAGTTCATAGACCCTATCAACAAGTTTTCGGAAGTTCGGCGCCTCGCGATCACGCGGATGTTCAAGAGGAATTTTGATTTCCGTCAAAATCCTTCCGGGATTGGTTCCAAGAATGACAATGCGATCGGCAAGAAGAACAGCCTCCTCGATGTTATGGGATACCAGCAGAATTCCTTTAGTTGGAATACGCCGCTCAAGCCAGAGTTCAATAAGATCGGTACGGAGCGTTTCGGCAGTAAGAACATCAAGGGCAGAAAAGGCTTCGTCCATCAGAAGCAGTGTTGGTTCAACCACAAGCGCTCGTGCAAAGCCTACGCGCTGTCGCATTCCTCCGGAAAGCTCCTTCGGATAGGCCGATTCAAAGCCGTCAAGACCGATGAGGTCAATAGCAGCAAGGGCACGCCTCCTCCGTTCTTCTTTATGCACCCCCATGGCGTCCAGCCCGAGTTCAACATTTTCAAGAACGGTAAACCATGGGAAAAGGGCAAAAGTCTGAAACACCATGGCCAGTCCTTTCACGGGACCCGTAACCGGTTTACCGCTGTATAACACTTCCCCGCTTCCCGGTTTGGCAAGGCCTGATATGATACGCAGCAGGGTTGACTTGCCCGATCCTGAACGACCCAGGAGTGCAACAATTTCACCCTCTTTGATGGTGAGGCTTACTCCATCAAGAACGAGATGCTCCTCTCCTCCGGACTTTTTGAAGGATTTGCTGATATTCTTCAGATTCAGCAGGTCAGTCTCTGGATGCAATGTTTTCATAGGTAAGCGATCTAATCCAGACGAAAACGGGTCTGGGACATGTTATAAAGCCGCCGCCAGAAAAAGCGGTTGAAAAACACAACGTAGAGGCTCATGACAGCGATACCAAGGACAATATGCGGGTAGTCGCCTTTTTCAGTCCACTGAGCGATGTAGGAGCCGAGGCCGGTTGCTGTAATGGTTGTACTGCCCCAACTGACAACCTCTGCAACAATACTGGCGTTCCAGGTGCCGCCTGAAGCCGTGATTAGACCTGTAATGAGGGAAGGTATGATGCCTGGAAGCAGCAGGTGCTTCCATAAACGCCATCCTGAAAGACCAAGGTTTTTTGCTGCCTCACGAAGATCGGCGGGAATGGCGGATGCTCCTGCGATAACGTTGAACAGAATATACCACTGGGTACCGAGGATCATAAGAGGCGCTGTCCATATTTCCGGTGAAAGACGATATCGTACAAGAACGAATACCGCGACTGGAAAAAAGAGGTTTGCCGGAAAGGCAGCCAGAAACTGAGCAAGTGGCTGAACCTTTGTAGCAAGTCGAGGATTAAGGCCAATGATGACTCCCAGCGGAACCCAGACCAGACTTGCCAGGAGCAGTAAAACCATAACACGGGTGAGTGTTATCAGGCCCAGCAAAAAGACCTTTAAAATTTCGGAATGATCAACTCCACTCATGACAAAACTCAGCAGCATCCATGCTCCGAAACTCATTCCGCTGATCAAGATCCCATACCATGTGTAACCCTGTATCTTCATTACGAGTGTGGAGCTTTCCTTGAATTTCAGCGTACGTCGTGGCAGTTTCGGAAGTCGTTCGATGAGCAGGGTCCACTCGTTACCAATACCTTTTACAAGGTTACGGAGCACATGGGCGCGTTGAAAGAGGGTTAGAATCCATGATTCGGCAGCATCCTGACTTTCGGTCAGTTCAAACTTGAACTTTTCGGCCCATGCCACCAACGGGCGAAATAATAACTGATCATATACAAGAATGACAATCAACATGGTAAGCAGCGCATAGCCGATTGCAGAAAGGTTTTTGCTCTGGATTGCCTGAGCCACATACGAGCCGATACCAGGGAGCGTCACTGCAGTCTTACCGACAGTGATGGCTTCCGAAGCAACCACGAAGAACCAGCCACCTGAGACTGACATCATGGTATTCCAGATGAGGTTCGGTGTTGCAAAAGGAGCTTCAAGTTTCCAGAATTTCTGCCAGGATGACAGGCCAAAGAGTTTCGAAGCTTCCTGCAGTTCCTTTGGTACCGATTTCAGTGACTGATAGAAGCTGAAGGCCATATTCCAGGCCTGAGAGGTGAAGATGGCAAATATGGCAGCCATTTCAACGCCGAGTAGATTGCCCGGGAATAAGGCGATAAAACCGGTAACGGTAATAGAGAGAAAACCAAGAATCGGTACCGACTGGAGGATGTCGAGAAGCGGCACAAGAATACTTTCTGCCCGACTACTTTTTGCGGCTACTGTTGCATAGATCAAGGTAAACGCAAAAGAGAGCATGAGCGCTGCAACCATGCGGAGCACTGTTCGCAGAGCATACAGCGGGAGATGAACGGGATCAAGAGAAAGAGGTATCTGCTCTCCTTGAATGTATGGGACGGCCATCTGATGACTTCCCCATGCCAAGAGAGTGATGAGCCCCATGACAAGGGCAAACGCAATAACATCCCAGAAATAAGGCAGGGGTTTTTTTATTTTTTTTTCTACCATGGCCATGGTAACAATCCATTATCAACATAACGCTCCCTAAGGACATAAATAATGGCGAATATACCCATTTCATGGTCGATTTTACCCTTCCATCTGAAGGTTTTCACGCTTTCCTGCACGCCAGTCAATCTTTATAATGATAAAGCCTTTTTTCCTTTGAATATGGAAAAAGATAGCTCGATAAAAGAGGATGCATTGTTACGAAACTGTTAAAGATTAGAAAAAAATACAACCGATCTAAAGCTGTACTGACCACGTTAGCAAAATTGTTTATACTCAAAAATACAGCTATAACAGGCGGAAAAAGTGCAATGAATTACAGCTACATTCCGGTTCTTTAATTTGTAACCAATACAATGCTATGCAGGATCCAATGCTTCTTGTTGTTGAGGATGATCAGAACCTCTCGAGACTACTGGAATATAATCTCGAACGGGCAGGCTTTAAATGTCTTCTTTCAAGTTCCGGAGAACATGGTCTTGAGCAGCTTTCACGAAAAAGTTTTGATCTTGTTCTCCTTGATATCATGCTGCCTGGAATAGACGGATTTGAAATATGCAGGAGAATCAGACAGAACCAACTTTACAAAGATCTTCCCATTATCATGCTTACAGCAAAGGGTGAGGAGATTGACAGGATTCTGGGCTTTGAACTCGGCATCGATGACTATGTTATAAAGCCGTTCAGTCCCCGTGAGCTGATACTCAGAATCAGGGCAATCCTGAAACGGGATCGCCGGCAGGGAGGCAAAACGCAGGAGGTACTTAAGGCTGGTGGCCTTGAAGTTGATTTAACGCGTCACATTGTTACGCTTGATGGCAAAGAGCTTGTACTGACAATGATGGAGTTCAAACTTCTCGTTGCTTTGCTTAAAAGAAAAGGCGAAGCCCAATCACGGGAAATACTGCTCAGCGATGTCTGGGATGTCGATAAGTCGATTAACACGAGAACCATTGATACCCACATTACCAGAATCCGTGAAAAACTTGGAGATACAGGCATTATGATAAAAACCGTAAGAGGACTCGGCTACAAGCTTGAGGAACAGAAGGATATAGACTAAGCAGGCTAAGGTTTCATTCCTCTCTTTTTTTGTTTGTTCTCCGCCACAAAAAAAGCTTACATTTCTGGCCTTACGGTCTGAACATGTTTACCTGATTATGCTGATAGACTCCTATCAGGAACAACAATAACAAGCGTACTATTATGTATTTCAAAAATCCTGAAGAGGTTCTTTTTCAATGGGTTTCACGTGTCTGCAGCGGAAATCCTGATAACATTGCAGCTCTTTATCATGAGTCTGCAGTTCTTGTTCCAACATTTTCTCCCCATACTGTAATAACCACGGAAGGCGTCAGAAACTACTTCGGTCAGCTTGCCACAAGAGACGGTCTCGGAGTTCGACTGCACAACAAGGCACTCAGAAAACAGTCGTTGAGCGATACGGTACATACCCTGAGCGGTATCTATTCTTTTGAATTTGAGGTTGATCAGGTACTGCTTTCTTTCCCATCACGGTTTTCGTTTATGGTGGATATTTCTCTGGCCACACCCATTCTTCACCACCATTCCTCGCAGGTGCCAAGAAACCTGTCGTAGCCCTCTTATGAGCTTTCCCGGAACAATTATAAAGGGAACACCTTGTTCCGGGAATTCGTTATTATTTTCTGTAGACCGTCTTCAATTTTTTTGTTTGACATTACAGGAATTCCTAAATGTACAGAAGCATTGGCGATTACGGACTTATCGGGGATCTCCATTCAGCCGCACTGGTATCGAAAGATGGCTCCATTGATTACTGCTCCCTTCCCTGGCTTGACTCTCCAACAATTTTTGCCGCACTGCTTGATGATGAAAAAGGGGGCTTTTTCAGTCTGCAACCTTCGGAGTTTTTCACCTCTGAGCAAACATATATCGCCAACACCAACATCCTTTGCTGCAGATTCACGACAGAATCCGCAGAGGCACTCCTCTATGACTTCATGACGATGGATAATGCGGAGACCGGCACAAAACATATACACCGCATCCACCGCTGTCTGAAGGTCATCCGGGGCAGCATGTCTTTTAGGCTGACACTGATGCCAAGACCTGATTATGCAAGGGTAGTTCCTGCTCAAATTGAAGAAACTGATAACCGGTTTATCATCATGTACGGTCAGGAGACCCTTACGCTTTCTCTTGATTGCAGGAATACTACCCTGCTCAACAGTACGAAGGGAGAGCTCACCCTTGTTTTACAGCTTAATGCTCTTGAGGAAGCGCATATCGATTTCTTTCATGGATACCAGGAAACAGTTGATCAACTACCCTGTCCTTTTGAAGAGAACAAAGCGTTCTGGCTGGAATGGGTTAATCACTGCGTAGGCGAACGATGCGCATTCCTTGGAGAGTTCACACCGATGGTAAACCGCTCTCTTCTTTTGCTGAAGCTTCTCACCTTTCAGCCGACCGGGGCCATTGCTGCAGCACCAACAACCTCCATACCTGAAACCCTGGGTGGAGAAAGAAACTGGGATTACCGTTTCAGCTGGCTGAGAGATGCAGCTTTTACCCTTAAAGCTCTTTTTGCTGTAGGTCACGTCAATGAAGCTGACGATTACCTGCGCTGGCTGAATGCCACGTACCGGAAATATGGAAGCCGCAACCTCCAGATCATGTATACCCTGCAAGGCAATGACCGACTTGAGGAAATGGAACTTGGTCATCTTAAAGGATATCGAAATTCACGTCCGGTCAGAATAGGGAACGAAGCGCATCAGCAAAACCAGTGGGATGTCTATGGTGAAGTAATGGATTCAGCACTTAGACTTTCAGATTATGCGGGAAAAATTGATGAGGAGCTCTGGCCATTTTTCAGGGATATTTGCGGTCTTGCTATTGAAAACTGGCAAAAACCTGATGACGGCATATGGGAGGTGCGCAATGGGCCTCATCACTTTGTCTATTCAAAGGTCATGTGCTGGGTTGCTTTGGATAGAGGAATCTCCATTGCCCGACGTTTTGGGTTTGAAGCTCCTCTTGAACTCTGGATGGAGGAGCGTGATCGGATCAAAGAGGATATTCTTGCAAATGGGTTTGATGAAAAACTTAACAGTTTTGTCCAGAAATACGGGTCGAGCGAGCTTGATGCGAGCCTTTTGCTGCTGCCGCTCAATGGATTTCTCCCTGCTGATGATTCAAGAATACAAGGAACAATCGAGGCTTGTGAGAAGCAGTTGATGCATCGAGGATTTCTGCTTCGCTATAAAGCTGATGACGGGCTTAGGGGTGAAGAGGGAGGATTTGTTCTCTGCAACTTCTGGCTGGTGGAGTGTCTGTCACTTTCGGGAAAAACTGATGAGGCCCATGATCTCCTCAACCGGACCCTGGCAGCTGCGAACCACCTTGGGCTTTTTTCGGAAGAGTTTAACAGCGATACCTTTGATATGCTTGGAAATTTTCCTCAGGCTTTCAGCCATATCGGGTATATCAATGCAGTTTCAGCAATTCTGGCGGCAAACCGGCGCTCTGCAAAAAAAGAAAAAGAACCGTCATTCTCTTCATGGCTGCGAAATATTATACCTTTTCAGACAACGCTCAATAAAAGCGAATACAATCACTTTGAAACAACAAAAACCATTGGCGCCGAATTAAAGAAAACACTGAATCTGCTGCAGGGAGGTTTTTTCAATGTTGAAGAAGGAACGGTCAATTACGAGGCAATGAAACAATCCGATGGGTTCAGCAAATACCTGAAGCTTGCGGAGTCGCTGAACTACTTCAATCCGGCAACACTTCAAACTGATGATGAAAAAAAAGCATTCTGGATCAACATCTATAATATCCTCATCATTCACGGAGTTATTGAATTCGGTATTCGTGGATCAGTACTTGAAATCAGCAATTTTTTCGGCCGGATAGGCTACAATATCGGCGGATTATTTTTTACTCCTGATGACATTGAGCACGGTATCCTCCGTCAAAACCGTCCACATCCGCTCTTTCCCTTCCAACCTTTTTCCGGCTCCGATCAACGCAGGCTTTTCATTGTCAGCTCATTTGATTTCCGCATCCATTTTGCACTGGTTTGCGCAGCCGCATCCTGCCCGCCGATTGAGTTCTACGATGTGGCTGTAATTGGCAAACAGCTTGACATTGCAGCAAGAAGTTTTATCAACCGGAAAGGAATGGAGATAGACCGTCAAAACGCAACACTCTGGATATCTTCAATTTTTGAGTGGTATAAGGAGGATTTCGGACAGAGCATACACGACACCGTCCTTTCTCTCCTTCCTTATGTCTCATCTGAAAAAAAAGAATGGATTGAAAAAAATATCTCCTCCATGAGCATACGCTACCTGCCCTATAACTGGAACCTGAACAGCACCCTTAAATAGGCAACAACTGAGCAGCTTCAACCGTTACAATCTTATACCTCTGAAAGGGCCGTCAGTTAAGAGCCAAACAGTGTATCACGTCTTTAACCCTTCAAAACTGGACAAATCGGACACATAAAAAAGGGGAGAAAAATATTTTTATAACATAAGACAGCTTATGTCTTACCCTGCCTTTTATACTGTCAGTAACAAGATGAAAAATCGCATTCTCTTGTTTCTTCTTATAAAGATCATTTCCAATGAAACCGGATCAAACCGAAGGGGGATCTATGCTGCTTGAATTTGATACTACCGATGTGCTTTGCGGGCGGGCATTACAATATTTTGAAGGTGATGGAGTTGCAGCGGACTTGACGGAGGCTTTGAGGCTTTTCTCTCTTGCTGCTGAACGCGGGAATCCTCATGACCAGCTTTTTCTTGGAATCTTGAACGAATACGGCAAAGGTATGGCGAAGGATTTTGCAGAGGCCGCCAAATGGTATCGTATGGCCGCAGAGCAGGGTTATGCTGATGCCCAATGCCATCTTGGAGGAATGTACAAAAATGGCAGAGGCGTGACAAAGGATGAGGCAGAAGCCGTCAAATGGTACCGGTTGGCGGCTGAACAGAACAATGCTGTAGCCCGGCGCTTCCTTGGACTGGCCTACAGGATTGGCAAAAGCGTCACAATAGACGCAACTGAGGCTGTGAAATGGTTCCGGTTAGCTGCCGGGCAGGGTGATGCATACGCTCAGTATTACCTTGGTTTGATGTATGAGGAGGGTGACTGTGTCAGGCAAGACAAAACAGAATCGGCGTATTGGTACCAGCTGGCGGCTGACCAGGGAAACTCTTATGCTCAATACAGCCTTGGATTGCTCTACAAAAACGGCACAGGAGTCGAAGAGGATGAGGCTGAAGCGGTCAAATATTTCTGGCTGTCAGCCGATCAGGGCAATGAAGGAGCTCAGTATCTCCTTGACTCGCTGGAGATGTGAATTGCTGAGGGCTGAGTGAAAGCAAGCGCACCGCGATTATCTTGATGCAGTCGACTTTCAGTTACAACGGGCAGTGAGTACCGGCACAGAACTGGGCTGCTTCAATCTGATGCTGCTAATCCGTTCATCACTTTTTAACGTTACAAAATCATCCGCTGACCGGAAAAATGACATGCACATATTGACTGTGGAACAGCCGCTCAAAATCAACAGGCAGAACAGTGTGCTTATACCACTTCATTTGCCTGATATCTCCCGATACTTTTTAATCAATAGTACTGGAGGGTAAATATTTACTAGAAATATGAACGCGATTAGATACAAAAAGCTAATCCACTACCGTAAGCAAGTTGATGACGCGTTGTTTATCCCGATGTCGTTGATAGAGTATTTTTATCAAACCGAGTTTGGCTTCATAGCGTTCATGATGTTTCTTTCGATTGGGTCGGGTCAGGTAATGTGCGGCTGTAATTAAGCCAAATGCGTTGTCCGAAGCAAGAGTGAAATCAGTGGGCAGTTAAGAAAAGGAGTCGGACATTGAGTGTCCGATACTGTTAAAAAAGGGGCATCTGCCGGGATAAATTATTTTACCTTTTTTTATGTGTCCGATTTGTCCAGTTTTGAAGGGTTTAGTGCGTGTTATTCAATTTCCTGAAGCTTCAGCTGTGCGATTTTAATGGATAAAACCGGGTTATGACAAGCGTTCTTCATCTAAAACAGTGAGAGGCTTTCCACCTTTTGAACCCTGACATCTTCGTACATCTTTGCGGTTGCGAGCAATTCGTATTGTATCATTTCACGGAGTTCCTGTGGTTCCAGGACTTCGGCTTCGCTGCCGTAGCGCATGACCCAGCGTTTGACGGCATCGAGGGCGCAAACCTGCATTTTCAGGACGAGTGAGCCATCTTTCAACTCTTCAATCTCCTGGCTTGGGTGCCACTTGTGCTCCCTGATCCATTGTGACTGGAAAGGAGAAAACCGGATTGCAACATTGCTTGTCTGATTATCGTGGATCTGGTCGAATGCCTGAGCTATGTAGGTGTCAAATGAAAAGGTTTTCTGAACAGTGAATTTCTTTTTGGACAGTGAGACGGTTCGGATACGATTGATGGCAAAGGTACGGAAATCGCCCCGCAGTTCACAATAGCCGATAAGATACCAGGTGTCGCTCTGCTGAGAGTAGTGAAACATGTAGGGGTGCACTGTCCTTTCTTTGACCTCCTGATTCCAGGCTGCCCGATAGGTTATGGTAATCTTGAGTTTGCTGCGTATAGCATCTTCAATCGTTGAAAAAAAACGAGGGTCAAAGGCTGGCGGGGATGGTTTTTCAAACGAGTAAATATTGAGATACTCATTGGCTGCGGATGCCTCGGGAAGGTATTGGCGCATTTTGTCGAGTGCACGGCTTACTTCTTCATAAAATGGTGATCCCTGACATTGTGCGAGTACCTTTTTTGTAGCGATCAGGGCAGCTGCCTCCCCTTGCTCAAGCAGTGTTGAGGGTAAAAAATCCCAGCCGGGGTTCCCGTAATAGTAGCCTCTTTTTTTCTGGTCGTATTCAATTGGCGCCTGAAGCAGGTCACGCATATAGTCAACGTCGCGCTGGATGCTCTTTGTTGAAACCTCAAAGTACTTTGCAACCCTTGAGCAATTTGGATAGTGATTGCTCTGCAGCTGCTGGTGCATATACTGCATACGGATAAGCGGAGGTCTGGATTGCCTCATGATTTCAGCGGCTCAGATTGGAGGAAAGGTTGCCGAAAAGAAACGGGTGGCGTCAGATGCACCCGTTCACTTCAGGAAGATAGTATTTGTTGCAGGACAAAAGCTGTCTGAGGTATAGAATAAGATCAGGCAAGGTCGAATCGATCAAGGTTCATCACCTTGTTCCATGCCGCAACAAAGTCACGTACGAACTTCTGTTCTGAATCGCTGCATGCATAGACCTCCGAAAGCGCCCGAAGCTGGGAGTTCGAACCGAAAACGAGATCGACGATGGTACCGGTCCACAGGAGCTCGCCCGTTGCCCGGCTATGCCCCTCCAACACGCCTTCAGTTGTGACGGACTTCTGCCACTTCGTATTCATGTCGAGGAGATTTATGAAAAAATCATTGGTCAAGGTTTCAGGCTGTTTGGTAAAGACACCGTGTCCGGATTGGCCGACGTTCGCATTCAGGGCGCGCAGACCGCCGATCAGAACGGTCATCTCAGGGGCTGTCAGCGTCAACAACTGCGCTTTGTCCACCAGCAGCTCAGCTACCGATTCCTCGAATCCCTTACGGACATAGTTACGGAAACCGTCTGCGGACGGTTCCAGCACGGCGAACGAGTCCACATCGGTCTGCTCCTGCGATGCATCCATGCGCCCCGGCAAGAAGGGAACCTTCACGTCGTGGCCGGCCTTCTTCGCTGCTGCTTCGATGGCTGCACAGCCGCCCAGAACGATCAGGTCGGCAAGCGAAACTTTCCGGCCATCAGACTTTGCGCTGTTGAACGCGACTTGGATACCCTCCAGAGTCTGGAGCACCTTCGACAGTCGTGCAGGCTGGTTGACCTCCCAATCCTTCTGAGGTACCAGATGAATGCGGGCGCCGTTCGCACCACCTCGCATGTCGGAACCACGGAACGTGGATGCTGATGCCCAGGCGGTCGAAACGAGTTCCGGGACAGAGAGCCCTGAAGCAAGGATGTTGCGCTTGAGGGTGGCAATGTCCAGTGCATCAATCAAAGCATGATCGAGTAGAGGGATGGGATCCTGCCAGATGAGCTCTTCGCCAGGAACCTCCGGGCCGAGATAGCGCGTGCGGGGACCCATGTCGCGGTGTGTCAGCTTGAACCACGCCCTGGCGAACGCATCGGCGAACTGATCAGGATTCTCGTAGAAACGCCTCGAAATTTTTTCGTAGAGAGGGTCAAGCCGCAACGCGAGGTCAGTGGTCAGCATGGCCGGAGAGTGATGCTTCGACGGGTCATGGGCATCAGGCACTGTACCGGCGCCCGCCCCACCCTTCGGCATCCATTGGTGCGCTCCGGCCGGGCTCTTCGTCAGTTCCCATTCGTAGCCGAACAGATTAGAGAAGTAGTTGTTGCTCCATTTCGTCGGCGTGGTGCTCCAGGTGACTTCGAGACCGCTGGAGATAGTGTCATCACCTTTACCCTTGCCAAATCTACTCTGCCAGCCAAGACCCTGCTCCTCAATGCCGGCAGCCTCCGGTACAGGGCCAAGCAGTGCGGCATCGCCTGCACCATGGGTTTTGCCGAACGTGTGACCGCCTGCTATAAGCGCAACTGTCTCTTCATCGTTCATCGCCATGCGAGCGAAGGTCTCGCGAATATCCCGCGCAGCAGCGATCGGATCAGGGATGCCGTTCGGGCCTTCAGGATTAACATAGATCAGACCCATTTGAACCGCAGCAAGAGGATTTTCAAGCTTACGGGCGCCGCTGTGGCGCTCGTCTGCGAGCCACTTGCCCTCAGGTCCCCAGTAAATGTTTTCTTCCGGCTCCCAGATGTCCTTTCGCCCGCCTCCGAAGCCGAAAGTCTTGAGACCCATCGATTCCAGAGCGACGTTACCAGTGAGAATCATAAGGTCGGCCCAGGAGATTTTCCGGCCAAACTTCTGCTTGATCGGCCAAAGCAGCCTTCGTGCCTTGTCGAGGTTGACATTGTCGGGCCAACTGTTGAGGGGAGCAAATCGCTGACTGCCTCTCCCTGCACCGCCTCGACCGTCAGCGGTACGATATGTACCTGCGCTGTGCCATGCCATCCTTACGAACAAAGGTCCGTAATGACCAAAGTCTGCCGGCCACCACTCCTGTGAGCTGGTCATAAGCACCAGAAGATCTTTCTTCACAGCATCAAGATCAAGGCTCTTGAACTCCTCAGCGTAGTTGAACTCCCCGCCCATGGGGTCAGAAAGTGAGGAGTGCTGGTGCAGTATGTTCAGCTTGAGCTGATTGGGCCACCAGTTAGCATCCGATTGGAATCCGGCAACTGCTTTCAGGCGGACGTCGCCTGAGAACGGGCACTTTGCTTCAGCAGACATGTTTATCTCCTTTGGTGGTTTCAGTCGGTAATACCCTCGACATGATAATCCTCTGCTTCATACCAGTCGGTTTTATCAGACCAGAGATTTCCATCTTTCGCTTTCCACTCGTAATATGCATCAAGCTTGGTTTGTTCTTCACGCTCTTCAGGAGTCAGTTCTGATTCCTTGTTTTCACATTTTTTTGGTACGACTATCAGTGCATTTGACATGGCAGGCTCTTTTATTGGTTTTCACAGGTGAATCTGATGATTGACACAACAAGCCACATATAACATGTATACATAAGGAAAAATTCCCAGAATCCGATCTCCTTTGCTTCAGAAGTCGCAATCCCCTGACTTTATTCACTAGCCCCTTATACATCCGAGAGGAATGAAGATTCATCACAACATGTCTTTATCTAAATAAATTATATACTTTTTAGATTGCCGGTAATATTGCGTTACAGGGTGGACCTTATTGAAGAACACAAACAAACCAAGTCCGAAAGAGAGCATGCAGAAGAGTTCCAGTTCGATATGAGGAGTACTGAAACAAGCAAAAGCAAAAGGTTCACGAGAAAACGTTTTGAGGCTTATAGCACAACGTCTTGCCGCTCAATACAGTCGTGCTGGCTGTTCTTTGGATTGTTGACTTTCGTTGAAACTGGATAGATATCAAGTTTGCCGTCTTTGGCTGGCAACAGCAACGACCCTGCTCCTGCAGTGCCGGCATCGAGCCACTCTTTCCAGTGTTCCGGCTCAAGGATAACCGGCATGCGATCGTGAACAAATTTCATCTCGCGGTTGGCATCAGTGGTAATGATTTTGCACGATATAACGGGTGCTGTACTTGCATCCGCTTTCCAGATGTCCCATAGACCGGCAAAAGCCATGGGCTTACCATCATCCCGGTGAATGTAGTAAGGCTGTTTTTTGTTTTGCCCTATTTGTTTCCATTCATAAAAGCCGCTGGCAGGAATGAGGCAGTGTGTCCTGTGCAGCATGTGGCGGAAATATGGCTTGATGGCCAGGGTTTCAGCGCGTGCATTGATTGGCCTGACTTTAGGCATTGCCTTTGCCCAGTGTGGTATAACGCCCCAATGAACCAACGCCAGGGTATACTTGCTCTGGTCTCCCAGCAGTGCAACAATATCGGTATCGGGCGCAATGTTGTAGTTTGCTGCAAAGTTTATTTCCTGCTCCTCTACAAAAGGCAGCTCATACTGGTGGAGCTGCTGAATGAAATATTTGAGCTCATAAAATCCGAATCGACCGCACATGGAGTGAAATGGTTTGCCGTTAATGGGTAAACTTTTCTCGGAAAGAAAGTTCTGAGTCTCTGAGTGCCTCAAGGCTCTGGGCGAAGAAATGGACAGGGGTATATGTATTGCTAATGGGGTGAGAACACCCCTTTTTATCTCTTGAGCAAAACCCGCACCATTTCGAGCAGTTCGGTTTTGTTGATCGGTTTGGTGATGAAGTTGTCGCATCCTGCGTCTCTGGCTTTTTGCCTTTCCTCTTTGGAGGTAAATGCTGACTGGGCGATAACGGGCAGTTCCGGTCGCTGTTGTTTGATAAGCCTTGTTGCCTCAAAACCGTTCATTACCGGCATTTTGATGTCCATAAGCACCAGATTGATCTCCGGGTGATGCCGAACCAGCTCTACAGCTTCCCAGCCGTTTTCAGCATAAAGAATGGCGATTTTTTCACCTTTAAGGTTCTTTTGAAGCAGAAGGGTACTCATCGAATCGTCATCGACAATTAAAATACAGTGGGAAGCAGGCAGTGGATAGCCGGCAGTTGGCAGTGGGTAGTCGGCAGTTGGCAACTGGGTTGGGTTATAGGGGATGGTGAATGAAAAGGTAGTTCCTGCACCATCGATTGATTCAACATGGATCGTTCCGCCAAGGATTTTGATCAATGCCTTGGAAATGCTCAATCCAAGTCCAGCACCTTCGTAGCCTCTGGTCAGGGAGTTGTCAACCTGGTGAAATCGGTCAAAAACCTTATCCTGCATCTCAACGGGAATGCCAATTCCTGAGTCGATAACATAAAATTCCAAGGTGTTCTCCTTTCTGCTATAGCCGAAATCAACACCGCCTTTCATAGTAAATTTCAGGGCATTGTTGATAAGGTTTGTCAAAACCCGGGTCAACTTGCCGCTGTCAGTTTTGATGAGGCTTTCGTTGTCTGAAAGACCTGTGGTAAAGGTTAAACGCAATTCTTTAGAGCGTGCGTCAGGCTTGAAAAAGGTATGAATGTCCCGCATAAGATCGTTGAGCGGTATTTCCCTGATCTCCACTTTTGTCTCTTCGGCATCAATACATGAAATATCAATCAAATCATTAATCAGGTTCAGCATCCGGTGACCGCTTTTCTGTATGAGCTCGATGAACTCTGACATTTCCTCCCCAGAGAGATGAGGTTCTTTGAGCAGTTCTGAAAAGCCGAGAATACCATTCATAGGGGTGCGAATCTCGTGGCTGATGTTGGCGAGAAATGCTGATTTCAGACGGTCGCTCTCTTCGGCTTTTTCTTTGGCCACGATCAGCTCTTCCAACATTTTTTTCCGTTCGGTAATATCCTCTTTAACCGCCACGAAATTGGTGATTACGCCTTCTCCATTAAGAATGGCCGATATAACAACGGATTCCCAGAAGAGCTCACCGTTTTTCTTTTTGTTCTGCCATTCTCCACGCCATATACGACCAGACAAAATAGTTTTCCAGAGTTCGTCATACACTGATTTTGGCGTCAGACCTGATTGAAGAATCCGTGGATTTCTGCCTTTTGCTTCTTCTATCGAGTATCCGGTGAGCTCGGTAAACATCGGGTTGACATATTCTATAGTCCCGTGTGCATCGGTAATGAGAACAACTGCAGGGCTTTGTTCTACAGCAGTACTGAGTTTTACAAGTTGATTTTCGATAAGTTTACGCTCACTGATATCACGGAGCAAACCGATAACTCCGGAAGAACCGTTGTCTTTAAAATATTGTGAATGAATTTCTGCCTGAAAGAGTGAACCGTCTTTTTTCCTGTACGTTAATTCAACAACCTGATTTGTCAACTGACGCGACATAGCGTCAGTGAAGATTGCAGTAGCTCTGGGAATTTCTTCTTCAGCCAGGTATTCGAAAAAAGAATGACCAAGTAACTCATCCGGCTTATATCCGGTAATTTTTTCAACTACCGGTGAAACATAGCTTACCTCTCCAATGGAGTTGTTAACAAAAACCACCTCGGAAATCTGTTCAGTAATGGATCGGAATTTTCTTTCGCTTTCACGCATTGCCTGCTCTGCCTGCTTCCGTTCGGTGATGTCGATATGTGTGCCAAGCATTTGCAATGGCTTACCATCAGCAGTACGGCTGATCAAGCGACCACGATCAAGAAACCAGACCCAGTGCCCGTTTTTATGTTTCATCCGGTATTCGATTTCATAATAGGGCAACTCACCATTGAAATGTTTTTCGGCAATGGCTCTGGATTCTTTGAAGTCATCCGGGTGAGCGAGATTTATCGATGTCTGAATGCTATCATGGGCAAGTTCTTCGGGGCTGTATCCTACAATTTCAAACCAACGGTTATTAAAAATTACTTCGCCGGTTTGCACATTCCAATCCCAGGTTCCAATCTGGGCCGCATCAATGGTAGCCTCATAGCGGGTAATCATTTCCCTTGCTTTTGATTCCGCCAGCTTGCGATCACTGATATCGCGGATCAAGCCGATCATTCCGGAGATATCCTGATCCTGATAATATTGCAGATGGATTTCTCCGTCAAAGAGCGAACTGTCTTTTCTCTTTAACCTGACTTCGAAGATCTGATTCGCTGTTTTATGCTGAAGGGTGCTGTTGAATACCTGTAAGGCTTCAGGAATGTCTTCTACCAGCATGTAGTCGGTAAAGGGGCGGCCAAGAACCTCATGCGGCAGATAGCCGAAAAGTTTCTCAACAACTGGCGAAACATAGGTTAAGGTTCCGATGGAGTCTATGACAAATACCTCATCTGCCATCTGTTCAGTAATGGAACGAAAGTTACGCTCACTCTTGCGTAGACCTTCTTCAGCAACCTTCTGAGCGGTAATATCCGAGAGAATAATTCGGCATGCATTTGTAGCATCGCTTACGGCAGCTTCTATATGAAAGGTGTGAATAGAGTGATCAGATTTATGCCTGGATGGAGAAGAGACCATAAGCTTCAACTCGCAGTTCTCAGATACTTTCTTAGAGCAAACTGTTTTGAGCAGTGCATCAATTACCCGATTGTCCTCCGGCAGAACAAATGACATAAAGTTCATACCCTGTAACAGGGAGCGATCAACTCCAAGCAGTCTGGCAGCAGTCAGGTTTGCCTGCTGGATCTTACGATCCCGACTCAACGTCAAATACCCAACTGGCGCGAAATCATAAAGCTCCGTGTACATGCTGAGACTTTCCTCCAGCTCAGTCCTGGTGCGAGCCAGCTCTTCCTGCTGCAGTTCAAGTTCGACCTGGTGAACCTCGAGCTTATGGATGAGCCTGAGCATTTCTTCGGATGAGGACGTAGTGCTCAGTGCAGGAATGTCAGTGCTGAGGTTTTTTTGCGCCACGCGCTCTGTGGCCAGAGAGAGTAACTCGCTGGAGGTGGAAGGGTTAATGCTTTTCTTTTTTTTTGCCATTGGGGGGCAAACTACTGTTAAGAACGATGACAAATTACCAGCTGATAGCGAACTGAGATTTACTGTAGAAATTTGGCAAGTTACAGGACACCAATGTATGCATATTTTAAATAGTATTGCATAGCACAAGATATCGAGGTATATGAAACGTAAGCTACATCTTTCTCAGATAATGCGCTGTGGAGATTACCATCTGTCGCGCCTTCTGTTCAATAATGCCCTTCACGGCTTGCAGGAGCATGTCGAAAGCCGCCCATGATCCGGCTGCCAGCTTTTTTGAGTTTTCAGAAGCAAAATACACAGCGGATAGCTACTTGTTTGCGCAAGGAGACTGAGTCAACTAGTACTGTCGAATTGTCAGCTTAGTGAGCCAAAGCAAAAGTATATTCATCATTCACCATCTTTTTGCTTTGGCTTGAACTCTCCGCACCAATCAATGTCATTCGTCTTTGGGTAGTAGGAAATGTCGGTTGATTCTGATGGGCAAGGATGTATCCATGTAATCCCATCAAACTCGTACTCATCTGATTTCTCAGTATATATCTTATGGCTTTCTTTCGGTGGAAATCTTCTGCATATCCCGACAGTACCTTTTATCCCTGTTTTCCATCTTTCCCACCATTCGCAATTCTCGCACTTGCGATCCATCAGGCAACACCGTTTACCATGATAATTGCATCAGGAAATTCTTCCCGAAGCGCATCATAAATATCCTCAGGATCATCTTCACCAAACGATTCAACATCAATCGGGAACCCGGCCTTCCTGGAATCATCAATGATTTCACCCTCAGCGCTGATAATCTTAATATACCAGCCTTCGGTATCGCCATATTTCTCATACCGTGCATTAACTTTCTGCTTTCCCAAATTTCACCTCCGTTTAAAAAAAGCCCAGCCCTGAGATTGCGCCTCAAGACAAGACCGAACTTGCAAACAGTGCGCAATACTTTTTTGTTCGATAATATAATACAATTGACAACATCATTGTGAGGGGAAATCAGTCGGCATTCGGCAGTTGGCAGTTGGTAGTCGGCAGTGGGCAGTCAAGGATGTTAAAGTTGACATGGGTATAGTGACTGCTTTGGGTTTGTTCTCCCCACTTCCGCAACCGGCACTAAAACAACTTTCAACTTCTCAGGAATTCCAGCAGGTCACTATTGAGCCTCTCTTTGTGCGTTTCCGCCAGACCGTGAGGCGCGCCCTCGTAAATCTTCAGTGTTGCATTCCTGACCAGCTTGGCTGAACACAGAGCTGCAGAGGCGATCGGGACAATCTGATCGTCGTCACCATGAAGGATCAATGTCGGAACGTCGAACTTCTTGAGGTCTTCAGTAAAATCTGTTTCGGAGAACGCCTTGATACAGTCGTAGGTGTTTTTGTGACCGGCCTGCATTCCCTGGAGCCAGAATGAGTCGATCATGCCTTGGGAGACCTTGGAACCAACTCTATTAGCTCCGAAGAACGGGCCGCTGGCGAAATCCTTGTAAAGCTGTGACCGGTCTGCAGCTGCATTGAGGCGAATCTTGTCGAACACCTCTATCGGCAATCCAAGGGGATTATCTGCTGTTTTCAGCATCAATGGCGGAACTGCTGATATCAGTGCGGCTTTGGAGAGGCGTTTTGTGCCATGACGGCCAATATAGCGGGCAACTTCTCCCCCACCCGCGGAAAAGCCGATCAGTACAGCACCATGCAGGTCAAGCATCTCGATGAGCTCCGAGAGGTCGTCAGCATAGGTGTCCATATCATTGCCACTCCATGGCTGGCTCGAGCGCCCATGGCCACGACGATCATGAGCTATGCAACGATAACCGTTCGAAGCCAAAAACATCATCTGAGCTTCCCAGCTATCCGAACAGAGCGGCCAGCCATGGCTGAACACTACAGGCTCCCCTGTTCCCCAGTCCTTGTAGTAAATCCCGGTGCCGTCCCGCATCGTAATCATGCTCATCAATAAGCTCCTTTTGTTTATCTGCAGAAGTGAGTACTAGCTCGGAAACTATACATATAATATGAAATTATGACAAATAAATAATTAATTCTGAGCATTACTACATGCTTTTTCAATAAAAAAATATATAATACATATATATTTTTTGAGGAAAAGAAGATGAGTTTTATGAGCCAAAACAGGA
>Ga0118677_10001378_pt1 | contig 51707 bp, 53 predicted proteins | sample AliMusrvi5mmetaG_FD_86154 | JGI IMG/M metagenome (GOLD analysis project Ga0118677, IMG submission 86154) | reverse complement strand
CTAAATGAACAGTATTTAGCTATTATTTTTGTAAAATGAGTTAAAAATCACCTTTGAGCTATTATTGGACTAATAAAGAGCCATCGTGCAAAGGTCTCACGTTGTTTACTAATCCGAATATACCCGATAGGTTATTAGAAACACTCTACACACGCACAGAAGTATTTGCTAATTTGAAAGATCGGGTGTGGTTGTATATCGTGGAAGCATCACGATTTAATCCTCGTCTTAACCTAGATAAAAGCAATGATTACAGTCCTGACCTTAGGTTTAGGGGATTACATAACGATATTTTTGGACTTACTGAGATTGCACCAGTCTCTGTTAATTCGTTACTTATACTAAGTTCTTTGATTGGCAATCTTGATTTAAATATAATTGACAGACCCAACGTAAGTTTTAAAAAAATTAATTCCGTTTTAGCAAGATGGAAAGATTTAGTTAAAGAAAAAAAGTTTAGTGATGGATACTACACCCACCTATCTTTAGAAGAAGAGTTTCGTTGCTTGATCGCTTTAATATACGGTCAAGGAAGTTATTGGGATAGTAAAAATAAACTTTATGAATTTATAAATAACGAAGACATAGCATTACGCTGTATTTACTACGCTAATGCAGAAATGAACGTAAAAGAAATGGAAGTCGCATTTAAACTTGACGATAGTGTTTTCATCTATGCTATGTTACATAATGATAAATGGATTTACGACACACATAAGCATCAACGTATATTTTTAGAAGAACATATTTGGGGTGGTGAAGTAATTAAAAAATATATGCAGAGATGCGAACAAATACAGAAAAAATTTAAAACTTTTGATACTTATCCAATAACAGATATTATGCGTGATCTTTATAAGGAAAGTAATTATGCTCCAAATAAATTTGAATTTAATACTGTCTTACTAGAAGATATTAACAGAGATTTAATAAAAAGAGTTGATAAAATCATAAAAAAAATATTAGGTCTTTTTTTCTTCATAATAATCTTATTATGTATAAATTTTTTCTTTAAGTAATTTTTACAATCTAATTATCGTCTCAGTATAGTGATCTGATAGTCCCCCCAGATTCGCTCTAAAACGTGATAACGAAGAAACCATATACCTGACATTCTTAAATTCAGATGATTGGTGCATGAATGAGTTTCAAGTCACTAACCAAATCACCATGCAGGGTAAGCGTAAGAATCGCTATGACGTTACCCTGTTGATTAATGGTTTGCCTTTGGTACAGATTGAACTCAAACGCAGAGGTGCAGAGTTAAAGGTTGCCTTCCATCAAATCAATCGTTATCAACATAATTCCTATGATGCAGGGTTTGCTCTGTTTCAGTATGTGCAATTGTTCATTATCAGTAACGGTGTCAATACCAAGTATTTCTCTAACAACAAAGAGCAGTCCTTCAATCAAACCTTCTTCTGGACAGATAAAGAAAATAATCGCCTATCTGACCTACATGAGTTTAGTGCCGAGTTTCTAAAACCCTGTCACATTGCCAAGATGATGACGCACTATATGGTGCTGACCGAAGAGAAAATCATCAAGGTGCTACGTCCTTATCAGTTCTATGCCACTGAAGCATTGGTAGATAGAGTTAAGAACAGCAATGACAATGCTTATATCTGGCACACCACTGGTTCTGGTAAGACACTAACCTCCTTTAAAGCTAGTCAAATCATCATGAAGATGCCGAAGGTGCATAAAGTGGTGTTTGTCGTGGATAGAAAGGATTTAGACTACCAGACTGCCCGTGAATTTAATGGGTTCTGCAAAGGCAGTGTCGATGAAACGACCAATACCCATACCTTGGTCAAACAGCTGAATGATAATGGCACCAAGCTCATTTTTACCACGATTCAGAAACTCAATAATGCCATCATGAATCCAAGACATTTAAGTCATGTGGCTCATCTACAAGACAAGAAGTTCGTGTTCATTTTTGATGAATGCCACCGTAGTCAATTTGGCGATACGCATAAGAATATTAAACAATTTTTCACCAATGCCCAGATGTTTGGTTTTACCGGCACCCCCATCTTTGCAGATAATGCCAATCAACGCACCACCAAAGATTTGTTTGGCGAATGCTTACACAAATATGTCATTGTAGATGCTATTAAAGATGAGAATGTGCTGCGTTTTGCCGTTGAATATGTCGGCAAATACAAACGAAAAAACAGTGCTAATGAATTAGATATTGCCACGGATATTGATATCAAAGTTGAAGCCATAGATACCAAAGCACTGCTAGATAGTCCTCAACGATTGGGCAAGATAACTGAGTACATCCTTGCTTATCATACCCAGAAGACCAAATCACCTGACTTTACTGCCATGTTCTGTGTCAGCAGTGTAAAAACCCTCATCAAGTATTATGAGTTATTCAAGCAACAGCAAGAAGGTATCATTAAACCTTTAAGAATTGCGACCATTTTTAGTTATGCTGCCAATGAAGAAGACCCTAATGCTAATGGTTTAACTGATGGTTTAATTTCCGAAGAAGCACCTGTTGTAGAAGGTAAGATTAATCAGAATAGCCGTGATAAGTTGGATGAGTTTATTGCCGATTACAATGTCATGTTTGGTACGCAATATTCCACAAATGACAGCCAATCGTTCTATAACTATTATCAGGATATTGCCAAACGAGTTCGTGCAGGTCAAGTAGATATTCTGTTGGTCGTGAATATGTTTCTAACAGGATTTGATAGTCCACGATTAAACACGCTGTATGTGGACAAGAACCTTAAATTTCATGGTTTGGTGCAAGCATTTTCAAGAACAAATCGTATTCTTAATGACAGGAAATCACAGGGTAATATCATCTGTTTTAGGAATCTTAAAGCAGCCACTGATGAAGCCATTGCCTTGTTCAGTAACAAGAATGCCAAGGAAACGGTTCTACTTGAACCCTATGAAGATTATGTCACCCAATTCAATGAAGCAACAGCGGCTTTGTTAGAGATAGCACCAACAATAGCCAGTGTTGATAGCCTTGCCGATGAAAATGCAGAGCTTGAGTTTGTTACCAAGTTTAGAGAGCTACTAAGAATTAAGAATGTATTAACCTCATTTTCTGATTTCAAAGACGATGACTTAACGCTGCCAGTTCAAGAGTTTGAAGATTACAAAAGCAAATACCTTGATATTTCCGATAAGGTCAAGAAAGAAAGAGAGACTAACGCAACATCTGTACTAGATGATATAGATTTTGAATTAGAACTAATTCATCGTGATGAAATCAATGTAGCCTATATTCTTAATCTTTTGGTTAATCTCAACAAGAACCTTGACCCAGAAGAGAAGCAGAAACGTCAAAAAGAAATTATTGATTTGGTGGCTGGTGAAGTTCAACTTCGCAGTAAACGTGAATTGATTGAGAAGTTTGTTGCTGAAAATTTACCCTCCTTGAAGCCTAATGACAATGTCATTAGCGAGTTTGAGAACTACTGGACAGAGAATAAGCAAAAAGCATTTGATGCACTTTGTGCCGAAGAAAATATGTTACCGGAACAATTAGAGCAGATTGTTAAGAATTATGGTTTCTATAATCGGTTACCCAAACAGCAAGATATCGGTAATGCCTTAAGTTTCAAACCCAAGATACTGGAACGAAAAACCATATTGCAGCGGGTGGGCGACAAGATTCAGGACTTCATCAATACATTTATTGATGGCATGGGTGGTAGTGTTTCGTAGCTATGAAGCACATTCTTTTACTTGGAGCTGGGTTTAGTAGGAATTGGGGTGGGATGATGAAAACCTTACATGTCTATTTAATAACATAGTGCCAGAATATAAGAATTACATTCTTAGGCGGGAAATCATTAATATGACCAAAAGCATTGAAGAAAAATATTTATAACCAATAATTTTCAATCATCTACTTCCGCTGAATTTATTGTTACCTATCAGCCCAGTTGAATTTAACCTCACACGATAAATTGAAAATAATTACAGAATTAGGGCTTATTAGTGAAATTATCCAAATTAGAGAAAGTAGATTTAAGAGAAGTATGGAAGCATGAAGCTATCAATTTCACTAACTTCAATTCTTTCGCCATTTTCAAGCGCCTTTGTTATTTTCTCTAGGATGCAGTTTATGGACAGTTCCACATTCTGAGACCCAACTTTTGGTAGTTTCTTGCTAAGTACATTGATCAGTTCTAACTTTATCATTAATCCCTCTCATAATATCAATACCAGTATTTTACCAGAATATTTCCCGCTAAATTGTTATCAATCTCAATGTTATATGCTTTATAGACCATTCTGATTAATAGAATGTAAGTGATGAATTAATTGCCCGTTCAGACATTAATGTCTGGTCGCACTCTGATTTGTATTATCAGGCCATTGCAAATTACTTCTGATAAAGTGGAAACTGCAGGAAATTCTTACATATGTTATTCTGAAACAATAGTTCTATGGGGCTGATATGCCGAAAACGTATAAATATACTTTCCCAGAAAAAATATTAACGGCCGCTCATAAGCATTGCACTAGCAATTACGATGCGATTTGTTCTAGTAAGATCTGTGGTTGCTTTTATTGTTTAGCGACATTTCCACCAGATAAAGTAGATCATTGGTTAGATGAGAAAGATGGGCAGTCAACAGCACTATGTTACTGTGGAATTGATGCAGTAATTAGCGGCCAATCCGGATATCCTATCAACAAAACATTTCTATCAGATATGCATAACCGCTGGTTTTCGTATTAATGCGTCCAGCCCTAGAAATAATTACAATTATCATACTACAGAGATCAAACCCAATTTATGACTGAAAATCAAATTCAACCCATTCAGAATACAGCTTTCGTTCCTGATATAAGACCTGATTTATCGGAATATTCTTTAGATAAGTTAGCCTCACTTTATGATGAGGTTGATCAACATACTAAAATATATAAAGGAATCATTCTATTAGAAGCTAAAAAACGATTTCCATCTAATATTGAATTTGGGGCATGGTGTAACTCCGTCCAGACATTATGTCTGGACAGTCAGAAAAGCATGAATAGGTGTATGAATCTTGCTGCCTTCTTTCATGATAAGGATATGAATGAAATATCAGTATCAGCTTGTTATGAAATTAGTAGTCCCAATAATGCTGAGGTTGCTGAAGCTGTATATGAAAAATTCAAAAATGAGAAACCCTCTGTAGCAGCAGTTAAAGAATTTATTCAAGAAGAGAAATTGGCTCGGGGCATCCCAGTAAAAATACAGAAAGATTCATCTGTTGTTAAAACCATACCTGATCCAGCGTCCGATTCATCTGTTGCAGAAATCATAACTGATCCAGAGTCCGATTCTTCTGTTGTAGATACTATACTTAATCCAGAGTCCGCATATAACAGAATTTTAGAATTACCATTAGATGAAGCAGAGTCCGAATTTAAGCAGAGTCTGAGAAATTACTTAGATAAACATGCACTATCTGCGTTGAGCTTGTGTATGATTCTGGAAGATTATTTTGATTATTCTTCTTTTTCAAAAACAAAGCCAAGTATATTGAGATTTCACGATATAGTGCTACTTATAGATCAAGAAGATGATAAAAAAGAAGAAAAAGAATATCAAAAATTATCCAAAATAAAATCAAATGCCAAGAGCAAAATGGAAAAAAACAAAACTTAATATGGTTAAAGAAGAAGTGTTTATGTCTAATTCACATGGTGCTCATTCTAGAATTAGACCTACAGTTGATATTGATGCCATAGATTATTCGGAAGCTTCTGATATCGTTGATCCATTCGATCTTAATGGCATTGGACCCTCGCAAGAAAACTCGCAATAGATGTTTCGTGTTGGTTGAAGTTGACTTAGAATGCTCAGTATTTTTAAATATTAATCTCAAATAAAGCCCATCACATGCTAACTATAGATAAAATAATTTCGGAATTAAATGTAGCTGATGATTCTTACTTCCCAAGAGAGGCATTAGAAGACGCTATTACTCAACAGGAGGCCATTACACCAGTGTTATTAGATATTATTTATAATATTTCCAATGGCACCGACTCACTTGAGGGCTCACCTGCTTTTATGTATAGCACCTATCTACTTGCACAATTTAGGGAAAAAAGAGCTTACCCCATCGTTGTGAAATACTTTGGAGATCTTGGACTTGAAGATGAGGCCTTAGATCCAACCGGAGATATGGTCACAGAAGATTTAGATAGTATTTTAGCTTCTGTTTGTCATGGTGATCTTGGGTTAATTAAACAACTGATTGAAGCTCCAGAAGTAAATGAGTATGTTAAAAATGCTGCTTTTAGTTCTTTAGTTATCCTCTACAATAATAATCTACTTACTCGGGAAGACTTGGTTAGTTATATTGGAAATATTCTTGAACGGGAGACAGATCCTTCTTTTATAGCATATATAGCTTGTATTGCCTGTGATTTTCATCCAAAAGAACTTTACGATGCATTAGCTAAATGCTTTGATCAAGAACTTCTTGAGGAGGGCATTATTGATAAGGAAGATTTTGATGGTTATATGCAAATGGATGTTGATGTAGTCTTGGCTAAATTAAAAGACAATCGCTTATACCAGCTAGTTAACAATGTTGTTTCTGAAATGGGATCGTGGGGGTGCTTCCATCCGGAGCCTAATTCTACCCCCATAAGATATGACAGCAACGCTAAGATTGGCAGAAATGATCCCTGTCCATGCGGTAGTGGCAAAAAGTATAAGAAATGTTGTCTACATTAATTGTAAGCAAAATATATAAGCACATCCAGTTTCGGAACAGATCGTTGATTTTGATTGGCGCTCACTAGAAACGTTATGTAGATTGTCCTATGCGGGATCAAATCCATATCTTTATTGGCTACCCAGCTTCAAGATTACAATAGGGCTTGTAGAATACAAATAGTGCATTGGTGTTGAATTAAGGTTTCATTTAATACCAGTAAACCTATATTTTGATTTAAAAAACTAATGTGGCGCGAAGCGCGTCCCGAAGGGACTAATTAATGACTTGTAGTGTAAATTAAGATCCTATCAACATCAAAAGATACCAATTGTGCGCCAAAAATGAACATAAGTCCTATAAGATATATATTTAATACTATAGGAGTTATGTTCACTTTTGGCGCAAAACTAATGATAAATGAAATTCCATTGGAGCTGGTTAGAATCTTGGTGTTGATAGGATCTTCATTTACACCAATAGATTTTATATAAGCGTTTTATTTTAATATTATTGTTGCTTGATTAGACTCTGCTTGAAACCTTAAGGGTATTATTAACACTACCAGATTCTAATTTAGTCCTTCGGACGCGCTTCGCGCCACATCAGTTTTTTAAATCTTTATGTTGAATTATATACACTGAAAGCCAGTTGGCGCTAAATTAACACCAATGTAACTATTAACATTATCGGTGCTTAGTAATGTTCTATTTAACCTCAATTGGAATTACAACTAACACTACTAGATGCATTTAGCCACTTCGTGGCGTATCGCTTCGCTCACAACCTTAGTTTTCTTGAATAAAATGGATTCAATCTAGTTCTATTGTAACCAAGCTTATAAATGTTTTAATTTCAGGTATCAGGGTTAATAGCGACTCATCTTTAACAAAATAGTTTCTGTGAACTGTCTTTCTACGTTCATTCTTATAGGTCAACTTTTTATGCAAAAATCCAGCAGCCAGAAGATCCTTAATAATATCTTCTTCATTATAACTAACCACCCTGTTAGTTAACTCAATAGCTGCTGCAAGAGTCTTGCGTTTATGTTGCACAAATCCAGTAGATTCAATTTTTTCCATAACCTCATCACTAATGACTTGCCGTGGAAAAATATCAGCAGCATCAATAAAGCTTGAAATTTCAACATTGCTTCCTAATGGCATTGAAGAATAAACTAGAATTGTTTTGGGGGCTCCATAAATCAACCGACCACGACCGAGTGCTTGTTCAAGCTCTGCAACACTAAAATGCTCGTAGATGCTTTGTGTCCTTAGATCATCATATTGCATCTTTTGGGTTTGGCTACATGAGCCATCTGACATTCTATTATAATGATCTACAGATCTACTTAAGAGATTGGCTGGTTCACCATACAAATTCCAATGATGGTTATCTAGAACATGCTCAGGAACATTATAGTCACCAATAATGATCAAGTAGTCGCAATCCTTCATGCCATTGTAGCCACGAGTATTGCCGAAATATCGTGTTTGGTTGTTCGTGACTGATTCGTAATCATCACCCCAAAGAGATTTAGCGGCAGTGTCTACAAATCTATCATCCTCAACACCATTGATTGTTAGTTTCTGGAAGGTTATTAATCCACCATTGGCATCTTTTAACCCATTTTTCGCGATGAATTGTTTAGCATGGTTTAGAACATAGAACACATTGTCATTATTACCTAAAGCAAATTTAGAACATGTTTTGCCATTTAATTGGTGTATTTTAATGTCAGATGACATTTTGATATCTATGGTCGTCTTTTCAATCACTTTACTTGGCAATATAGCATCATCAACTAAATCCATATTCATGGTCGCATCAAGGTATATTAGCTTTGTATCTGCAAACCTATTATTAATTCGTTTGATATTGCCTTGAATGAACTTACCTTCATTAATACGCATTCCAAATAGAAACTTGTCGTCATTTGTAGTCAAGTATCGCAATACATTCAAATAAACATCGGTTTTATCTGAAAAGGGTGTGTTAGATTTTTTGCGTTTCTTCGCTAAAGCAGACCTATAATCTACTAATTCGTTCTCAGCATTAAATCCTTTTGCTGATTTACCAATCAACGCCTTTAATAGGTCACCATAAATTAACGGCAGTTTCTTGATTTGTTCAGTCGTTAAATTTAAGTCTATACCCTTGTATGCCGATTTAAATATAGTAACTAGCAATTCATGCTCAGTGAGCTTCTTATCAGTAACATCAGTTGGAATAATGCATCTTAGGTAACCATTCTTATTGTATTGGAATGCATTTTCGTCAACGATAATCGCTTTGATGGGCTTGCATTTTTTCACAACAGTAGTCAGAGCATCATCAGTTTCGTCATATACTTTTACTTCTTTATCAAAAGGCATTGCTACTTTGAAGAGTTCGCTAGCTTCGTTATAGAGGGTATTAAAATGCATGAAATATATGTTTGGTGCAATGCGGTTACCGACTACAGGCTCAGCTTGATTCCAGTAATTACAGAAACCATCTTCTTTGGCGAAACATTTGTCGCATTCTGAGGGTGGAATATATTTGCTATTAGCATATGTTTTTTTAAAGTCTGTATCGTTACCAACATCGCTAGTAATTTTATTACACATTTTGAACTTGCCTTTCAATGCAGTAGCACATGAATGGTCAAAGTTAGCATAGCGTGGAATGTAATCTTTATCTGATGGATTCCCAGTTGGCTCAGTCTTCGCATCAAAATAATCGTTAATCTTTTTAACTTGCTCATCAATGTTTTGATTTGTATCGCAGACTACCAAATACCAATCTTTTCGTTCCAGCCCCGACAAAACATCGGTCAATTTCTCCGATTTTCCTGCGCCAGTGCTAATGCGAAAGAGATGAGCATCATGTTTTGTATCATTCAGAGCAATTTCTAGCAGTTGACTAATGTCGGTTCCGCTAGATAGAGTCGGAAATTCATGATCTATATTTGCTACAACTGATGATTTGATCTTATTGGGTAATCGGTTTGTGTCGTCAGTAGTTGCTATATCGTTGTTATAAATAGTATTGGTAGTGTTCATTAATTCTGATTCCTTGTGATACAAAGTCGCCTCTCTCTTGCCAAGGTATGCGACTTTGTAGTTTTATTTGTTCGCTGCTAATCCTTTAAATTAATATACAGCCACCATTATCAATACAAATTTCGCTTAGTTTCAGCGAAAACCACTTCGTCTACAAGATTAAGCTTCACAAAATCAGCAATCGCCAGTCGCAAAACATCTGATCGTCCACTTTCTAAATACCCGCACAACTCATTCAGAAGTTCTACAAATTCAGCACTGACCTTAAAAGCCAATATTTGTTCTCTGTTTTTGGCCATAATTTACCCCTTAATAATAACAATGAACGGTTTTGCTCATCGTATTATTTATACGATTCAATTATGGTTAAATTAGTGATGAACAGGTTGAAGAATGAGTGTAGGGCAGGGTGCGTGGTTATTATTTGGGATCTTTGAACGAAGTGATTAGACGATTTGAACAACACGAGAAAGTGGATCTTGGTTTAATTGAAGCAGAAGTATTTCTTTCCATTCCTAGGATGCGGTGCAACTTGCGGTTCTCATATTGAGGTTGTGCAGTCAGCAGTGTAAATCGACCATTACGCCATAACTCAATTAATTTAGCGGGTGGTGATGTTTGAACTAATAAAGCACTAATTAGAATGTTAGTGTCAAGTACGACTAACATTAACCTATATTACCTACAAACTCTTGGCGCATTTCATTTTTAATACTGATGCTTGCCTCATCAATCAGTGCCTGAACATCTGTAGGAGACATGTCCGAAAACTTTGATTGTGCTTCAGTCATGCTCTGATCAAATACTCGCCATCGCACCGACTCTTCAATAAATTTAGACATATCACCTTTTTTCAAACCTCGTTGTGCCAGAAAAACACGTAATGCCGTATCAGTATCTTTTGACACAGAAACAGTCCATCTTGTTTGATTCAAATTTGTCGCTGACATAAATTTATCCTCGTAATTACATAAACACCTATCAACATATCAGTTTAAACGCATCAAATCAACTGCTCACATAGAATAATTAGTCAGTAGATTTTTAATACCCGATCTATTTAACAAAGTTGGTTGAATACTTGCGGACGCGGGTTCAACTCCAATGTAAGGAATTGAGCTTGAGGTGTGATACAAAGGTGTGATACATTACCCCTAGATGACAGCAAACACATTGATTTTATTATCATATATGATGATTGGTGGAGGCTCCCCCCGCCTCCACCATTTCAAGATTTAATAAGATTCAAAGACGTACACTAAACCCGTAGATCATCTGGTCTGGCGGGTTTTTTTATGCTTGTAAGCTACAGTGGTGTTCGTTGACATCCTAATTCAATATATTGGGGGTATAAAACGCGGGCACATTCACTTGTGCAAAAACATATATCTCTAAGTGACTAAATAGGCCTCCTAAAAGTGGCAATAAATCAGACGCCACACACAGAGCTCTTGCCGCTTAATTAACCCGAACCAAGGCTGGTTCACAATTATGGACTTACCCATGAGCAATATAAAGATCTTAGTCAAAATTAATAACTACATCGAAGTTACTCCAGAAATGCTGTCCTTTGTGGTGGCTGCTGATCAATACAGGCAAGAAACCCAATCTTTTTCTCAATACACCACTTATGTTAAGAATAAAAGCAAGGTCGAGATACAAACCATAACTAGCGAGGACATCATAACCCCGCAAACTGTGGATATTGAGGAAATTATGGGCGAGAACAATCGTCTTACACGGGAACTCGACATTCTGAAAGAAAAGCTGGCAAAGCTAACGCCAACAAATCTGAGCAAAGATCAAACGATTACGAACCAATAGTTAATTTATTAGCAGTGGCTGGCGGTGTCTATATAAGCAAAAGCACTGATTTATAAGGCCTATTTTATTAATCAGTTGCCTGGCATTGATCACTGTGAGCTGCAATGGTTTGATTTGTTTCTGGGTAATGCAGGTCTTTTTTGTTGCTAAAATTACGGTAAGTTGTAATTTTTTTGTTTATGAGAGGCAGTCATTTCTCGTAAGAATGAGGTTGTTGATAAATTTTTGTTTGTGGCCACTCCAATAAATGTTCAGAAGGTACTTTAATGGCAATAGATTTATCAGGTACATTAGTTGTGGGCATTACAGCAACAGCACTGTTTGATCTTAGCGAAGCTGATACTGTCTTCCGTGAAAAGTATAAAGAAGATAAAGGAACGGCAATAGCTGAATATAGAAAGTATATGCTCAAGGAAGAAAATAATGCTTTATTAGATGGAACAGGCATGCCAATGGTCCAGGCCTTATTAAAGCTAAATAAATATCAACTTGACGGTGACTCACCATTAATCGATGTCGTAGTGATGTCGAGAAATAGCCCAGAAACAGGCATTCGGGTTTTCAACAATATCAGGCAGCGTAAGCTAGCTATATCGAGACATGCGTTCACCGGTGGTGAGTCAGTCGTTGATTATTTAGATGCCTATAACGTTGATTTATTTTTGACCACTAATGTTAAGGATGCTCAACGAGTCATTGATGAAGGGAACTGCGCTGTTGCCATACTTAAAAATCCACCAACGAATAGTGAAAAAATACCTGAAGGCCAAGTTCGTATCGCTTTTGATGGCGATGCAGTGCTTTTCGATGAAAGTAGCGAGTTAGTCTACAAAATGGAAGGGCTTAAAAGCTTCCAAAAAAATGAAGATGAAAAACAAGATATACCCATGCAAGACGGCCCTTACGCTGCTCTATTAAAGAAATTATCACGACTCCAAGAACGCTTGCCATTTAGCGTGGAATTTTCACCGATCCGTATTTCAATAGTTACTGCAAGAAGTGCTCCTGCAGAAATGCGAGTGATAAAAACACTTAGGCACTGGGGTGTCTATGTTGATGAAGTATTTTTTCTAGGTGGGCTAGATAAATCAAAAGTTTTAAAAGCATTTCGACCGCATATTTTCTTTGATGACCAAGATTTACATTTGGAAACCGCTTCAAGAATTGTTCCATCGGGTAAAGTGCCCTACAAAACAAACTCACTGTTAAACAACGCGAATGACAATCAAGACCTCTAGTGTATGGTTTGTATATTTGCTGGAATGTCTAAATGGTAAAATTTACACAGGTATTACTACTAATGTTGAAGCGCGCTTTAACAAGCATCTTAGTGGTAAAGGGGCGAAGTTTACAAAAATGAATCCACCATCTCACATAATCGCTACTCAACAATGTGAAAATCGTTCAGAAGCAAGCAAGCTGGAATGCCAGCTTAAGAAGCTGTCTCCAGCCAAAAAGCGTGCCTTGAATGATGTTGGCATGAAATAGATGGCTACAAATTAAGTCAGGACAAAGCAGTACTTTGTTTTTTATCGTTACCGTGCTTCTTTCTCATCGTTATACGCACACTCAAGGTTCGTCATCAGGTAAATCTGAGTTTATGGCCTGTTATGTTTCGACACAGCATACCTATCACTCGTAAGCTATTAAGTCATAACTTTCTGTGTCCGATGGTGAGGTAATACTACCGAACGGTAGTATTTTGTGTAATTGTTCTTGCTTGAGTTGTATAATTCCCGAACGGGAGTATTTATAAGTGGGGTGAGTAATGAGCAAAGAAGTTTTACCGATAGGGAATATTAAATCAGCTAAAGAGCTGGGTGATATTACCGTTCGATTTAGAAAAATGCAGCAACTCACTCAGGCGGATATTGCAGGTCTTGGGAACATAGGTGTTCGTTTTATCAGTGACTTGGAGAATGGTAAAGGCACGGTGCAGTTTGATAAAGTGATGCACGTCCTTGATTTGCTCGGACTTGATGTTGTCATTGTGCCGCGAGATTAATTAATGAAACACTTAACTGTTTTTTTTGATGATACCTTAGTTGGACTGTTGGCAGAAGGTGAGGGCGGCGATCTGTTCTTCACTTACACGCATGATTGGTTAGTGTTTGAGTTTGCTACGCCATTATCACCAGATATCCCACTTTCTGATCAGACATTTCATGGCGACCCCGTCATGTCTTTTTTTGAAAACTTATTGCCGGAAGGCGATGTTCTTGAATTCATAAGCAAAGCTGCGCAGATATCATCTACTAATGTCTTTGGTTTGCTTGAGCGTTTTGGTGGTGATACGGCGGGCGCTTTTTCGCTACTTCCAGAAGGCATGTTGCCATCCGATAAGCCGCATTATTTGCCGGTGACAGCACAAGACATAAAGCAATGGTTTGATAAATCAAGAGGCATTCCCCTCGATATTATCGGAGAGCAAGCCCGAATGTCCTTGTCTGGCGCTCAAGATAAAATGACCGTATTTATCGATTCAAAAGGCGCTATGTCATTGCCTCTTGGGGCAGCACCTTCTAGCCATATTATTAAGCCTTCAATCAATCATCGGCATGATCTTGCTCATACCGCTATAAATGAAGCTATGATTATGATGCTAGCCAAAGATGTTGGGCTGGATGTCGCAGAAGTGCGCTATGCTCCGGAGTTGAGCGCGGTCGTTGTAACTCGTTATGATCGAATAACTGATGGCAATAATCGATTACGCCGCTTGCATCAAAATGATATTTGCCAACTATTAAGCATTCCATCTGGGAAAAAATATGAGTCTGAGGGTGGTCCTTCGTTACAACTTTGTTTTAAAGCGGTATTGGAACGTAGTGCAAGACCTGCCGTAGACAAAAAACGTTTAATTGAATGGTTAGTCTTTAATGTATTGGTTGGCAACATGGATGGCCATGCAAAAAACTTATCTCTCATGACTCATGGCGGTAGAACAAGGCTTACTCCCTTTTACGATATGCTTTGCACGGCTGTGTATCCAAGTCTGAGCCAAAAGTTTGCTTTCAAGATCGGCGGTGAAAATAGACCTAAATGGATGATGCTTCGGCATTGGGAACGTTTTGCCTTAGAAACTGACACAAAACCACAACTGGTTAAAAATGTGATGGCAGGCATCATTATGAAAATCGAATTAGCTTTGCCTGTGGTCATGGAGACACTTGGATTAAATGTAGAGATGTCTGATGAATTGCTTATGATGGATAATATTGAGAAATTAATCGTTCTGTCTTTAACGGATATGAAGGATAAACTGAAGATTAAAGCATAGTCATTTATAAAGTACTGTCATACCTTCTGATACGCATTCCCACAATACATCTCCAAGGTGCGCTGGATTGTGCATTCTGCGCATGTCAATTATTGGTAATGTGAAGCGTAATTGCCGAGACGGTGTTAGGCCGCATGTGGTATTTCAGCGGGTTTAATGTTGGGGCGCGGTTTTTGTCTGGCTTGCCAAAGGTCATATTCAGCCTGCATACGTACCCAGCTTTCGGCGGTGGGGCCATTCATCCATGCTTCAAGCCGAAGCGCCATGTCCGCACTGATAGCCGCTCGACCATTAATGACACGGGACAGGGTAACACGCGACACACCTAGTTGCGCGGCGGCTTCAGTAACGCCAATGCCCAGTTCAGGTAAAACGTCTTCCTTTAAAATACTGCCTGGATGGGGAGGGTTAAACATAGTCATAATGAACACCTATTAGTGATAGTCTTGATAATCTACCAAGATTGCATCTTCGCCTTCAAAAGCGAATGTGAGTCGCCAATTGCCACTTATCTTTACTGTCCAATGTTCGGCAAGTTCACCTTTTAGTTGATGCAGTTTCCAGCCCGCAACATTCATTTCAAGTGGTGCTTTGGCTGCATTAAGTAGCATCAATTGTCTTGCCAGTTTCGCCTCGTGTTCCGCTGTAATACCAGCTTTTGAACCAGTTTCAAAAAATTGTTGGAGGCCTTTGTGGCGAAAGTTCTTAATCATAATTAATTGTATCTCGACGCTTTACGCTACACAAGTATTTTAGTTAACAATCCGTAATCCTTGCTGGCATTTCTATCCACTCACGCAGACTAGCAAAACTACGACGCACCATAGAAAAATCTGAGCCTTCGATTCACCGCACTTGAGGGCTGAAATTCGTCTCGCCGTAAGTTTTACTTTTGCCATACAAAACCTTTAAACTGATTACAGTGTCAAACAGCGTGGAAAAATGGCCAGGGAATCAGGGAAAACAGCGTCGAAAACTGTCCACCCTGATATGTGTCATGATCCGGTATTTTGCCGGAGAAACCTTGGGTGTTATTTATGGATTTTATTGCCGAAATCAGAAGGCGTCATTTTGTAAGTGGTGAGGACATCAGTTCCATCGCTAGATCATTAAAATTATCTCGTACCACCGTTCGTAAACATTTACTCACAACAGAAGAACCCGTTTACCATCGAAAAACTCAAACTTTTCCAAAGCTGGGTGACTTTCAGGACCGACTGGAGCAATGGCTAGAATTAGACTCTCGTCTCCAAAAAAAACAACGCAGAACTGCAAAACGTTTGTTTGAATGCCTACAGGCAGAAGGCTATCGGGGTGCCTATGACAGCGTGCAGCTGTATGTAAAGCATTGGAAGCTCGAGCAGAAGATGACGCCAGCAATCACCAAGGCTTTTATTCCTTTGGCGTTTCCCCCAGGAGAAACCTGCCAATTTGATTGGAGCGAAGAGTTTGTTGAGCTAGGTGGGATTGGCAGAAAAATCAAGGTTGCGCATTTTCGTCTTTCCTATAGCCGAAAAATGTTCGTTGCAGCCTATCCTTGTGAAACTCAGGAAATGGTTCTGGATGCTCACAACAAAGCCTTTACCTTCTTTGGTGGCGTGCCTTTACGAATGGTCTATGACAACCTGAAAACGGTCGTTGATACGGTTTTTGTGGGTAAGGAACGTCAGTTTAATCGTCGTTTTTTAACGCTAGTCAACCATTATTTATTTGAACCAGTTGCCTGTACACCGGCTGCTGGCTGGGAGAAAGGCCAAGTTGAAAATCAGGTCGGCAATATTCGTGAATGGTTATTTACGCCGTGCGCTCGGTTTGCTGATTTTAATGAGCTGAATGTGTGGTTGGAAAAGCGCTGTGAAGAGCTATCTGGACGAAAACATCCCAGCCAGAAAACACGTACCATAGCGGATTGTTTTAACGATGAGCAGTCCTTGTTGCGCCCAATAACTGCTCAGTTTGATGGTTACAAAGAACACTTGTTACGTGTTTCTAGTACCTGTCTTATTCGATTGGATCGTAATAACTACAGTGCGCCGGCTGCTTGAGTCGGCAAAGTTATTTCTGTCAAAGTGACCGCTGATCGTCTGCGCTTGGTTGCTGATGGAGACATTATTGCCGAACATGAGCGTTGCTTTGGTCGTGATAAATTCATCTTTAATCCTTGGTATTATCTGCCAGTATTAGAGCGAAAGTCAGGTGCGCTAAGGCATGGCATTCCCTTTCAAGAGTGGGATTTGCCCCAATCGATACAAAAGGTTCGCAATCAACTACTAAAACAGCCTAAAGGTGACAAAGCCTTTGTTGACGTGCTAGTAATGGCACAAGGTGCAGGATTAGAGACCATGGAAGCTGCGTGTGCCTTGACGCTTGAATTAGGGGTTATCAATGCAAGTGTCGTCATTAATGAGCTACGACGGTTACTTGAACCACCCCGAGTTAAATCTCTAGTGACCGTTGACAGCTTGTTACTACAAGTTGAGCCCACTGCGGACTGCGGTCGTTACGATAGTTTGTTAAGCGGTCGCTATGTTCATTGATAATCTATCCCAACTAAAAGCCCTGAAGCTGTTCGGTATGGTTACTGCATTAGCGGAGATACGGGCAGAAACCCCAAGACTGGCATTAACTCCCGACGATTGTTTAAACAGACTCATTGATGCTGAGCTAGCGGATAGACAAGCCCGTAGCCTGCGCTATCAACTTAGTGCTGCAAAATTTCCTATTCATCGAGATATGGTTGCTTTTGAGTGGCAAGAATCACCGCTACATCAAGCCCAAATACAGCAACTGGCCAGCGCAGCCTTTATGGAATAGGCTCATAACCTGATTTTTGTGGGAGGAACCGGCACAGGAAAAACTCATTTGGCAACTGCTATGGGAGTGGCTGCTATTCACAAAAATAAACGTGTTCGATTTTACAATGCAGTCGATCTAGTCAATGAACTGGAGAGGGAAAAACAGGCGGGTAAAACAGGCGCCATGGCACGTAAGCTAATACAGGTTGATGCCGTTATTGTGGATGAATTAGGTTATTTGCCATTCCCTGAATCGGGTGGCGCCTTGTTATTTCACTTAATCAGTCAGCTGTATGAAAAAACCTCACTTATCATTACTACCAACCTAAACTTCGGAGAATGGGTGCAAGTATTTGGCGATGCAAAGATGACAACCGCTTTGTTAGATCGAATCACTCACCACTGCGATATGCTGGAAACAGGCAATGATTCCTATCGACTTAAGCAGCGTAAAAAGGAGCTGAAAACGGAATAACCTTATTAAGTTGCTGGACATTATTCGACGCTGTTAGGTGGATACTTTTCAACGCTGATTGACATAATATCTAGGGTTTGAGCATTATAAAACTATACGATTCAGTCTTACTGCTCATTTAGCTACGATTGCCGATTATTTATTTCGTGAAGCAAGTGTAACTGAGCGCTGTAGTGATGATGTTAATTCATTAGTATGTGATGATATTTATAATCAGCTTTTTAAGTTTGTTCATAAAATTAGAGAGGAACAAGTAAACAAGGCGGCAATTAAAGAAGTTGAGGAAATTGAATATAGAAAAGAACTAGAGCAACTTACAAAGTTAATTAGAAAAGGTTTTGCCCCAAGAGGAAAGTTGTCTTTAATGCCTGAGAAATACTCTTATGATTGGAACTTTGCTGATGACGATACTGTTTTAGGTGGTAAGTTTGAAGAATTTATTACACAATTTATTAGATGTGAGTCTTAATAAAAGAGGTAGCGGTAAAAGTTGAACATTTAATGGTATATATGACCTAGTTATAGATATGAAGGCATTAAATGGTCAACTTTTGATACTAAAATATTAGAGCTAAGTTAGATAAAAATAGGGAGTAGTTAGTTTAATACTGTATTACGCCGCAATTGCATTTGCTGGCAGAAATACAGTATTAAACTAACTACTTGCTACGCTAAAACAAAACCAAGTAAGTATTATATTAATAGTACTTAATATTGATTGCCTTCTTTTTAGGCAATTAGAAGTATTCATTCAATACATCAAAAACCATCAAAGAAACTACTTACTTAACAATAATTAGTAGGCAGTACAGAAAACATTATTACAGCTTAATAAGTCTAGTTTATCTATCAAGTACAACTTGCAAGATACAGTTGTTTTTATACTGATAATTAAAATAGCTTTATTTACGCGTTACCTTTTAAAGTTTTAGTTATATTTACATGAATATTTTTATATTTTGTATTGAATAAAGGTGTATATTTATTATTTTACTATCATTTTATATGGATTTTATTTAAGTCATTAAGCTAAGTTGCCAATGATTTCTTAAAATAACTATCAACGACTAGCAATAATAAACTCATTTTTAAACATGAGTACATTGAAATATGGAATAAACAAAGTGTATGTATACATGGGTTTAAGTATTTTAGTCGCTTAACTCCCCATTAACTTTTACAAATAAACAGGAAATTAGTAATGAAAGTTCGATTTAATGTGATGATTATATCTGTTTTTGCAATCTTAGTTATTGGTTGCACCAGCGTCAATCTACAAAAGCCGCAAGCTGCTCCATTTGAAACTACTGAGATGAAGAGTATGCAGAGCGCTCAAAACTGGGATTTGGTAGCCGAAACCTTATCTAATAGCATCAATAATAAATATCGCCTATTACCGCCAAGTAAAAAGCGATCTATTTTTGTTGATGCTGCCGATACTAGTATATTTTCACAATCTTTAAAAACTCTACTAGTAACCCATCTAGTCAAAAAAGGGATTCCTATAACTACAAATTCTGACCTAGCTTTAGCTAATTGCAGCTCTCCGGCTGTTACATGTAATCCTCTTCACTTGAAACTAGAAAAACAAGTAGTTCCACATAAATTTATACCTAACCCATTTGGAAACGCTACGTTACCAAAAATTGCGTCGTATGTAATATATGCAGTCGGTGATTATTGGACTTCCCCAGCTTGGGCGATTCTACCTCTTTCGACATATATTGAAAAGAATGCACCGCCTGTAACAAATACAGAAATTTTAGTTAATGCCTTGCTTACGGATCATGACGATATTGTATTTACCGATACTAGTATTTATTACGTCAATGATAACGATAAGGCCATATACGAGGGGGGTAAGCTTCTTAATTACATACCCTCAATGCAAACAAATCATTTATTCTCAACATCAATGGATAAAGCTGCTATTGCAGTAGCTGCGCTAAGCCCAAAATGTGACAATGACGATGCTGGATTTAAATTAACAGCAAGATTGGTAGGGCAGGGTTATAGAGTGGAAACTTATGAAGTGCAGTGTAAAAGGAGCAAGATAACTATTAATTGTGAAGAATATAATTCTTGTCGTGCGATTAATTAATAAGAGTTTGAAAAATATATAAATTGATCGGTTTCTAGCTGATAGCATTACTTACTCTACTTATCAACTTCCAGTTTTCCCATAGTTGAATTTTAACAGTATGTTAATAACACGCACTCTTAAAGTTCTTCTAGGAGTACCTTTGCTACCACTTGCTAGAGTTTAGCTATAGTATGATTTTTAATAACTAGTAGTAGTTGCGACAATAGACACTTAACTAGCTAAGCTTAAAATGTGATCAATAGTTAGTTGTTATATTTTACCGAAGATTTCGGTTAGATTTAATTAGTAGATTTGTTATGAAGGTATAGGTAATGGTTAAGGCTGGGTTATTTAGTTAAAATTTCCGCAAGCATTGCCGATAAGAAAGAGGGGTTTTTAATAGTTGTGTGTTTTGACAGTGTTTTTATTTGTTATCACGAGTGTTATCACGAAACCGATTTTTTGACTTTTTACTAAATAGTGTATTTTGTAACTCATTGAATCAATTGGTCGGGACGACAGGATTTGAACCTGCGACCCCTTGTCCCCCAGACAAGTGCGCTACCAAGCTGCGCTACGCCCCGACATTGATATAGATAACGCTAAAGGGCTTGTAAATACCACCCAGAGCGTCTCAGCCGAGGATTATACTACAATACTAAATATTACTGTTACTTGATATTCAGGTTTTTCACTACAAAGCATTATCAGCAGATAAAGCTTATCGCTAGGATTTCCAGTTTGAGATACAAGCTAGCTATTTTAACAATTGCCTCAGCAATACCATAAGCTTTAGAAGTCTTCGTTTTATGAAGACTTCTAGTTCTTTATGGTCATAGTGCAGGACGTTATTAGCTTGCTTGCTGAGAAAAGTTCAAGTCATTATTGGGTTGAAACCAGCCATTATCAATAACGGGTTAACGCTTTATAAAATGCTTTATTAGCTGTACGAAATCATTGATGGGATGATTTTTGTAATGACTCATAATGTCGTCTACTTTATTGTTAACTTGATCGTGCATGTGAATTCTTTGTGCCATGAGTATGCTCCTTAGGTTTTAATGATAAATGTTTAATGTGATCGATAACTGCGCATTTGGCCAACGAGTACACCCTGAATTGCAACTTGCTCGGGGTGATAGGACAGTGCGCTCATGTTTGCATTGGCAGGCAGCAACAAGACCTGCCCTGCGCTTTGCTCAATATATTTTAAGGTTGCTTCGGAATCGTCAATTAAGGCGACCACTATTTCTCCGTTACTTGCATAATCTCGCTGTTCGATAACAACCCAGTCGCCATCAAAAATACCAGCTTCAATCATAGATTCACCTTTAACCTGCAATACGTAACAGGGCTTATTGGTTTTTAAGGCATCAGGTACCATCATGTAATTGATGGTTGTTAATGCCGCTATAGGCATACCTGCGGCAATTGAGCCAATAAAAGGTAAGCCTTGCTCTTCAATCTCATCATCGCTCTGAGCCTGAATACTCAGGCGAATACCGCCTTGTTTATTGCCGGTAAAAGGTTCTACCAAGCCTGCTTTAATGAGAGCCATGATGTGTTTATACATAGAGCCACGCGAAGCCATACCCAATGCAGAACAGAGTTCATCCAAGCTGGGTGGACGAGGAAAATGTTCACCGTTATCGCGAAGAAAATTAAATATCTCTCGTTGTCGTCGAGTTAATGTGCTCATCAGTTACAGCCTTCAATCTGCTTTAAGTTTTTTGTCATCTTAGCAAAAATAAACTAGAATGCAAGCAAAAAGAGAACAAAAAGAAAACATAAGTTATTCATTGCTCTTAAACCTTGCCATTTAAAAACCTTTAACCATGACTACTTTTACCGTGTTATTACCAGCACCACGACCTTGCGTAATGGCTATACCTTTATTTAGCGGCAAAGTCGCCGCAGGCTTTCCTTCGCCGGCGGATGATTATATTGAAAAAAACTTAGACTTAAACGAGCTTTTAGTGCAAAAGCCTGCCGCGACTTTTTTTGTACGTGCTCAAGGTGAGTCCATGTTGGGTGCAGGCATTCATCCTAATGATATATTAGTAGTTGATCGCTCCATTGATCCAGTACCGGGCAAGATAGTGATTTGCGCCTTAAATGGCGAGCTCACTGTAAAGCGTCTAGCGCGGGATAATGAGCAATGGCAACTAAAAGCAGAAAACCCAGACTACCTTGATATTGTCATTTACGAAGAATTGGACATGGTGATTTGGGGTGTAGTCACCAACGTAATTCATGCTTTGTAATGCAAACATTATTAGCTTTAGTGGATTGCAATAATTTTTATGTATCTTGTGAGCGGGTTTTCCGTCCTGATTTAATAAGAAAGCCAATGCTGGTACTCAGCAATAATGATGGTTGCGTAGTGGCCCGTAGTAAGGAAGTGAAAGACTTAGGTATCAAAATGGGGGTTCCTCTTTTTCAAATTCAGCAATTGGTCAAGCAACATCAAATAAAACTATTTTCATCGAATTACACACTGTACGCCGATATGTCGTCTCGAGTGATGTCGACACTAGAAGCTTTTGCGCCGACTATGGAAGTCTATTCTATAGATGAAGCTTTTCTGGATTTGACTGGCGTTTGTTACCAAGACTCAATCGCCTATGGCCATCTAATTAAAACATCAGTGGTTCGCGCAACGGGTATTCCTGTTTGTGTGGGTATGGGGCCGACTAAAACGCTAGCTAAGTTGGCCAATTTTGCTGCTAAAAAGTGGTGTAAAACTGGCGGTGTCTTAGATTTATCAGATCCCGTGCGCAGAGAAAAACTAATGCGCATAGTGCCGGTTGGTGAAGTGTGGGGTATAGGTTCGCGTACTACGGTCAAGTTGCAACATTTGGGCATTCATAGTGTTTGGGACTTGGCTACACAATCTAGTCAACGCATACAAAGTCAATTTAATATTGTAGTTGCCAAAACCGTAATGGAATTGAATGGTACTTCTTGTTTTCAATTGGAAGAAATTAGCGCCAATAAACAACAGATCGTCTGTTCGCGTAGTTTTAGTCGTCGACTGACTGAATATAAAGAGCTATTCGAAGCCTTAGCAGAATTTTGCAGTCGCGCTGGCGAGAAGCTTAGAAGGCAGCATTCGGTAACTGGTTGTCTTACTATTTTTATAAGAACCAGCCCTTTTAATATTCACGAGCCACAATATCAACGTTCGGCGACTATCAAGCTGGGTGCTGCTACCCAAGATACCCGTATATTGATCAACGCTGCTGACCGTTTGCTAAAAGAGATATTTAAAACTGGTTATAGTTATCAAAAATGTGGCGTTCAGCTCAGTCTAATTCGCTCAGAGTCAACGCCTGGTCAGTTTGGGTTGTTTGATATTTCTGATAACGATTTACCTATGGAGAATCGTCCTTTAATGGCGACTGTTGATCAAATCAATCGACGATTTCCTAAGGCAATTTCTATAGCTGCTACTGGTTTTGAACAGAGTTGGAAGCCCAGAGCAGAACGGATTTCACCACGCTATACGACGGACTGGCAAGAACTAGCGCATGTAAAATGAACAAAGATAATGATAAATTTGTTATATGTTGGGCTGTCACTCATGCAGAAAAGCTATGTATCAAAGTGCTTATGTTAATGTTGACTTACCTTAACGGTATGCTGCAAGAAGTGGCTATTTACAAAAAACGTAGGCGAATGGTGGTTTTTTTGTATAATCAAACCCTTTACCGATGACTATATTCAATGCATACACCCTTTAAAACCATAGGTATCATCGGTAAGCTGAGCGATGCTAGTATTGCTGGAACCTTAACAGGCCTCTATACCTATTTGATCGCGCATGGATATAAGGTCTACGTGGCTGAAGATAGTGTCAGCTTTATTAATAGTCCTGCTGTCGCGGCCTGTTCCCTAGAAACTTTGGGCCAATATTGTGATTTGGTCATTGCGGTAGGTGGAGATGGCACTTTTCTAGGGGCGGCTAGAGCCATCGTTGCTTATGACATTCCTTTAATTGGTATTAATTTAGGGCATCTGGGCTTTCTAGTTGATATATCACCTAGCGAATTGCCTGGTAAATTGCATCAAATGCTGCAGGGTCATTATACGGAGGAAAGGCGTTCTTTGTTACGCGCCAAAATTATCCGTGATCAGCAAGTCATCCATGAAGAGACTGCGGTTAATGAGGTCGCGATTCATCGCTGGGTAACGCCTAGCATGATTGAAATTGTAACTAAAATTGACAATGTTTTTTTAAACTCCCAACGCTCCGATGGTTTGATTATTTCAACACCTACTGGTTCTACTGCCTATTCACTATCAGCTGGTGGCCCGATATTGTATCCTTCGTTAAACGCTCTGGTTTTAGTGCCTTTAAATCCACATACCTTGTCGAATCGACCTATAGTGATACATGACTCTGCTGAGATTGAAATTAGCTTTTGTCAAACCAAACAAATCAATGCCTTGGTGACCTGTGATCATATTGAGATACCCGATGTGTTAATCAGTGATAAGATCTTGATTAAGAAAGATCCTATACCAATTAGAATTTTGCATCCTGAAGGCCAAGACTTTTTTCAAATCCTCAGGAATAAATTAAACTGGAGCAGTGGTTACCACAGTTAACTCTTATGCTATTAAATCTAACTATTATTGATTTAGCCGTTGTTAAAAGCTTGGATCTCGATCTGGAAACAGGCATGTCGGTGCTAACGGGCGAAACCGGCGCAGGAAAATCTATTCTTTTAACAGCACTGGGTTTGGCCTTAGGTGATCGAGCTGATTCCGGCTATGTAAGGCCTGATTGCAAACGCGCTGAAGTTAATCTGGAATTTGACTTAACTGATGCACCTAACGCCCAACAATGGCTTAAAGATAATGAGCTGGATAATGAACAGCATTGTTTAATAAGGCGTATCGTTAATCAAGATGGTCGCTCTAAAGCCTATATCAACAATCGTCCTGTGACCTTGCAATACTTGCAAGAATTGAGTGAGAAGCTAGTAGAAATTCATGGTCAACATGCACATTTAACTTTGCTTAATCCTGACGAACAGCGGCGCTTATTAGATGCTTATGCTAAGAATCAACCGCTATTAGATCAAGTCAATCAATGCTATAAACAATGGCTGTCCGTGCATAAAGAATTATCGTCACTGATAAAAGCGGGTGATGACCAAAGTGAGCGTGAAGAATTTTTGCGTTATCAATTAGAAGAGTTACAGGCCTTAAATTTGGCGTCTTTTAATTATGCGGCCTTATCAGAAGAGCACAGTAAACTCGCTAATTTTGGACAAATACTCACAACTGGACGCGCTCAAGTTGAAGTGCTTTATGAAAGTGATCAGCAATCAGTAAATCAAATGCTGAGTCATAGTGCTGCTGAATTAAATCAGATTGCTCGTTATGCCCCAGAATTAAATGACATCTGTGCGTTATTGTCAGAAGCTCAAATTTTAACTGAAGAAGCCGCCTTACAATTACGGCGTTTTTTAGAATCCCAAGAGGCCGATCCTCAGCAGTTGGAGCATCTTGAGAACCAAATTGGTATCATTCAAAATCTGAGTCGCAAACATCATGTCACACCGGATCAGTTGCTTGATGTCGTTAATAAATTAAATACGGAATTAGATAACATAACGCATAGTGGCGAGCGCATTGCCGCCTTAACGACAGAAACCGTTGCATTAGAGCAGCAATATCAACAATTCAGTGCACAATTGTCAGAACAACGCCACGTAGCTGCGCAGAAATTACAAAGCCAGATTTCGGTGATGATAAAGGAACTGGGTATGCCGCAAGGTGAATTCTTGGTCGCTATGAGTAGTTTTGATGCGGCTACACCTAAGCTCAATGGCAAGGATAAAATCGAATTCCTGGTCAGTGCTAATCCTGGTCTACCTGCTAAGCCATTGGCAAAAGTGGCCTCAGGTGGAGAATTATCACGTATTAGTTTGGCAATACAGGTGACTACGGCTAATGACAAAACCACGCCGACACTCATATTCGATGAAGTGGATTCCGGAATAGGGGGTGGGGTTGCTGAAATTGTTGGTCAAAAATTACGTAGTTTAAGTCAATATCGACAAGTGATGTGCGTTACGCATTTGCCTCAAGTAGCAGCACAGGCGCATCATCATCTTTATGTGGAAAAAAATAATAAATCCGATATCACCTCTTCTCAGGTCAGGTTATTACAAAAGGAAGAGCGTGTTGAAGAAATCGCCAGAATGCTTGGTGGCGTTACCATGACTGCCAACACGCTGGCCCACGCCCAAGAAATGTTAAGTCTAGGAGTAAAACAGCCTTAACAACACTGTTGTGATGCATCATGAAGATCACGGCTATTCAATTTGCGGGTTATATAAGCTTTAGCCATAGATGTTGTACTTAGCGTTATGGTCAGTTAAGCCTGTATTGATTACCCGTTGGTAGTTTTGAGCTTTATGGACTATTTGTAAATCATTAATCATAAGGAATATACAATGACTCGATTTCCAGCCGAATGGGAAAAACAATCTGCCGTATTAATCGCTTGGCCCCATAAAAGCGGTGATTTTGGTGATCATCTTGACGCTGTAGAGCAAACATACAGCGTGATTGCCGATACGATTACACAATACCAACAACTCATCATCGTTTGTCATGACGACAATCATCAGCAGCATATTCAAAAATTAATTGGTAATCATGAAGATATAAACTTTATCTTTGCCCCTGTGAATGATATCTGGGTAAGAGATACTGTTTTTTTAAGCGTTGCACAAGCCGGTGTAATTTCTCACCTTAATTTTTTGTTTAATGGTTGGGGCGAAGAATATCAACATCAACGTGACAATGTACTTAATCACAAGTTGTTAAACGTTAAGCCGTTTAAAGGCAAAGTTCATAAAGACATTGATTTTATTTTAGAAGGCGGAAGTATCGACAGTGATGGCATCGATACGATCTTAACGACCAAGCAATGTTTATTAAGTCCCAATAGAAATCACGGATTAACACAAGCAGAAATTGAACAACAACTGCTACAGCACTTAGGTGTAAAGCGGGTGTTTTGGTTAGATCAAGATAGTCAGTCCGGTGATGAGGCTGATTCTCACATTGATACTTTGGCGCGTTTTTGCTCTGCCAACACCATTGCTTATACCAGTTGCAAAGATAGTAACGATCTGCAATACACCAGCTTAAAGTATATGGAGCGACAGTTGCAGGAGCTTAGAACTCATGCTAACGAACCTTATCATTTAGTACCGTTACCCTTGCCAAAACCAATCTTTGACGAAGATGGTCAACAATTGCCGGCTAATTACGCTAACTTTTTAATGATTAATCATGCCGTGCTAGTGCCTAGCTATGGTGATGCCATGGATAGTGTCGCCTTGGCTAACTTGGCAGAATGTTTTCCTCAACATGAAATCATTCCTATACCCTGTCTGCCATTAGTGCAGCAATATGGAAGTTTGCATTGCATGGCCATGCAGTTTCCAGAGGGCGAGTTAAATTCGCTGACTGAACTCTAGGGTTCCTAGTAAGAGGCAAGGAATCCACTCTTGTTTTTAAAATGAGAGTGGATTCCTATGACTTATCTGACAGTACAATCAGTGCTACTGGATGACGGATTAACATTGAAAATTGATCTTTATGTCTATTCAGCCAGCCACGTACTTCCACTGTTTTATCAATATAGCTATTAACATCAGGAAATAGCGATAACCCATTTTTATCAATACGTGCTTCAAAGAGATTAGAAAAGCTTAGATAAACAAAGCGTTCACTATTGCGTACAGCAGTCACTTTACCCACTACGCGTGTCCAGCCAGCATGACTGGTATCTGTTAGCTGATTGATAGTTAGGGGTGTATATTCTGGTCTATTCCATATTCCAAGCTTATTTCTTTGAGCTTCATTTTCAGCCGCTTGCAGTTCATCTACATATTGTAAGTTGGGTGGATAAATACTCAATGTTGCTAACCCTGTCTTAACTAACGAGACATTGATATGTTCTTTAGCTTCAGTAAACAAATGCGCCAAGGTTCTGCCGTATTTGTCTGTTTTTTCAACGCCTATTTCCAAGCGAACTTTGGTGTTTTGTAATTTGTTAATCAACCAAGTTTTCGCAGCTTCACCGCCCGCTTCGGTAGGCTTGCCTCTATGTTCGACTTCTGGCGTATTAATGCCCAACAAGCGAATTTTACGACCATCTTCCAACTGTACGGTATCGCCATCATAGATGGTCTTTATGCGATAAAAGCCATAGCCAGGATTGGTATGAATAGCTTGGTCTCTATCTGAGTAATGCTCATTACCTTTACTATCTTTCCATTCAAAAATATCCGCATCTGCACAGGCTGATAAACATAATGATATGAATAGGGCTGCAATTAGCTTAAGGATGTGGTCGTTTATAGAATGCGCTAATCGTTTTTTGTCTTGCATGAGTTCAAGCCTTAATGCTGGAGTAAGTTGGTAACTGGTTCTTCTGAAAGTTATTTTTATCGTAAAAAGATAAGCAATCGTTACATCTATACAAGATTGAGGTATTATTTTGCTGGACCTTGCTTGAAGCCATATTATTTAGGTTGAGAGTTTATATCAAAAACTGATAGCGCATTTTAATGCTTGCACTTACCACCTCACTTATCACTAAAAAACTATTATGAGCTCATTGACATTAGTACCTCGTTTATTAATAAGTCTAGTATTGGTTATTTCAGTTACTGGCTGCGCAGGCGGAAAAAAAATGGAAAGTACTGGTGAATATTTTGATGATATGGCCATTACCACTAAAGTGAAAGCTTATATCTTGGATAATTCTAAGCTTAATCTCATGCAAATTAACGTTGAGACATTCAAAGGTGTTGTGCAACTAAGTGGGTTTGTTGATTCAAACGAAATTGCAGCGAAAGCGGCTGAAGTTGCCAAAACGGTTAAAGGTGTTAAAAAGGTTAATAACAGTCTCGTTGTAAAATAACGATTGCCTATTGTTAGGCCGTTAATTTTTTTGAATTAATGAAGCATCGAAGATGTAGTGCCGTGGCTAAATGGTTTAGCCACGGCTGACATTATTAGTCTTGTTTAGCTTTTTCTTTTCCTTCAGGTTTAATCAAACGGATACCTAATTCTTTCAGTTGTTCATCAGTGACTACCGCAGGAGCGCTCACTAACGGACAAGCTGCCGATTGAGTCTTAGGGAAGGCAATGACGTCACGAATAGATGTAGAGCCGGTCATTAACATCACTAAACGATCCAAACCAAAGGCTAAACCACCGTGGGGTGGCGCGCCGTATTTTAAAGCATCTAATAAGAAACCGAACTTTTCTCTGGCTTCGTCTTCGCCTATGCCTAAAATTTCAAACACGGTTTGTTGCATGGCGGTGCGGTTAATACGGATAGAGCCACCACCGACTTCGGTACCATTTAAGACTAAATCATAAGCGCGTGACAAGGCCATTGCTGGATTAGCAATCAAGTCTTCTACCGAGCAACTAGGCGCGGTGAAAGGATGATGAATAGCATTAAAGCGACCACTTTTTTCATCCCAATCAAACATCGGGAAATCAATGATCCAAACAGGTTTCCAAGCACCTACTAGCAAATTAAGATCATGTCCTAACTTAACACGCAATGCGCCCATGGCTTCGTTAACAATATTCGCTTTATCAGCACCAAAGAAAATCAAATCGCCGGTTTGAGCGCCTGTTTTAGCCAGCACACTCGCCCAAACTTCTGCGGGTGCAAACTTAACGATAGGAGATTGCAAGCCATCGATGCCGGCGGCCAAGTCATTGACTTTAATATAAGCCAAACCTCTAGCGCCATAAATACTGACGAATTTAGTTAAGTCATCAATATCTTTACGGCTTAAGTCACCTGCATTAGGAACGCGCATCCCGACTACACGACCTTTAGGATCATTGGCTGGGGCAGAAAAGACCTTAAAGTCTACGTCTTTCATGTCTTCGCCAATATCGACCAATTCCAGAGGAATTCGTAAATCAGGACGATCAACACCATAACGTGAAACAGATTCTTGATAACTCATGCGAGGAAATTCAGCGCCTAAGTCGACATTGATCACTTTCGCAAATAACTGCCTGATCATTTCTTCCATGATGATCATGATCTCGTTTTCATTCATAAACGAGGTTTCTATATCAAGCTGAGTAAATTCTGGCTGTCTGTCTGCTCGTAAATCTTCATCACGAAAACAACGCACCACTTGGTAATATCTATCCATACCCGCAACCATCAACATTTGTTTATAAAGTTGTGGTGATTGTGGCAAGGCAAAAAAAGAATTTTCGTGAGTACGGCTAGGTACGATGTAATCACGTGCGCCTTCAGGCGTTGCTTTGGTTAAATAAGGCGTTTCAATTTCAAAAAACTCATTATCATCCAAGAAGTTTCTTAATAAGCGCGTGACATCACGACGTACTTTCATTTTTTCTTGCATGACAGTACGACGTAAGTCGATATAACGATAACGTAAACGTAATTCTTCGTTAACTTCTATATCGCTTTCGATAGGAAACGGAGGAGTTTCAGATTCATTTAAAACTTCAATGTCTTGAGCTAATATTTCAATCGCACCTGAATGCAAATTAGTATTGACTGTGCCTGTAGGGCGATCACGAACCACGCCAGTGATTCTCAGTACATATTCACTACGTACTTGCTCAGCAATCGCAAAGGTCGCTTCGACATCAGGATCGATAACAACCTGTACTAGACCTGCACGGTCACGTAAATCAATAAAAATAACGCCACCGTGATCACGGCGTCTGTGTACCCAGCCACAAATTGAAACGGTTTCGCCTAGCTGTTGTGTATTTAATTCTCCGCACTTGTGGGTACGCATAAATGTTCTCTGTATATTTTGGTTAAGGATTAAGACTAAAGGTGAAAGAAAAAGCTTTCATGACCAGCATTAAAGTTTTTATTTTACCTACGTTATGATTAATTAGTTTTAGAGTTAGCGCTGCTTTCAGCTTTAGGTGCGCTTGCTTTTGGCGTAGCTTCACCGGCTACATTCTTTTTGTTAGTACCGCCTTTAAAGTCAGTTTCGTACCAACCTGTGCCTTTTAGCCTAAATCCAGCGGCAGATATTTTTTTCATTAATTCCGGCTTAGTGCAGGCTGGGCAAATCAAAATAGGATCGGCACCGAGTTTTTGTAAGGCTTCGTGCTCATGACCACAGGATTGACATTGGTACTCGTAAATTGGCATTAACCACTCCGATAACAAAATAATAACTACAATAAGGACTGAATTTAGCTTTTCCAAGCACTTACTATAAAATAACCCGCTATTTTACAGACACAGGGCCAACAATGAAAACATTAACCATTACTCGTCCCGATGACTGGCATACGCATGTTCGAAACGGAGCACTTTTAAAAACTGTATTACCCCATACAGCTAGGCAATTTGCACGTGCGATTATCATGCCTAATCTAAAGCCGCCAGTGACTACCGTGGCTCAGGCCTTAAGTTATAGGAATGAAATATTGCAGGCAGTGCCTGTCGGTATGGATTTTACGCCCTTGATGACCTTGTACTTAACCGGTGCGACTAGTGCGGCTGATATTAAATTAGCTGCAGAGTCTGACGCGGTTATTGCCTTTAAACTCTATCCAGCCGGTGCGACGACTAATTCAGATGCAGGTGTTGCCAATATTAAGGCTATTTATCCGGCGCTGTCTGCGCTGGAAAAATATGATCTACCTTTATTGATACATGGCGAAGTCACCGATGAACACTCTGACATATTTGATCGTGAGCGGTTGTTTATAGAGACGCATCTAAACGATATCGTTAAAAACTTCCCGGCATTACGCATAGTATTGGAACACGTCACCACTAGCGAAGCCGTACAATTTGTAAAAACTTCCGCTAATACCATTGCCGCCACGATTACGCCGCAACATTTATTATTTAATCGCAATGCCTTACTGGCTGGTGGCATACGCCCGCATTATTATTGCTTGCCAATACTTAAGCGTGAACAGCATCGATTAGCTTTGGTGGCGGCAGCAACGAGTGGCAATCCAAAGTTCTTTTTAGGTACAGATAGTGCGCCTCATTTAAGTTCACTAAAAGAGACAGCCTGTGGTTGTGCGGGTTGTTACAGTGCTCATGCCGCCATAGAGCTTTATGCTGAAGCTTTTGAGCGCGCTGATGCTTTAGATAAGTTAGAGGGCTTTGCTAGTTTTTATGGCGCTGACTTTTATCGCTTACCTAGAAATATCACAACAGTCACCTTAGAAAAGCAGTCTTGGATTGTGCCATCGGTCTATGGGGCAGGGGGTTCTACTATTACACCACTTAAAGCGGGTGAAATATTGTCTTGGAAGTTGCGTTAATAGCTGAGATTACGCAGTAATTTTGCTTTACTCTCGTTTGCCGCGCTGAGCACCGCAGGTTTTGTTGGGATTAGCCCGAAGGGGCGCGGCATGGATGCCGCGCGTCGGTAGGAGGGCAGGAAGCCCTCTCTACCGACCCCCGACAAAACCGAGGAGCGCAGGAAGCAGCGGCAATCGAGCCGCCTTTTCTTTGGATGCTTTCTTTTGGCGGAGCAAAAGAAAGTATCTCGCCCTCGGGTGCGAATACCCGATTAACACATCGTCGCGATAGCGACCTCATTATTTGTTTTTAAACCGCTGAATGCTTGCTTACATCAGTTAATAGGTAAATAAGAATCAATACCATCAGTAAAAAGCTAGCCTCGTGTATAATCACTTTATTTAAAACTAACACATCTGCTATGTATAAATATGAGGGGCTGTTAATCCACGAGAGTCATGATGACGAGGGGATTATAGAGGTTATCGAGACCAAGGGCGTCAGATCACTACATTTCGGCTCCTATCCGAGACAAAGCAGTATGCGTCTAACCGATCCTCAGCAGTTAGAGTTAGAGTATGTGAAATCTATGACGGCTTGGATGTTATTTAAACCAGCCTTGGCTGATGATGCCTTGATTGTTGGTTTAGGGGGGGGCTCATTAACCAAGCATTTGTTAGAACATTTTCCGGACTGCCGTTTAAAGGCGGTAGAGTATAGAAAAAGTGTCGTTAAGATTGCTCGCAGTTATTTCGGTTTACCTTTAGATGCACGTTTAAAAGTGATCATCGATGATGGTGGTCAGTACATACGACAGCGCGCTGAAGTCTATCCAGGGCACTATAGCTTATTATTTATTGATGCCTTTGATCATGAAGGTATGGCTAGTTCTATCTGTAATGCGGCCTTCTTTGATGCCTGTAAAGCCTTGTTAAAAAAAGATGGCATACTGGTGATTAATCTTTGGGGGGGCACGCATAATCCAGAATTTCAGCAAGTTTCAAAATGGATAGGTGATAGCTTCAATTGGCAAACGCTATTTTTGCCAGTTAAAGACAGAGGCAATATTATTGCTTTAGCGTTTAATAATTACACTCCGCGTCATAGTCTACAAGGCTTAAGAGATTACGCCTTGGCGCTTGAGCAACAGTACCAAATTGATTTTCCGTATTTCTTAAAAGAACTTAAAAAACATAACAGCAGTACCTTCAAATTAGTGATAAAACCATGAATACCTCAGCGATGCCCGATGCCCCCAACCTTTTTAGTTATCGCAAATACTGGGCGCAACGCTTTGGTGTAGCCCCTGTTTTGCCTATGAGTCGGGCAGAAATGGATGAGTTGGGCTGGGATAGTTGCGATGTTATTTTAGTGACTGGTGATGCTTATATAGATCATCCTAGTTTTGGTATGGCGCTGATTGGACGTTTATTAGAGGCGCAAGGCTTTAGAGTAGGGATCATTTCTCAACCCGATTGGACCAGTGCTGAAGATTTTACCAAGCTAGGTAGGCCTAATTTATTCTTTGGGGTAACTGGCGGCAACATGGATTCCATGGTTAATCGCTATACCTCCGATAAAAAGATTCGCTCTAACGATGCTTATACTGCAAATGGCGTTGCAGGCAAACGTCCAGATCGTGCGGTGAATGTTTATTCGCATCGCTGCCGTGAAGCCTTTAAAGAAGTGCCTATTATTATAGGTGGCATAGAAGCCAGTTTACGACGTATTGCCCATTATGATTATTGGTCAGATAAAGTGCGTAAGTCAGTGCTGCTTGATGCTAAAGCTGATTTGTTGGTTTATGGTAATGCCGAGCGCCAAGTCGTTGAAATCGCACATCGTTTGGCTAATGGTGAGGTTATTGCTGATTTAAAAGGCATACGCGGCACCGTACATTTTGTTAAACAAATCCCCGTTGGTTGGTTAGTTAAAGATTCTACCGATATTGATAAGCCTGGCGCTGCTATGGTGGTTATTGATCCTTATCAAGAGCAACCGGCCTGCGATAAAAAGCCAGAAGCTAGTGAAAGCGATGAAAAAGTCATTCACTTTGATAAGTTATTATTACGTAAGACTCAACGTGCGCAAACTGTTATTCGTTTGCCGGCTTATGAAGACGTTAAAGATGATGCCATTTTGTATGCTCATGCTTCTCGTGTTATGCACGGCGAGACGAATCCCGGTAATGCTAGGGCATTGATTCAGCTACATGGCACACGTCAAGTCTGGATTAATCCGCCGCCAATTCCTTTGTCTACTAAAGAAATGGATGGCGTGTTTGATCTACCTTATTCGCGCGTACCGCATAAAGAATATGGCAGTGCCAACGTACCCGCTTTTGAAATGATCCAACATTCCGTCAATATCATGCGCGGTTGTTTTGGTGGCTGTACTTTTTGTTCAATCACTGAGCATGAAGGTCGTATTATTCAAAGTCGTTCAGAAGATTCTATTATTAAAGAAATTGAAGCCATACGTGATACCTCACCTAGTTTTACCGGCCATATCTCTGATTTAGGTGGGCCTACCGCTAATATGTATCGCTTGGCCTGTAAAGATCCTAAGATTGAAGCTTCTTGTCGCTTACCCTCTTGCGTCTATCCAGGTATTTGTCCTAATTTAAATACTGATCATACGCCGCTGATAAAGCTGTATCGCAGGGCCCGTGCTTTACCGGGTATTAAAAAGATTTTTATCGCCTCAGGCCTACGTTACGATTTGGCGGTAGAGTCACCTGAGTATGTTAAAGAGCTGGTCACACATCATGTCGGTGGTTATCTTAAAATTGCTCCAGAACATACCGAGCAGGGCGTGTTATCAAAAATGATGAAGCCAGGTATGGGTACTTATGATCGTTTTAAGGAGATGTTTGATAAATATTCTAAAGAAGCCGGTAAAGAACAATATTTAATCCCGTATTTCATTGCTGCTCACCCAGGCACGACTGATCTCGATATGCTTAATTTGGCTTTATGGCTAAAACGTAATGGTTTTAGAGCCGATCAGGTGCAAGCTTTTTTGCCTTCACCTATGTCGATTGCTACGGCCATGTACCACTCGGGTAAAGATACTCTGCGCAAAGTCAGTCGTAAGGCTGAAGATATGCCTATACCTAAAAGCTTTAAACAGCGCCGCTTACATAAAGCTTTTTTACGTTATCACGATCCTAAAAATTGGCCTATGTTACGTGACGCCTTGAATGACATGGGCCGTAATGACCTCATAGGTAATGGTAAGCAGCATTTAATTCCCTCTTATCAACCTAAGGGCACGCTAGAGGCACCGGCTAAGACTCAAACCTTTAAAACCAAGTACACAGGTTTTGATAATAAGCGCAATGAAAAGGGTTCAAGTAAAAGTAAATTCGCAGGAAAGCAAAAAAAATAAAAAAAGTGGTTTTCAAAGAGAAAAAAATAGGTATAATAAGCGCTTGTTCGCTGGTGTAGCTCAGTTGGTAGAGCAGCTGATTTGTAATCAGCCGGTCAGGAGTTCGAATCCCCTCACTAGCTCCAAAGAATTCAAAGGCTTAGGTGTTCTCACCTAGGCCTTTTTTATGCGCATTAGGGCGTTTTCTGCAATTTTTCTGCAATCACTAAAAAACACCCGCAACAAATACCAATAATTCAGGCAAAAAAAAGACCGCTATTTTAAGCAGTCTTTAATATTCAGAAAATAGGCGAATATTGCCAGTTTTTACAAATCGAACGCTTGTACCAGTAATCGAATGTTAGTCTGTAGGCATTACTATTGCTGGATTGTTAGAATTTAAAATAAAAATATACCCCCATAAATACCCCCAAATAATCAAAGCACCTCTATTTTATTACCTCGAAAACAGTATATTTCTAACCGTTGTTATATTTATCACCATATAGGTATTACTACTTATAGCTATCATTTCAAATTCATTGATTCACTCGGCTATCGGTAAGCATTTCCTAATAGTTGGCGCGTTTCTTGCGAAACAGTTTTATACATATTACCTATTTCATTTTGAGCTAAATTTTCCTGACACGCTTAACCTATAGATAAAAAATAATAAAAGTGTAGCCTACCACCCCCTACCTGTAACCCTTGCAACATATAGGTTTATGACGTTTACTTTTTATAACTCCGAAGTGCTATCAGTAAAGTTTTCGTACAAATGACCGTGTACTTATAGGCAAGCCCTACACCTAAATCGCCCATAACAGTAAAACAGGCTTTATCCCCAACTAAAACTCAAAGCCCTTGGCGATATCCTTGTATGTTATATCTTTAAATGATGTAAAAAATTTATATTTAACAGCATTCTTAGATGATATAGCTTTGCCCTCTGGTGTTCGTGCGCCTGTACTATGTCGCCAAGGTTTCCAGTTCTGTATAAGCTCTGATTGCCTTGCTTTTCTTTCTTTTGTCCAGCCATTAGCCATCTGTATGCTCCAATTGTTCGTTTTGAATATGGTAAAGGTGAATGATACTCATAGCTGTATAGAGCTTAATACAAGCCCTATAAGCTACGTTAATACCTAAGCTATGATTGCTATACCTACGCTTATCTAAGCTCCTTGAGGCTCTATGTTTATGTCTACTCAACCATTAGCATTGCCATTAACTTTTCATCGGCTATTTTCTTATAAGCCAATAGCATACCCTGTATGTCATTCTCCTTTGCTAGTAACCTATACAGATAGCCATTTCCATTAGTATTCCTTACAACGTGATACAAACCATTTTGTTTTTCTGCTTTCTTCAATGTAATTGCTTTCATTTTTAATCCTGTATTAGTTTAGGGTTCATTTGTTGTAACAATACTGCGTGTGCTTCGTCTCTAGCTTCGATCTCGATAGCATTACCATTAGGTGTATACACAGTCACCATGATGGCGTTAGGCTTAGGGTCTGGCATCTCTACCCACTCAACGGCTGCATCAAACTTAGAGCATTGGTGCTGTGTTTCACTCCAAGCTCCATACGCGCCACCAGCTAGACAACTACCAACTCCTGCACCATGTGAGTTATTGCATTTGAAGTGCAGGCATTGACCGCAAGTTACAGGGCTTTGCTGTAACTCGGTGATGATCTCGCCCTTATGGATTTTTAAAAACTCTCGCTGTGTCGTGCTTAATAAACTAGAGGGTGTTACTTTGAAACTGTCGCCATAAAGAGAAAGATCAAATCCAGCATTTTTTATCATAGTTAATGCTGACATTAAATAACCTCGCTATCATCAAAAGCCGCTGACTCTGAGGGTGTAACTATATGCTCTCTGGCGTGAATATCTTTAAACCCATGTTCACCATGTTCACGATGTTCACCTTTTGCTTTCGTAATCGTGATATGAATACCGTCTTTTTTAGGCTTGCTAATTTCAATAGTAATACCCAGAGAACTTAAGGCAGGTTGTTGTCGCCTTAGTACATCACCCAAACCCCGTGGCGACTTAGGCCACGCGTGCGACTCTTGCTTAAATTTATCAAGTTTTTCAAGTAGTGCTTTCATTGTGCCATTGAACACCGTTGAAGATATGCCGCTATGTTCTTCAACAAGATCTCGAACAGCCACGGCAACGGGTGAGGCTTCCAGTGCGCGGCTGATGCCTTCCTTTCTATTTGCCTTATACAGTGTGTCGAACGTTCCTGCAGGATGGTTTAATACTTGCGCCATTGCTTCACCTAGTCGGGTAAAATCTGCCATTCTTGGCGGGCTAAGCAAAACAACTTTAGGCATCTGCGCCAGTGTCAATACAAACAAATCCAGCAGGCCACCAAATATTGACGGCTTAGCTTTATCCCATGCAGCATTTATTTCTGACTCTTCACGGTAGGCAATACGCGGTAACTCTAAAGTTATTGCTCTGTCCGTTACATCTTGCGCGGTTAAAACACTCGGGATTGAATTGCAGACAATAGGGCGTTTAACATCAATAATATTTTCTTCATTGTTGGTGTAAAGTTTACGCGCTGCAAAACCCCCGCCCGTTGCTAGAGTACAGAAAGCATCTTGCATGGCGGGCGTAACATGGGATAAATTTTCATAACTGACTAACCAGCCGCACCCAGCCGACACAAATACATCCTCAACGGTTTTGGGTGCGCTCCTAAGGTTTACAGAGTTGTTATCAATTAGCTGTCTAAGCTTGTCTTGCGTCGATGACTTAGCGCTTCCTTGTGTACCATTTAACGCCAGTATAGGTTTTGGCGTATCAGCTCTTAATGATTCCAATATCCACGCCAGCACTAAAAGTCTGTCATGCTCAGGAATATTAATAAATTCCCATAGCAAGGTTAAATCACCACCTTGCATAGGCATTGGTAAAGACTGCATGGCACTTGGCATCCAGAACTTAACAGGTGCCTCATTAGTAACGCGCCAACCTGACGGCAATACCTCGATAACCTGCCTATTATCATCACCAATAAAAATATAGTGACCGCCATTTTTATCAGCTACTCGCAAATAGACTTGCTCGGCTATCCCATCAAATTTAGCAATACCTGACAATGCAAAACTAGATTGTTTAATGGCTGATTCACTAGCTGATTTACCCGTAGTTTTATAGTAATCAAAACTAACCCAATCTATAAATGGTTTATGTCCTATAGCTAATGTATTCGATATACCTTCAATTTCGACCGATACAAAAGCCTTATCCGCTATATTGTCAAAAAATAAAATGCCCTGAGTTGTAACTAACTCTATCAACTCCGCCGCTGCTGAATCTTGTCCACTTTCATTCTCTGATTGATTAACCGCCATGCTATCAATCTCAGACATTAATACGCCTGCGGGCTTCGCGGCTTTTATCTTGGTGCGGTATTCAAATAATAATGCCCTATCCGATGATATAAGTTTGTAAGCTGCCGCAAATTCAGGGCTACCCAACACCCCAGCATTATCAGCACAATCAATTAACGCCTGTTCAATAATTTGCTTGGCGCTCTCTAGCTCTTCGGCATTAGCATCAATGGCATTATCAAATCCTATAAGGTGAACATGGTTAACTTGGTGAACGTCATTTATAGCTATTTCGTCTTCTGGGGATATATCACCCGCCCCAGCTTCTAATGATTCAGTAATCATAAAATCACCGCCGTTAATGAATCATTCCAGTCATGGCCTATGGTTTCAGGTATTAAATACTTGCCGCCAATAGCCAAGGCTGCTTCTTTAGCTGCTTTTTGGCCGACTCCACTAATATCGTTATCAGCGCAAATAATGACTTCAGCTTCTGGCGCAAGCTTTTTAACATTTATGGCCACCTCTTTAAGATTCCCAGCATCAAACGCTACTACCGCTAGATATCCGCTGTTTTCATGCAAACTTGCTGCTGTGGCAAAACCTTCCGCTATTAATATTTTGTCGGTGTTCTCGCCACCTATCCAATAAAAGCAGCCTTTCTTTAGCCCACCAGATAAGAATCTCTTACCACCTGTTTCACTGATAAATTGAAGATTAACAATTTCTTTATTGGCGTTGTATAAAGGGATGATTAAGGTATTCTCACGGCCTAATCTTGCTCCGCGAATACCAATACGCTTGTTGATTAAATATGGATGATTAGCAGGCGCTAACGTGGCTTTATTCCAGATATAACAAGCCTTTTGAGCTGCCTCTTTATGCTTAAAGGTTTCTTCAATTTTTCGTTGCTCTGCTTCTTTCTGACTTTGTGCTTTAAATACTTGGCGCTGGTAATCTGATAACGGTATAAAGTTACCCGCCATTTTCCATGTTTGCTTAATACCTTGTTTAAAACACTCAAAATATCCGGCTGCTCTATTATCAAGGTGCAAAACATAAGCACCGTTTAACTTGCCGTTCTTATCTTTAAATCGGTATAGCTTCCCATCCCCTACAAGGCTTTCAGGTGCATAGCCTATGCTATCAAGCATGGCATTTATAAACTCATCAACTATGTTAGAATGACTGTGAATTGTGTTTGATCTGCTACCGGTGTTGACCGCACCGGGGCTTTTCATGCCGCCACCTTCTTTGATTCAATCCACGCATAGAAAGCCGCTTCATCAATTAAGACTTTACGGCCTAGTCTTACAATCGCGCCGGCTTTGGCTAAGCCGTTTTGATGTTCTTTAAAGATAAGGTCTCTTAAACCCCCTAATGTAACAAACTCATTGATTAGTACGAATTGATTAACGGTTAGATATTTTGTTGCCATTGTTAATGCCCTTTGTGTAGTTGCCATCACTTTTTGTGATCGCTTGGGGACATTAAAACTTAATTAAGATTACTAAAAAATAACGTGAGGGGGTAGCGACTATTTAATGATTCTGGGTCTTCCTCTTTTCAATTTACCTGGGAATACTTCTTTCACCCATTGGCTTAGGGTTCTTTGTTCGTAGTTGTTAAAGTAAAAATTGAATTCACTACTTGCCTCTAAATCCTTTAAGGTATCAAAACTAAGCTCTGGTTTCGACAATAATTCGTGAAACTCTGCTTTATGTATGCCGTCCTCCCTATGCTTTGGATTATTCTTAATCTTTTCAACCATTGTTAGTGCTGGCTTGGCTATTTCTTGTTCAATAAGTCTAAGGTGTATTTGCGCTCTTGAGCTTAAAGGATTATTTATACAATATTCTTTATACTCTGAAGCCCCCCAATTATCCTGAGCATCAATATGTATCAATGCTTCTTGTCGTGCCTTTAGAGTTGACTGAAAAAAGTTATTAATTTCACCATCTAACTTAGCACCCTCATCAGGGTTTTCTTTATACCACTTTAGAATAAGTCTTCTTTCAAGCTTCCATTGCTGTTCGGGTGTGTAATCTTTAAATTCTTTTTTTGTCATCACACGCCCCCAAATATTTTAGCGTTCATGCTGGTGACTACGTTGCTTGCGTGGTCGTTGCTCATGTGACTGTAGCGCATCACCATGTGTAAGGTTTTATGGCCTAATACTTTAGCTATCTCTGGCAACGATGCCCCGTCCATTAATAAATACGATGCTGTGCAGTGCCTTAAGTCATGCCAGTGAAAATCAGTTATCTGTGCAGCAATTAGCGCATTGGTGAAAGGTCGCCTTAGGTCAATAGCCTGTTGTGGAAATTTTGTGCTAGGAAATAATAGCGTGGTCGTTAGTCGCTTAACTTTGGCGTGTTCTTTTAATAGCTCCAATCCATGCCCAGCTAACGGCACTTTTCTACGTTCCCCGTTCTTAGTTTTGTTAAGAAGAATAAATCCCGTCTTTGTGTCTACGTCCCTCCACGTTAATTCCATTTGTTCAGCTTGTCTCATGCCTGTAGACATAGCCAGAATGACGCATAAATAAAGCTGTTTATTGCTAGATTCCTGACAGGCTTTTAAAAACCGTTGACGCTCGTCATCATCTAAAAAACGCACGCGGTCATTTGATACTGTAGGTTTTTTAACGCGCTTTACTGGGTTGTCCTGCGTCCATTCCCATTCAGACACACAATGACTAAACATTGCACTTAAAGCCGCTAGATAGTTCTTTATTGTGGCTGGGCTTCGCGGTTTTCCATGCTGTCCTACTTCTACGCTTAGCTTATCTCTGCACTGTGCGATTAAGGGCGTTGTGACGTTTCCCAATGCAATAAGGCCTAGTTCTTCTTTGAACCAATTGAGCTGCGTTGTTTGATCTTTTTCCAGTGAGGGCTTTTCCGGCAATACTTCGAGAATATAGCGGTCTATCGCATCACCTAGCGTTTTCTTTAATGCAATGCGGGTAGTAAGTTGAATACCGTCCCTGATGCTGGTTTCTATTTTAGCAACCCAGTTATTCGCGTCGGTCTTGCGCCTGAATGTTTTGGTTCTGGCATCGCAACCTTTAATCCTGACAATAACTGTATAACGCTTAGTTCCATCTTTTAAAGTGCGTTCTGTGATGTTAGCCATATTTGTTCCTATAGATAGGCTAACAATTGGCTTTTTTGATATGATGCTTTAGCCATTGCTTAACCCAGAATTAAGTTATTGGTAAGGCCTTGTCGGTGCTAGTTACACCCTCAAGGCCGCTTTGTATCTACGGTTTCTATTATAAACTTTCTGCAATTTTTCTGCAATTGACTATAAAAAAAGACCATAAATGGCAATATCTGACAATAACGCAAATTGGATAAGTAATTGATTTAATTATTGTTGTTTGTTGTGTGTTGTTGCTAAATACGCATGACCTTCGGATTTGTAATCAGCCGGTCAGGAGTTCGAATCCCCTCACTAGCTCCAAAGAATATATAAAGGCCTAGGTGTTTTCACCTAGGCCTTTTTTATGCCTGTCACTTTTAGTTTTTATTGCAGGTTATTTGATGACTGTCAGAGTATATGTAGAGTTATGCATCTAAGGAGTGTGTCATAAAGAATATGCGCATTTATGTTGCATGCGGCACAATACGACTATCGCCTATTTCCCCTGCGTACTAATTGATATCCTTAATAAAATAAAGAAATTTTTTCTTATGGCCATTTATATAAAGTGTAAGTTTTGCGGAAAAGTTTGTAAACCTAGTCTATCAACTCCTATATGCAAAAGCTGTGAATTAATTAAATTTCCAATTGAGGGTAGTAAAATTGTTAGTGAGATACTGTCAACATACCACGCGCGAATTAAACAAGAGAATTTTGATCTTGTTACAACAAACAAAAAGATCCAATTAAACAGTCTTCTTGAGAGAGTTAAGCTTTCAACGACGAGGACATGCTTGCGATGTCAAGGCACATTTATTGGTCACCAATGTAATACTTGCTTACAAGTTGCTGAGACGGCTCAGCGAGAAGAAAATCAAAAACGTATTCAACATAAAAATGACGCTAGTGAAGCCAGAGTATTAAAACTAAAAAGAAAAGAAGCAGCTATTGCAATTGCTATCACTAATTTTGAATGTGAAGAAAGAAAAGTAGCAAATACTGCCCATAGAAATACACCGCGATCAAAGCAGATTAGCGGAGGGAAGCATACTGCTGCCGACATAATGGAGCTTAGAACATTACAAAATCACAGATGCGCCCGTTGTAAGGTTGATGTGCAACATGGCTTCCATGTTGACCACATTATGCCTTTGGCTCTAGGAGGTAGTAATACTAAAGAAAATCTTCAAATTCTTTGTCAAAAATGTAATTTGAGCAAAGGAGCAAAACATCCTGATATTTGGAATCTCGACATTTCAAAAAAATAAAAAGACTTTGGTGTAGGTATCTCCAAAGACCGTTAGGGTATGTTTCCGCGATTGAAGCATTTGATGTGTTGCGAAAAATATCAAACGTTAAGATCGTTATCTAAGTTATATAGGATTTTCATGATCGTTGTAGGTAAGGAAGACGCCTCAAATCGTCGTAGTGAGGTTATTTATATTTAAGCTCTCTAAGCTTATACATTCCAGCAGATAAAATTGAGTCTATTTTTGAAAGTCATGCTAGGCTTGGAGTGTTGCTATATAAAGGTTCATTAAGGTATATTAGCTAGAATATAGCATGTGACCTACAATTTTGTAATCAGCCGGTTAAGAGTAAATGTCTTCTTACTAGTTTCAAATAATTTAAAGGTCTAGGTCTATTACCTAGGCCTTTTTTATTACTTGTCGTTTGCGATAGCATCAGCCAACAGCGACTAAGCTCTTTTGCCTTTGGCGCATGAGTTTTTATGAAATCTTAAGTAATACAAGTTTATCCGTCATGACGTTTTTAACCTTCCTCCAGTGCACCGTATAGGAACAGAATATTTTGAGTTTAGATAGTTACCAATCAGTAGATCGCGAGCAATTAGCCAGAGATATCAGCGAAATTCAGGAGCAAGCGTTGGCTAGTTTAGGTGTTGAGGATTTTGAACACTTAAAAAGTATGGAGCGTTGGGGCAAGATTTGTACCCTGGTGGGTTATGGTACCGCTTGGATTTTCCCTAATCCTATTTCTGCCTTATTAATTAGTCAAGGTAGTTTTACGCGTTGGACACAAGTAGGACATCCTATTGTGCATAGAGCCTACGATAAAATTGACGGTATCAACGAAAACTATACCAGTAAGAAATTTGCTCAAGGCTGGCGACGGTTTCTGGATTGGCCAGATTGGATGACGCATTCTGGTTGGCAATATGAGCATAACGTATTGCATCATTATAGCTTGGGTGAAATAAATGACCCCAATAATGCCCAGCATAATATGGAATGGTTAAGGCAATCAACGCTGCCTATGTGGCAACGCTATTTGATCGTCGCGTTTTTTTCTGGGGTATGGAAGCTGGTCTATTACACGCCAAGAACGCATAAAGAGCTATGCTTAAATGCTGCCAGACAGCAAGGCAAGCCAGAGCTCGTGATGACTAGACTAGGCGCTTGGAGTTTGTTCACTGAGCAGGGTAGGGGTTTATGGTTGCAAAGTATTTTGCCTTACGTAACTTATCGTTTCGTGTTGCTGCCCTTGTTGTTTCTACCTTTAGGTAGTATTGCCGTTATGAGTGTATTCATTAACTCAATACTGGCAGAAATATTTACTAATATGCACAGTTTTCTGGTGATGATGCCCAATCATGCTGGAGATGATGTGATGATGTTTGATGAAAAAGCCAGTGGTAAAGGTGAGTTTTATTTGCGGCAGATTATAGGTTCGGTTAATTATCCAACCGGATCTAATTTAAATGACTTCTTTTATGGTTGGTTAAATTATCAAATTGAACATCATTTATGGCCAGCTATGCCTTTAAGTCAATATCAAAAAGTGCAGCCTCAAGTCATGGCCATATGCAAGAAGCATAATATCCCCTATCTTCAGGAGTCTGTATTTAAACGCTTGTTAAAAACGGTCGATGTAATGGTCGGTAAAACATCTATGTTGAAGCCTAGGGCTGTTTAAGGACTTAATCTATTAATTTATCGATTAAAATCAAGCTACTATTGAAAGATGCATCGATTAATAATGCCGATTCGGTCGTGTCATTGCAAGGAAGTTGAATTTATAGCCCTTTAACGATGTTTTAATTAGTCAAACGACAGGCTTAACTTGTGAAGATATAGGGCAGGTAGCCTCCTATAGAGCTTTCAACCGTCTAACGAAAGCGATCATAAGGGGGGTAAAAATTGACGGTATGGGGCATATAAGCTTGTATCTGCCCCTTAGAGAGCTTTCATGTGTTAAACGAGAGCTCGGTTACTCCTCATATAGGCTTTATCTTGGAAAGTTAAAGGTCTATATGAGGGGTAAGAAAGGTGGGTTTAGCTGGTTTTTATACTGTTAGTAATGGTCTTTTCAGCCGTGTTGTCATTAAAGTGAAGAATGGCCTCAGGGAAAGCAGATCTCAGTCTAGCATTAAGAGGGTGCTCCATGTTTAATGCTAGTGTATATGTACTTCGCGAGTATTTGCTGAATCGCTTCTGCGTAAAGTGTAGCTGGTTGCTTTGTCGGCCTGCATGGGCGTGCCATCATTATTAAGTTGAATCAGTGTGCCTTCATCTTTAATGAAATATTGTTTTACGCTGGCATCAGCATTGCGTGGCGTTAAGATAACGTTATGTTTTTCTTCATCCCAGGTGTATTTGCCTTTTTCATAAAATTCTTTTGAAGATTCTTTTGCAGGTTGAGTGACTAGCAAATAAAGATTATTTTGCTTTAACGACAGTGTTGCTTTAATACCATTACAATTTTCACAAGGTAGGAAGCCGTAAAAAACACCATGAAATTCTTGGCCTTTTTCTACTGGGGCCATATGTACTGAATGGTCTGTGTTTTGTTCGAGGCTTTTAACTCGCGCTTTAAGGTAGTTTTCTTGAGCACTTAAATCAGTTGCAGCCATCAGGAAATGTGTGGGAAGTAGGCTGATAAAAATAACAACTAGACTTTTTTTAAACGATTTTTTAAATCTTGGCATATGAATTTCTCTTTTTGATGATTCGAGCTTGCTGATAAAGGTAAAAGTCTAAAGTTTACGCTGAAAATAGTACTTTTAAAACAATCTACGCATCGTTCAGATTAACTCAAATGAAGTTAAATAAAAGAATCAAGGGTAGCTCACAAATTTAGACTAGATTTAAAAAAAATGAGAGTTACACTTTTTGCTTTGTTGAGCAAGAGTGTAACTGCTGCAGTTTGTTAAATCTTAAGGCTAAACATAGCTTAAAAAATTAATGTGTCAATATTTTTCAGATGCACAGGCCATTGTTATTTTTAGTTCTTAGCGATTAATGGATATCGTCCCTTGATTAACAATGGCTTAATTAATAGAATCTGCCGGTTTTTCTTGTGGTGTGAAACTGTCTTGTTCGAAGGTTGGTGCTTTATTGCTTGTTGCGTTCAGGCCTTGATTATGGGTTCCTTGATCACTTGCAGCAGGGGTTGAAGCTCCTGCTACATTGGGTGAAATGCTTTCTACAGCAGAAACGTTCTCTTTATCTCCTGAAACAACATCAGTTGCGGTAGGTTCAGCAAGTACGCCAGCTGGACTGATAACGCCCGTATCTTTGGTTTTTAATAAGACTTTAACATCTGGGCCTAATGCGACAGAAAAGTCAGTTGAGGCGATGACCTGTTTAGTGAATCTATCGACAGCACGTAGCGTAACGTAAGTATTTTGTTTGCCAGGTGCATAGACACCTCCCACGATGATGACCGATTTATATTGTTTTAGGCGAGTTTTATCATTTTCGGATAGTAAGATCTCACCATCGTCTTTCATCATAAAAAGATCGGCGGGTAGGTCCATGCCAATGATTTGATAGCCAGCATCGTGCAATGAGGTCGCTATTTGATTGGAAATAATACGACCAAATGCAGATGTTTCTTTTAGATTTTTAACATTAAGTAATGTACTTACCAAAATTAATGTATTTTTGGGCATTTTTCGAGTAAATTTATCTTGAAGTTCGCTTGATGCTTTGTAGCTAGCTTCAACTAAATCTGTATTAAGATAGCCTTGTGTTTTATAGGAGCGATAAGCTGAGCTACATCCACTCAAGGTGATAATATTTATAAGTAAAGTAAGTAAGGTAATTTTTTTTAACATGAACAAGCTCCTCAGATATTAAGTGGTGTGATATAAGTCTTTATCTTTTCGATTAGTCACGGTTATGAGTGATAATAAATAGAAGCATTGCGACTAATGATTAATACTAGCCCATTGGGGGCTAGGTTGCAAGTATGATATGAGTATGGCTTGATGTTTAAAGTCTATCTATTTGAAAAGTATATTTTAGTTTGTTGAGTCTATTGTTACTAGCGCTCTTGCTATGGTGCGATGCTTGGTGATGCCGGTATTATGATTGACTTAGGTTAAGCTTCATTAGTGTGGTTGTCTGTTGCCTGTGCGGATAATGGCTTTTTGATTAAAGCGCTCAATGGTTGCGGATTAATGTTGGACTTTATTTAATGAGCAAGCAATGCTAAAGTTATACACTATTAAATTACTGGGTATTTATTGATAATAACCAGTGATCAATAACCTCAACTACTTTTTAGGATACTCTCATGGCTTTTGAACTTCCTGCTTTACCCTATGCAACTAATAGATTAGTGCCTTACATTTCAGAAGAGACCTTAGAGTTTCATCATGGTAAACATCACCAAACTTATGTAACTAATTTAAATAATCTAGTGCCTGGTACTGAGTTTGCAGACCTGACGTTAGAAGAAATAATACTTAAATCTTCTGGACCAATTTTTAATAATGCGGCACAAGTATGGAATCATACTTTCTATTGGAAAAGCTTGACACCAGATGGTGGTGGTGAGCCTGCTGGTGCTTTAGCCGATGCAATTAACGCTACTTTTGGTTCTTTTGAAAAATTTAAAGAAGAATTTTCTAAGTGTGCAGTCACTACTTTTGGCTCTGGATGGGCGTGGTTGGTAAAGAATGCTGATGGTAGTTTGGCTTTAGTGAGTACTAGCAATGCTGGTTGCCCATTAACGACAGGTCAAACGCCTTTATTGACGTGTGACGTTTGGGAGCATGCTTACTATATTGATTATCGTAATGCGCGTCCTGCATATTTGGAAGCGTTCTGGGCTTTAGTTAATTGGGATTTTGCAGCGGCTAATTTTGCTGGTTAATTTCACGCTTTAAGTTTGGTCGTTAAAAACCTTCTATGTCTTAAGGATGTAGAGGGTTTTTTTATGTGCGTGATAAAATATTTTATTTAAAATTAAATATTAAGGCGGTAATGATGATTAAAAGATGCTTTTTCTTAAGTTTGCTATTGCCGTTCGTTGCTAGTGCTGGGATGGTTGTGCCTGAGGCTATTAGAGCGCCAGCTGAACAAGTTGCTAAATTGACAGTGCATGCAGTGGGTGATCAGATTTATCAATGTGTTTTGCAGGAGTATGCTTATACTTGGCAAGCACAGGCGCCTGACGCCAGATTATTCGATATGTCGGGGCAGGTGGTCGGTAATCATTATTCAGGCCCAATATGGGAATACAAAGAGGGTAGTCGGGTTGTCGGGCGAGTTGTTAGTAAGCTTGATGTTGATTTAGGTGCATCAATTCCTTGGTTATTGGTCGAAGTCGTTGCGCATCATGGGGTAGGGATGTTTTCGGATATCAATTATATAACTCGGGTTAATACACGAGGTGGACTGCCACCATCGTCTTCTTGCAATGCCAATCATCTGGGTAGCGAAAAGCGCGTGAATTATACGGCTGATTATATTTTTTATACTGCTCGTTAAGCTAGTTCCATGACTAATAGTTATAGCTAATTGAGTAGTGGAAAAGTTTTATTGGTCGTGAGTGATTATTGAGTAACCTATTGTCGGTTTCTTTTAGTCTAGTAGATGTCTTTTTTATTTTGATAGGCAGTGGGGCGGTCTATAGCTAAATTTTTGCTATAAAATACTAATTTTAAAGCTTTAATGTTTTAAACGTAACTATGAATGTACTGCAATTTTTGCGAGATTGCGTTATAATGTCACAAAATACTATATATCCCCGCGCCACTACGCGCATCAAATACTCTACTACAGGTAAATCCATGTCCAATGATGTTTCAACATTACCCTCTTTCCGTGATTTAGCACTGATTGAACCCTTGCTAAAAGCTCTGGAGGATGTCGGTTATGAAACACCTTCGCCCATTCAGGCACAAGTTATCCCACATATGCTCCAAGGCAAAGATGTTTTGGGTCAAGCACAAACAGGTACCGGAAAAACTGCAGCCTTTGCGTTGCCAATATTGTCACGTATTGATTTGCGTAAAAAAGATCCGCAAGTTTTGGTTTTAGCTCCAACAAGAGAGCTTGCCATACAAGTTGCAGAAGCATTTCAACGTTATGCTACTCATTTAAAAGGCTTTCATGTGCTACCTATTTATGGTGGTCAAGATTATAGTACTCAGTTGCGTCAGCTTAAGCGTGGTGCTCATGTGGTGGTCGGTACGCCAGGGCGTGTTATGGATCACATGCGTAAAGGTACCTTGAATTTGGACGGCTTAAGCGTTCTAGTTCTTGATGAAGCTGATGAAATGTTACGCATGGGCTTTATTGATGATGTCGAGTGGGTACTTGAACAAACCCCAGATAATATTCAAATAGCGTTGTTTTCTGCGACTATGCCTTCGGTTATTCGTAAAATAGCTCAAGAATATTTAAATGAGCCTGAGCAGGTTACGATTAAAGTGACCTCTGCTTCAGCTGAAAATATACGTCAGCGTTTTTGGATGGTGAGTGGTGTACATAAATTAGACGCGCTAACACGTATTCTTGAAGCTGAAACGTTTGACGGCATGATTATTTTCGTCAGAACTAAGACTGCAACCATAGAGTTGGCAGAAAAATTAGAAGCGCGTGGCTACTCTGCTGCAGCTATTAATGGTGATATGTCGCAAGCCCTTAGGGAGCGAACTATTGCACATTTAAAAAATGGTAAGTTGGATATTTTAATTGCAACAGATGTTGCTGCTCGTGGATTAGATGTTGATCGTATTACTCATGTTGTTAATTATGACATTCCTTATGATACAGAGTCTTATGTTCATCGTATCGGCAGAACTGGACGTGCTGGACGCACAGGTGATGCGATTTTGTTTATTGCTCCTAGAGAAAGAAAGTTACTCGGTAATATAGAAAAAGCAACTAAGCAAAAAGTTGAAGAAATGGGCTTGCCTTCAACTGAGGTTATCAATAATAAGCGTATATCTAAATTTAAGCAGAATATTACTGATACCTTAGCTGCAGAAGAATTAAGCTTTTTCAGTCAATTGTTAGAACAGTATCAGCAAGAACATAATGTTTCTGCTTTGGAAATCGCTGCTGCCTTGGCTAAGTTGGTGCAGGGAAGTACGCCTTTATTGATGCAAAATCTGCCTAAGAAATCATTTGAAAGTAGAGAAGACAGGCCGCAGCGTGAACGTGGAGATCGTGGAGATCGTGGAGATCGTGGAGATCGTGGCGATCGTGATTCGTTTTCTCAAAGAGAAGATAGACCACAGCGCGATCGTAAAGCAAAGCCAAAGCGTGTATTTGGAGCGGGTGGAGCGGCGATTGAAATGGAAACTTTTCGTATCGAAGTTGGGCATACCCATGGCGTTAAGCCTGGCAATATTGTTGGCGCAATAGCTAACGAAACCGGAATAGACGGGGATCATATTGCTAGAATTAGAATCGAAGATCAATATAGTACTGTTGAATTACCAGCAGGTATGCCTAAAGAATTGATTGAAGAGCTTAAAAAAATAAGAGTTGCAGGGCAGCAGCTTAATATCTCGAAACTGGATGATAGCGTTAAAAGAGCAAGGCCTGAAGATATAGTTCGTAGGGCTAAGCCAGATGATGATGCAAAAAAAGTTGATAAGAGTAAAAAAAGAATGGGCTCTACATCAAGACGAGCAAAACCTAAGGCTGAATAATTAACGTATTTAATTAATAGTTTGTAGAGATGGTGTCGTTTTATAGCGATATCATCTTAACTATGCATTAATTTTCAATAAGAAGTAAGTAAATAGCTTGTAGAGCTAGAAGTTGTAAGGCTGTAATTCCCTCGCTTTTTGGATTTCACAATTAACATGAGTTAATTGGTTGTCTGCTTCATTTTCAAAATCATATAATAATTTACAAAATAACTGGTCGTTTGAGTGAAGTTGTTTATTAGAGAGATAGTTCATTAAATTGCCATAAAGAAATATATAAATCTTCTCTTAATTAGAGTTTACTCAGAAACAATAACTTATTGATAGTATTAACTATATAGTCAATAAATGATATAATAAGCGCATGGAAACTGAGCTTCACCTCACAAAACCCGTGCAC
>Ga0118677_10001377_pt1 | contig 51709 bp, 53 predicted proteins | sample AliMusrvi5mmetaG_FD_86154 | JGI IMG/M metagenome (GOLD analysis project Ga0118677, IMG submission 86154) | reverse complement strand
TACAAGGTCAAAATAGTGCAACCCGTAGTCTGACGCGCTTCCAAGGCCTTGTGCGCCTCTTGCACATCTTCCAGCTTGAAGCGCTGGTCAATGCGAATCTTGACCGCACCCGACAGCACCACAGCAAACAAATCATCCGCCATCTCCTGCGTGCTTTCGCGTGTGGCAATGTGGGTGAACAGGGTCTGGCGCGTCACATAGATCGATCCCTTGGGGCCCAGGATGCCGGGCGAGAATGGTGCCACCGGGCCCGAGGCATTGCCAAAGCTGGCCAGCAGACCAAAGGGCGCCAGGCAATCCATAGACTTATCCCAGGTGTCCTTGCCGACCGAGTCATACACCACCTTGACGCCCTTGCCACCGGTGATCTCCTTGACGCGGGCCTGGAAGTCTTCCGTTGCGTAATTGATGACATGGGCTGCACCCAGTTCCTTGGCAAGGGCGCATTTGGCGTCGGAGCCGGCCGTGCCAATCAGTTGCAGACCCAGCGCCTTGGCCCATTGGCAGGCAATCAGGCCGACACCGCCGGCAGCAGCATGGAACAAGACAAAGTCTCCGGCCTTTAGCCCGCCCTGGGGCAGAGTGCGCTTGAGCAGGTATTGGGCGGTCAGACCCTTGAGCATCATGGCCGCGCCGGTGTCGAAGTCAATGCCGTCGGGCAGCTTGCACACGCACTTGGCCGGCATCACGCGGACTTCGCAATAGCTGCCGGGTGGCTGACTGGCGTAGGCGGCACGGTCGCCCACCTGCAGGTGCGTCACGCCCTCGCCCACGGCCTCGATCACGCCCGAGGCTTCCATTCCCAGTTGAACCGGCAGGTTCATGGGATAGAGGCCGCTGCGCTGGTAGACGTCGATGAAGTTCAGGCCCACGGCCTTGTGGCGAATGCGAATTTCGCCGGGACCGGGCTCGCCCACGGTGACATTCACCAGGGTCATTTGTTCGGGGCCGCCTTGCTGGCTGATGTGGATGGCACGGGAGGTAATTTGCGTCATGCGGGTTTCTTCAAGGTTGTGAATCGGGCGCTGGATCTTGCCATGGGGCGCAGCGCTTGCGAGTCGCGATGGTGCCACCAAATGCATTTCTGCAGTCAGGTCAGGGTCTTGCGGGCCCGGCTGCAGACAAAAATGCCCAGCAGCACCAGCAAGGTGCCAGCCACCACCCAGCCGGTAAACGGCTCACCCAGAATCAGCACGCCCATGGTGATGGTGGACATGGGGCCCACCATGCCGACCTGCGCGGCCAGACCGGAGCCTATGCGCTCAATGGCCATCATCACCAGCAACACCGGAATCACGGTGCAGCCGATGGCGTTGAGCAGCGACAGCCAGATCACTTCCGGTGCCACGGCAAAGGCAACGCTTAAGGGCCGCATGATGACAAACTGCAGAATGCAACACACGCAGGCCACGCTGGTGGCCAGACCGACCAGTCGCAGCGAGCCCAGGCGCAGCACCAATTCACCGCTATAAGACAAATAGATCGCATAGGCCACCGCGCTGAAAAAAACCAACACCGCGCCCAGAGCCACGCCGGAACCGGCCAGATTCACCTCATGACCAAACACCAACAGCACGCCGCCGTAGCTAATGGCCATGCCAATCACCTGATTGCGGCTGATGGCCTTGCCGTAAAGGCTGCGCCCCAGCAACAGTACCAGGGTCGGGTTAAGGTACAGGATCAGCCGCTCCAGCGAGGCGCTGATAAAGGCCAGCCCGGCAAAGTCCAAAAAGCTCGCCAGGTAATAGCCGGTAAAGCCCAGGCCCAGCACGCCCAGAAGGTCGGCGCGCGTCAGTGCGCGCACCGGCATATCCGGCCTTGACCTGCTGGTCCACCAGGCGATGGCCAGAAAAAAGGGCAAGGCAAACAGCATGCGCAGCATGATCAGCGTGATGGCATCCACACCATGGCGATAGGCCAGTTTGACGATGATGGCCTTGGCGCTAAAGGCGATGGCACCCAGCACCGCCAGCGTCAACCCAAAGCCTAGCCCCTTTGTCAGCGAGGGTGAATCGGCTGATCTATTGGCCATGCGCCGGCCAGACCCGCTTTTTGAACTGCTGTGCCATACCCACCAGCAGCAGCACCAAGGCGCCCGCCAGCATGCCCACCAGCAGGTCCAGACTCAAGCCAACCACAGGTCCGAAGGCGGTGCCCACGCTGCCCATACCGGCAACAAAACCTTCAACGACCGCCAGCGACGCGTGGTGCACCCAAGGCAGACCATGCGAAATAATGCCGCCGCCGACCAAAAACATGGCCGCCGTGCCCAGCACCGACAGTGCCTTCATCAGCCAGGGTGCCATGTCGAGCAGCCACAGGCCCAGGATCTGCTTCCAGCGGCTGGCTTGCGGCTTGACCGGCAGGCGGCTAAGAAACAGCCCCAGGTCATCGATCTTCACAATGCCCGCCACCAGCCCGTACACGCCCACGGTCATGATGAAACCCACACCGCTGAGCACCGCCAATTGCGTAGGCCAATCGCTGTGCTGCACCGTGCCCAGGGTGATGGCAATGATTTCGGCCGACAGCACAAAGTCGGTACGGATGGCACCTTTGATCTTGTCCCGCTCCAGCGCCACCAGATCCACCGCCGGGTCGGATAGCGCCTGCATCAACTCCTGGCTCAAATCATCCGGATGGTCGGAGCGGTGCAGCAAGGTATGGACAATCTTCTCGAAACCTTCAAAACACAGATAGGCGCCGCCCAGCATCAAGAGCGGCGTGATGCTCCAGGGCAGGGTCAGACTCAGAATCAGTGCCGCCGGTACCAGAATCGCCTTGTTGAGCAGCGAGCCCTTGGCCACCGCCCAGACCACCGGCAACTCGCGCTCGGCCGCCACGCCGCCGAGTTGCTGGGCATTCAGCGCCAGATCGTCACCCAACACACCAGCGGTCTTCTGCGCCGCCACCTTGGTCAGCAGCGCCACGTCATCGAGCAGCGTGGCAATGTCATCAAGAAGGGCAAAAAGGCTGCTGGCCATAAGGGGTTGCGAAGGCAATCAATAGATAGGGCTTGCAGGATAGCAGGGCCACATGGACCCCATAAAAAGCCAGGCTTAAGAATTTGCCACACAAGTCCACTACGATCAGGACCCAAACTACATCAATCTCCAGCATGCAAGCCTGTCACCCCCACTCTGTCGCCCTCCTGTTTTGCCGTCTTACTATGGGCACCGCCCTGGTCCTGTCGGGCGTCGCTTGGGCCCAGGATATCCCCGCCGAGGCGGCCGGCCTGCCGCTGTGGGAGGCCGGTGTCTTTGGCGGCGCACTTTCCACCCCGGACTACCCGGCCTCCAGCCAGCGCAACCAACGCGCACTGGTGCTGCCGTTTTTCGTCTATCGCGGCGATGTGCTGCGTGCCGATCGCAGCGGGGTGGGTGCACGCATGGCGCATACCGACGCCTACGAATTCGACATCGGTTTTTCCGCCTCCTTGCCCGCCAATTCCAACGATGTGGACCTGCGCCAGGGCATGCCCGACCTCGGTACCCTGATCGAGTTCGGCCCGCGCGTGAAGGTGAAACTGGCCCAGCCTGCCGCAGATCAGCGCGCCACCTTCGAGCTGCCCCTGCGCACAGTGCTGGAATTCAATGGCGGCGTGCGCCAGGTGGGCAATGTGCTGGAGCCCAAGCTGGCCTACGAATGGCGTGCCCCAGCCGACTGGCGACTTAAAACTGCCGTCAGCCTGGTGCTGGGCGACCAGCAACTGAACCAGTATTTTTATGGTGTATCTCCCGCCTACGCCACGGCAAGTCGGCCGGCCTATGCGGCGCAAGCGGGCCTGATTAGTTCCCGCCTCACGGTGGACGGCAGCAAGCGCCTGGGGCCGGACGTCAATCTGTTCGCCTTTGCGCGCTACGACCTGTATGAGGGCGCAGCCAACCGCGCCAGCCCCCTGTTCGCGCAGAACCAGGGAACATCCTTTGGTCTGGGCCTGAGCTGGACGCTGGGCCGGTCCGAGGCCCGCGCCGGCAGCGACGCGCATTAGGCCGGGTTGGACCTCGGTAATTACCCGCAATCGCGCAGGGCTGCGCTGTAGCACAATCCATACATATGCAAGCAGCCGCCACCGATGTCACGCCCCTCATCCTGCCAACCGTGCTGGATGTGGAGGCGTCCGGCTTCGGGCGCAACAGCTACCCGATCGAGGTCGGTTTTGTGCTGCCGGACGGCCATACCTTTTGCGCCCTGATCCGTCCGCTGGAACACTGGACGCATTGGGACGAACAGGCTGCCCGCACCCATCAGATTCCACGCCCGCTGCTGGAGGAGCGCGGCCAAAACGTGGCCGAGGTAGCGCAACGCCTGAATGCCGACCTGCGCGGAACAACCGTGTATTCCGACGGTTGGGCCAATGACTACAGCTGGCTGGGCGCGCTGTTTGATGCCGCCGACATGACACCGACCTTCCGTCTGGAAAACCTGCGCAAACTGCTGTCCGAGTCCGACGCCGAGCAGTGGCATCTGGTCAAGGCCCAGGTCAGCGCCGAACGCGGCGCCCAGCGCCACCGCGCCAGCTCGGACGCAAGGCTCTTGCAACTCACCTTTCAAAGGCTGCGCAGCGCAGCCCTCACCCGCCAGGAAGCCTGATGGCCATCACCGTTTCGATCGATCTGGCCTATGAATTGGAAGTCAAGGCCCCTTATGCCGAGGTCTTTGCTGTGCTCTCGGATGTGCCGACCTCGGCCAGCTATTTCCCCAAGGTCGACAAGTTGGTCGATCTGGGCGGCGGCAGCTACCGCTGGGAGATGGCCAAAATTGGCCTGGCGTCGATCAGCCTGCAAACCATTTATGCCAGCACCTACGTTTCCAACATGGCCCGGGGCACGGTGCTTTGGACGCCGGTGAAGGACGAAGGCAATGCCCTGGTATCGGGCAGGTGGACGCTCAAGGACAACAAACAGTCCACCCACATCACGCTGCAGGTGCAGGGTGAACTGACCATCCCTTTGCCGGGCCTGATGAAGATGGTGGTGGCACCCGTGGTCGAAGCCGAGTTCGAGCAATTGACCGAGCAATACCTAGACAACCTGACCACGCGTTTTGGCGGCGAAGTCTAGCGCCCTCATCCTCGCGCCCATGGAGGGTCTGCTGGACTTTGTGCTGCGCGATATCCTGACCCGCTCTGGCGGCATAGACCGCTGTGTGTCTGAGTTCATCCGCGTCACCAACACCCTGCTGCCGGCGCGCAGCTTTGAGCGCATCGTGCCCGAGCTCTTGAATGGTGGCCGCACCTTTGCCGGTGTGCCGGTGCGCCCCCAACTGCTGGGCTCAGACCCCTCGTGCCTGGCCGATAACGCCGCCGTGCTGGCTAGCTTGGGGCCTTTTGGCGTGGACCTGAATTTTGGTTGCCCGGCCAAGGTGGTGAATCGCCATGGCGGCGGTGCCGCACTGCTGGAAGACCCGGAGCTGCTGACCCGCATCATGGGCGCCGTGCGCCGCGCCGTGCCGACTCACATGCCGGTGTCGGCCAAGATGCGCTTAGGCCTGCATGACGACCTGCGTGCCGAGGAATGTGCGCTGGCGCTGGAGGCCGGAGGTGCCCAAGAACTGGTGGTCCATGCCCGCACCAAGGCCGATGCCTACCGGCCACCAGCCTACTGGGAGCGCATTGCCGACATCCGTGCGGTGGTGAAGATTCCGGTGATTGCCAACGGTGAAATCTGGAGCGTGGCCGACGCCCTGCGCTGCCGCGAACTCTCCGGTTGCGATGCCCTGATGCTGGGACGCGGCATGGTCACCGACCCCGGCCTAGCACTGGCCATTGCGCGGGCGACGCGGGATTCGGGCCAGGGCACGGACCACCGGGTTGACGCCAAACCACAGATCACGTGGCACGGCCTGCAGCCCTTGATAGCGGACTTTTGGAAACTGGTGCGCACGCGCCTGGACCGCAAAAAGCAGGCCGGACGGCTCAAGCAATGGCTGAACTTTTTACGCCAACGCTACCCGCAGGCCGAGGCGGCCTACCTAGAGTTACGCAGCGTCACCGACCCGCTGGAAATCGACCGTTGGATGGCAGCGCAGGCACTGGGCATAAAGCGAGTTACAAGGGACGCTTGAGGCGGATTTCTTCGATCTTGACGCCGCCCACGTCCACTGTCTTGGCGCTGGGAAGCTCGCGCTTGAGGCCAGCCAGCTCAAAAAAGCGCATGGCGCGGTCATTGGCAATCGGCAACCAGATGCTGACGTGGGTGCAGCCTTCGTCCTGCAGGCCTTCGCAGGCAGCGTCCCACAGGGCCAAACCGACGCCCTTGGACCAATGGTCTACCGCCACATAGATGGCCCAAATTTCGCCCATGGTCTGTGGCGTGCCCTTGTCGCGCGAACGGTCGAAGCCGACAAAGCCAACGATCTTTTCACCGTCGGTGGCCACGTGAACCTGGGGTTCGCTGTACTCGATGGCTTCGCGCCAGAAGGCCTGACGCTTTTCGACCGGGACCACGGGCAGCGCCGGCAGGGAGGCGCTGTGGGTCATGGCCTTGAAGGCATCACGCACCGTGGCGTTGTGAAGTTCGGCGATCTGCTTGGCATCGCGCAAGGTGGCGGGACGCACCTGATAAGTTGTCGTGCTGGACATGGTTAGACGTTGAACGGATACGAAAGAACAGCGATTGTCGCCGCAAACTGCTTCGTACACCCAGTCAGACAGCGGGGCCCATGTCTGCCACCCGGCACCTCGCTGCAAGCCTTCAAGCGGCTACGCGCTTCAAGGCATTGACCGCCACACCAATCGCCACGGAGGCCGCACCAAATGCCGAGGCTATTTCAATCATCTTGCTGGCCTCGGCATAGTGCTTGGCATTGATTTGGCTTGCCACCTTGCCGGCCTCGGAATGGAATACCGTGTGCTTTTGAACCAAGGCCACGAACTCGGGCTTCTTGCAGTACAGGGAAGCACCCGTTCCATGCAGCCACTGGCCGAATTCGCACTTGTTGTCCAGGCTGATGCTTGCGGCGTCCAGTTGGCTCTGGCTGGCAATGGCCGATTTGAGTTTATTTTTCCACTCGTAGTGAGCCAAGATGGCATTGTCAAGGTTCATAAATTTCCCCCTATTCAATAAAAATGTATGAATAAGAACACACAAGCATTGTACGGGGCGAAAATTTTGTCTGTCAATGTATAAACAGGTTTCGCTGCTCCCGGGCAAACTGATACCCTGCGCCATGTCCCATCCATACACTTCCGCCCACTGCAGCCCTGCGCGTATGGGTCAGGTCGACCGCTATGTCTAGTTTGCATAAGCGCAGACGCCTGCGCGTGTTGCCCGCGTTGTCGCGCCAGCAGTTGCCATCAGCGGACCCGACACAGGACCTGATCATTGAGGGCTATCGGCCCACCCAAATGATTGCCGACCTGCGCAAATACCAGGCCGAGCTGGAGATACAAAACAAGGCGCTGCGCTACAGCCAGCAGGAGGCCGAGGGCGCATCCGAGCGCTTTGCCACGCTGTTTTCCAGTGTGCCGCTGGCGTTGATGGTGGTGGACGAAGAGGGCCTGGTGCTGGCCAGCAATGCCATGGCCTTGCGCCTGTTCCAACCGCTGGAGAGCGACCCGCCGCTGAACTTTTTGCTGCCCTTTGTCGGTCCCGACCACACCGACGAGGTGGCGGTCTCGTTCTTGAGTGCCAAGGCCAGTGGCTCCAGCGAGGTCAGCGAGCTGCGGTTTCACAGCGGCACCCGCGCCACATTTACCGGCGATCTGCACATCGCCCGCATTGAAAACCCACAGGACGAACTGGCCCACTTCATCTGCGCCATCATCGACCAGGGCCCGTTGCTGGCCCAGCGTCTGGCGCTGCAGGAAAGTGCCGCCGTGCTGGTGCAGCGCAACGAAGACCTGCTGCTGAGCGAGACCCGCATGGCAGCCATCATCAACTCCTCGCTGGACGCGATTTTGTGTCTGGACGAACAGCATGGCATTGCCGTCTTCAACCCGGCAGCCACCCAGCTGTTTGGCTGCCCAGCGGCCTCAGCCATTGGCAGCCCGCTGTCGCGCTTTCTGCCCGATGTGCAGGCCCTGTTGCAACGGGGCAAGGTGCCCGACCAGGCCATGCTGGGCGAGTACCGCGCCAGCACCCTGCAGGGCGAGGCGGTGTATGTGGAGGTCAGCATTTCGCTGGAACGCGGCGTCGGCACGCCCCACCACGGCGGCGCCATCACCACGCTGTTTGTGCGCGACCTCAGCGCCAGCAAGCGCGCCGAGGCGCAGCGCCTGGCGCTGGAAACCCGGCTGCGCGAATCGCAAAAAATGCAGGCCGTGGGCACCATGGCCGGTGGCATTGCGCATGACTTCAATAACATCCTGAGCGCCATCCTGGGCAATGTGGAACTGGCCCAACAGGACACAGAGCCGGGCTCGGCGGCACTGACCAGCCTGAGCGAAATCGAAAAGGCCGGGCGCCGCGCGCGCGACCTGGTGCGCCAGATCCTGACCTTTAGCCGCAATGAGCCGCCCCGGCGCACGCCCATGCAGCTCAGCGAGGTGGTGCATGAAACCGTGCGCCTGGTCAAGGTGACCCTGCCGCCCGGTGTCGACCTCAAGGTGGTGGAGGCAAGCGACTGCAGCGCGGTGCTGGCCGATGCCACGCAGGTGGAGCAGGCCCTGCTGAATCTGTGCACCAATGCGATTTTGGCGATTGGCCGGGACAAGGGCTGGGTGCGCATTGAGATTGGCAATACCGATCTGGATTTCCCGGAATGCAGCCGCATCGGCGTGCCGCCCGGCCACTATGTGGACCTGTCGGTCAAGGACAGCGGCAGCGGCATAGACCCAGCCACCCTGCAGCGCATCTTCGAGCCCTTTTTCACCACGCGCCAGGTCGGCCAGGGCACGGGGCTGGGTTTATCCGTGGTGCACGGCATCATGCAAACCCACCAGGGCGGCATCGATGTGGGCAGCACGCCGGGCCTGGGCAGCACCTTTCACCTGTACTTTCCGGTCTGTGAACAAGCGCTTCCGGCCAGCCCCGAGCCAGCGCCCGCAGCCACCGCAGTGCACGGACAGGGCCGCCATGTGATGTATGTGGACGACGACCAGGCCCTGGTGTTTCTGGTCGAGCGCGTGCTGCGGCGCAAGGGCTTTACCGTCACCAGCTTCACCGACCCCTTTGAAGCCCAGGCAACGCTGGCCGAGCGCGCGCAGGACTTTGACCTGCTGGTAACCGACTACAACATGCCGGGCTTTAGCGGTGTGGACCTGCTGCGCGCGGCCAAGGCACTGCGCCCGGATCTGCCGGTGGCTCTGGCCTCGGGTTATGTCACGCCCGAGATCGAGAAGGCCGCCTTTGAGGCCGGCGCCAACGCCCTGGTCTACAAGCCCAACGATGTCAACGAATTGTGCGAAACCGTGCAGCGCCTGATTCTGGGTGCCGATGCAAGTTGAGGTGCTCTACGCCGATGCGGCACTGGTGGTGCTCAACAAGCCCAGCGGCCTGCTGGCCGTGCCCGGCAAAAACTCGGACGAGTGCCTGAGCCTGCGGGTGCAGCAGCAGTTTGCCGATGCGCTGATCGTGCACCGGCTCGACATGTCCACCTCTGGGTTGATGGTGATGGCGCGCGGCATCCCCGCACAACGCCTGCTCAATGCCCATTTTGCCGAACGCCGCGTACACAAGCGCTATCGGGCCGTCGCCGATGGCGATTGCCGCTCTGCATCCACCACGGCAGACGACTGGCAAACCATAGACCTGCCGATTCTGGTCGACTGGCCAAATCGCCCGCTGCGCAAAATTGACTTCGAGGCCGGCAAGGCCAGCAGCACGCGCTGGCGCTGCCTGGGCTTTGACACCGAGCGCAATGCATCAACCCTGGAACTGGAGCCACTCACCGGGCGCAGCCACCAACTGCGCGTGCATCTGCTGGCCATAGGCCACCCGATCCTGGGCGATGCGCTGTATGCGCCGCCGGAAATTGCCGCATTGGCGCCGCGCCTGCTGCTGCATGCCACCGAGCTGGGCTTTGCACATCCCGTCAGCGGCGAATGGATAAGTTTCCAATGCGACTGTGACTTTGCGCCAGAAGCCTAAAATGGCTGTGTGACCCATCTACTCAACGCCGACCTCCATTGCCACTCTGTGGTCTCCGATGGCACCCTCACACCCGAAGCACTCGCCGAGCGTGCCAAGGCCAACGGCGTGCAACTCTGGGCACTGACCGACCACGACGAGATTGGCGGCCAGGCGCGTGCCCTGGCGGCGGCTCAGGCGCTGGGCATGCGCTATCTGACCGGCGTGGAAATTTCCGTCACCTTCATTGGCCAGACGGTGCATATCGTGGGCCTGGGTTTTGATGCCAGCAATGCCGCCTTGCTGCAGGGTCTGCGCGACACCCGCGGCGGGCGAAAACAGCGGGCCATGGAAATGTCCGAAGGACTGGCCAAGGTCGGCATTGCAGCTGCCTTTGAGGGCGCCCTGCCCTATGTGGGCAACCCCGAGCTGATTTCGCGCACCCACTTTGCCCGCTTTCTGGTGGACTCCGGCGTCTGCAAGGACACCAACGAGGTGTTTCGCAAATACCTGACCGAAGGCAAGCCCGGCTATGTGCCGCACCGCTGGGCCACTCTGAAGGACGCCGTCACCTGGATCACCGAGGCCGGTGGCGTGGCCGTGGTGGCGCACCCGGCCCGCTACAAGTTCACGCCTAACGAAGAATTTGCCCTATTCACCGAATTCAAGGGCCATGGTGGCCAGGGCGTGGAAGTGGTCACCGGCAGCCACAGTGCCGCCGAATATGTGACCTACGCCCAGACCGCCAAAGAGTTTGGCCTGGCCGCCTCGCGCGGCAGCGATTTTCACAGCCCGGCCGAGAGCCACACCGAACTCGGCACCCTGCCGCTGCTCAGCAGCACGCTCACACCGGTCTGGGAACTGCTGAGCGACCGCATCCAATAGCCCAACAAAACCAACAAAAAAATGGCACAGTACTTCGAAGTTCACCCCGAAAATCCGCAACCACGCCTGCTCAAACAGGCCGTGGCCCTGCTGGAGAAAGGCGGCATTCTGGCCGTCCCCACCGACTCCAGCTACGCCCTGGTCTGCCACCTGGATGACAAGACCGCGGTCGACCAGCTGCGCCGCATTCGCGGTGTGGACGACAAACACCAGCTCACCCTGCTGTGCCGCGACCTGAGCGAGCTGGCCAGCTACGCCAAGGTAGACAACCGCCAGTTCCGCCTGCTCAAGAACGCCACGCCCGGCCCCTTCACCTTTATTCTGGAAGCCAGCAAGGAGGTGCCGCGCCGTGTCAGCCATCCCTCGCGCAAGACCATAGGCCTACGCGTGCCCGAGCACAGGGTGCTGCAGGAACTGCTCACGCTGCACGGTTCGGCGCTCTTGGCCACCACCCTGATTCCGCCCGGCGACACCCATCCGCTCAACGACGCAGAGGAAATCCGCGAGCGCTTTGAAAAGCTGATTGCCGGGGTGCTCGATGCCGGTGCCTGCGCGCAGGAACCTACCACGGTGGTCGACCTGACCGGTGACACCCCAGAAATCGTGCGCCAGGGGCGTGGCGACGCGGCCCTGCTGGGTATGTAAGCGCTTGGCGGCAGAACGGGGCGAGAAGGCTAAGAACGCTCGCGGCGGTTGTGGCGCAGCAGCTCGGCGCGCGTATAGGGCGCCCCACGGCCGGACAGGCTCAGGGCCAACCGGGTTACCAGCGAATGGGTCTGCGAGGCATGCAATTGAAACGGCGACACCGCAACCCACACCAACAGCAGAGCTGGCACCACCGGATTAATGGACAGCGCCCGCGTCTCAAACCAGCCCAGCGTGAGCGCCGTCACCGTACCGCCCAGCAACATGCCGACCAGCACCTCGGACCAGGAATGCGCCCCCACCTGGATACGACTGACGCCCACCAGCAGTGCCAGCGCACAGCCCAGCGCCAGCGAAAGCTGCCAGCGGCGCCGCGACCTGCCCGGCACCAAGGTCAGCATCAACACCGGATAAATGGCCGAGGAAAACATGGCATGGCCAGAGACGCCGGTAAAGTTGATCGCTGCCCAACCCAGACCCCAGCCGATAAATGCCAGCTTGCTCGCCGTGGTGAGGGTCACCGCCAGGCTGAGCATCAGCACCCAGCCAAGGGCCAAATTGCGCGTGCGCCGCCGCGCGAACAAGGCGGCGGCGGTCAATAAGGCCGCAGGAAGCAATATTTCGGCCTCCCCCAGCCGGGTGATCAGGTGCCAGAACGGCACATCTTGGAACAACTCTTGGGGATTCATGCACTGATTTTAGGTGACAGCGCGCAAGCCCTGGTTCACGGTGGCCACGGTCTGAGACAATGCCGCCATGGACATTGCTGATTTGATTCGAACCGTCACCCTTTACGCACTGCCGGTGCTGTTTGCCATCACCGTGCACGAGGCGGCGCACGGCTATGCGGCGCGCTACTTTGGCGACAACACGGCCTGGAAATTGGGGCGGGTCACGCTCAACCCCTTGGCCCACATCGACCCCATGGGCACCATTTTGATGCCGCTGCTCCTGTACTTCGCCACCTCGGGCGCCTTTTTGTTTGGCTATGCCAAGCCGGTGCCGGTTCGCTTTGGCAACCTGCGCCATCCCAAGCGCGACATGGTCTGGGTGGCCCTGGCCGGCCCGGCCGCGAATCTGGCGCAGGCCCTGATCTGGGGCGCCTTGCTCTATGTGCTGCATGGAGCGGGAATCACCGAGCCCTTCTTCCTGAAAATGTGCCAGGGCGGCGTGCTGGTGAATGTGGTGATGTTTGCCTTTAATCTGTTTCCGCTGCCGCCGCTGGATGGTGGCCGCATCGTCGTGGGCCTGCTGCCGATCAAACAGGCGATGGCCTTTTCGCGCATAGAGCCCTATGGCTTTTTCATCGTCATGGCCCTGGTGGTGTCCGGCCTGGTCAGCAGCCTGTGGATGCAGCCGATGATGGCCCTGACCTTTGGTTTGGTCGATCTGCTGCTGTCGCCGCTGTCGGCCCTAGTACGCTGAATTTTATTGAGTTGAATGGCATGAGTTCCACCCCTGTTCGTTTCCTTACCGGCATCACCACTAGCGGCACGCCGCACTTGGGCAACTATGTGGGCTCGATACGACCCTCGGTGCGCGCCAGCCTGACACCCGGCGTGCAAAGCTTTTACTTTCTGGCCGACTACCATGCGCTGATCAAGATTGACGAGCCGGAGCGCATACAGCGCTCCACGCTGGAGATTGCCGCCAGCTGGCTGGCCGCGGGTCTGGACCCCGAGCGGGTGGTGTTTTACCGCCAGTCGGATGTGCCAGAAATTCCCGAGTTGACCTGGTTTCTGACCTGCGTGACTGGCAAGGGAGTGCTCAACCGCGCCCACGCCTACAAGGCCTCGGTGGACAAGAACATGGCCAACGGCGCGGACGCCGACAGCGACGTGACGGCCGGCCTGTTCATGTACCCGGTGCTGATGGGCGCCGACATTCTGATGTTCAACGCCCACCATGTACCGGTGGGGCGCGACCAGATCCAGCACATCGAAATGGCGCGCGACATGGCCAACAGCTTTAACCACCGCTATGGCGAACACTTTGTGCCGCCCCAGGCCGTGATTGAAGAATCGGTGGCCACCCTGCCCGGTCTGGACGGGCGCAAGATGAGCAAGAGCTACGACAACACGATTCCGCTATTCTCCAGCCGCGAGCAGTTAAAAAAACTGATTGCCGGTATCAAAACCGACTCACGCGCACCGGGCGAGCCCAAGGACACCGAGGGCTCGGCCCTGTTCCAGATTTACCAGGCCTTTGCCTCGGAAGTAGAAACACAAGCGCTGCGCCAGGCCTACGCCGATGGGATTGCCTGGGGTGATGCCAAGCAGATTCTGCTGGAGCGCATTGACCAAGAGGTTGCGCCCATGCGTGCCCGCTACCAGCACTTGATAGAGCACCCCGAAGAAGTGGAAGCGCTGTTGCTGGCCGGTGGCAAAAAAGCCCGCGCTATTGCCACGCCGTTCATGGCCAAGCTGCGCAATGCGGTAGGCCTGCGCAGCCTCACTACCGGGGCCACGCAGGCAAAGCCCAAGGCGGCAAAGTCTTCGCTGCCCGCTTTCAAGCAGTACCGCGAGAAGGACGGCAAGTTCTACTTCAAGCTAGCCGACGCCAAGGGTGTGGTGCTGCTGCAGAGCCTGGGGCTGGAATCACCCAAGACCGCTGGCGTGAGCATTGGTCTGCTGCAAAAAGACGGTGCCTGCGCGCTGACTGCACTGGCGGATCAGCTGAAGCCCGTGGCGGACCCGGCTGCCGTGTTGGCTGCGTTGGATGCCTTAAGGGCCGAGGCGGCTTAGCAGCTAAAAAACTACGGCGCCATCACCCGAATTTGCAGCAGCCGCCGGACCTGCACACCGGATTCACTGCTGTAAACACCGGCCCTGGGTGACCTGCCGGTTGCGGCAATCGTCACCCACTCGTCCAGCGGTGCGGTGATGGTGGTGGATACCGTGCTGCGCGACTGCTTGGGCAGGGCGGCGCCGGTTTGGGGATCGACTGCGGCGCGTTGCACCTCCAGCTCCACCACGGCAGGTTTTTCTCCACCCGGCCATTTGGCTTGCACGGACAGACTCTGGCCGGCATCGAACCAGACCAAGGCATTGCTCACGCTGGAAGCCGGGTTGACGTTGACATTGGTGGTGCTTACAGCGCCGCTTGGCGCAGCGCCGGCGGACTTCGCGGCAGCTGGGTTTGGCCCGCTGGCCGACTGCGTCCACTGCATCGGTATCGCGTCGCTCATGCGCAGCAAGGCCTTTTCGCCATTGCGCACCTGCACCATCAGCGGCTCCCACACATTGTCCTTGCCGCCGGCGGAATAGCTGCTGCCGCCCTCGCGGCCCTCTTCGATCTGGCGCAGCTCCACCGTCAAGTCGCGCTGCGGCAAGGCGGCCGCCTGGACCACGGGGGTACAGAAGTGGGCGACACACAGCAGCAGGGCAGAAACAAGTGCTTTCATAACAAACTCCTTTCAATGCCGCCGCAAAGGCACGCCGCGCTAATGCGTGACATAGCCCATGGCGTGCGGCAGCCACAACACGATGGGTGGGAACACCGTCATCGCCAGCAGCAGCAGCAACAACATGACCAGGAAGGGCCAACCCTCCTTCATCATCTCGCCAATCGGGATTCCGGTAAGCGCCTTGGTGACAAACAAAAGCATGCCAAATGGCGGATGGATCAGGCCGATCATCATGTTCAGCACCACCAGTACGCCAAAGTGCACCAGGTCCACGCCCAGCAGTTTGGCCGCGGGCAGCAGCATGGGCACAAATACCAATAGCAGCACCGACACGTCCAGAAAGCAACCCAGCACCAGAAACAACACATTCACCAAGAGCAGGAATTGCAGCTGCGACAAATGCATGGCTTCCACCCACAGCGCCATGGTCTGGGGAACGCCCTCGGAAGTGAAGGCGTAATTCAGCATGAAGGAGCCGGCCAGAATCAGGGTGACCACCGCGCTGCCTCGGGTGGACTCCATCACCACGCCCCAGAAACTGCGCCAGGTTAGCGCGCGGTAAACCAGGCCGGCCAGGATCAGCGCATGCAGGGCCGCCACGGCTGCGGCCTCGGTGGGCGTAAATGCGCCGGAGTAAATGCCGCCCAAGAGCACAATGGGCATGGACAGGGGCAAGGCGCCCCGGTAAAAGATGACCGGCCATTCACGCAGCGGGATGCGGGCCTCGCGCGGCATCTTGCAGCGCACGGCAATGCCGTGGATGACGACCATCATTAGAATCGCCATCAAGGCGCCGGGCAGCACACCACCAAGAAACAAGGCGCCCACCGAGGCGCCCGACACCAGCGCATAAATCACCATGGGAATGCTGGGCGGAATGATGGGGCCCAGGGTGGCCGCGGCCACCACCACGGCACCGGCAAAGCCGCGCGTGTATTCCGGCCTTTTTTGCATCTGGCGAATCGTCACCAGGCCGGGGCCGGCGGCATCCGCAATGGCACTGCCGCTCATGCCGGAAAAAATCACGCTGACCAGCACATTCACCTGCGCCAAGCCGCCGGGCAAACGGCCCACCAGAATGCGGCAGAAGTCAAACAGGCGCTCGCTCACGGTGCCGGCATTCATGATGTTGGCGGCAAAGATGAACATGGGCACGGCCAGCAGCACATAGCTGTTGTAGAGGCCGTTGCCCACCTGCTCCGCCACCAGTCCAATGTCTTGCCCCTTGACCAGCAAATAGGCCACGCCAGAGGCCAACATGGAAAAACCGATGGGCATGCGCAGCAGCATGCCGCCCACCAGCACCAGGGCCAACGCGCCAAGAGCGTGATTCATGACAGATGCAACTCCGTTTGCAAGCCCTGACCGCGCAAGCTGCAGACAATGGCCCAGACACTGCGCACCACCAGCGCAACCATCAGCATCACAAAGGGCAGAAACACCCACATAAAACTGAGGCCCAGCACCGGCGTGCTTTCGCGCCGCATGAAGTGCACATAGTCCCAGGTGGCGGGGACGGCCACCGCAGCCAGTCCACCCACCATCAGATTGCCAGCGATGCGCATGACTTGACGCGTGCGTTTGCCGCCGCTGTTCCACAACAGGTCGAACACCACATGCTCGCGCTCGGGGACTATGGCTGCGGCCGACCACAGGATGACCCAGACATAGAGCACCACCGCAGCCTCATCGCTCCAGGGCAGCGGTTGATTGAAACCAAAACGGGCAGTCACCTGCAGGATGAAAACCACAAACAGGGTGAGAAACAGAGCGCCGCCAATGGCATGGGCAGCGCTCTGAACGTGACGCAGCAACTTCACGGCGTGGTGCTACTTGGTGGCGTTGATGCGGTCCAGCAAGCCCTTGGGCCAGACCTTGGCATAGTCCGAATTCTGGTAGGCCGCCTGCACCGACTTGTGAAAGGCATCCAGATCCGGGGTCGTGACCTGCAGGCCTTCCTTCTTGAAAAAGGCCACCAGCTCGGCCTCTTCCTTGATGCGGTTGTCGTTGTTGTATTGCGAGGCGGCCTGGGCTGCGGCCAGCACCTTTGGCCTTTGCGCCGGTGAAAGGGAAGCCAGCGTCTTGTTGGCAATCGCAATGAACAGGCCATCGACCAGGTGACTGGTCAGCACGATCTGCTTAGTCACCTCGTAAAACTTGGCGGCCTTCACCGTGGGCAGCGGGTTGTCCTGGGCGTCTATGGTGCCGCTCTTCAAGCCCAGATAGACCTCGCCAAAGGCCAAGGGGGTCGGTGTGGCACCCAGCGCCTCGCCCAAGAACAGCCATTCCTTGGAGCCCGGCATGCGCAGCTTGATGCCCTTGAGGTCGGCCGGCGTTTTCACGCTGCGCGGTTCGCGCAAATTGAGTTGGCGCGTGCCGTAGTAGCAGGTGGCCAGTGGCGTGATGTCCATCTTGTCGGCCACCCGTTTGAACATCTCGGTGCCTATGGGGCCGTTGAAAATCTTTTGCTGCTGCACCGGATCGCGCACAATGTAGCCGGCAGTGAAGATGGAAAACTCCGGAACCTGTTTGGCAATATCTTGCGCCGACACGGTGCTCAGTTCCAGGTTGCCGCGCGCCATGGCAGTGGGCTCGGCGCCCTGCTTGAACAGCGACGCGTTCAGGTTAATCTGCACGTCAAATTCGCCAGGTGCACTTTTCTCCAGCGTGTCCTTGAACACGGTCCACATCTTGGCATGCCAGTCGTCGGGCACGGCAGGGGTGGAAATGCGCAGCAGGATTTTGCTTTGGGCCAGCGCGGGCAGGCCGCTGAGCGCCCAGGCGGCTGCAGCGGAGCTGCTCAACAGATGGCGACGGCTGAGCGCGTTTGCGACATGGGAGGCGGGGGGGATGGTTGCAGTCGTCATGGTCTGGTGTTGGAAGCGTGGCGCATATTAAACCGTCTGCTGCACAAATGCTTGAAAGCAGCACCCAGCGGGTTTACTATCGGGCCAACACAACATTGGCCGTGGGCTTTAGTGGATGCGCTCTGGCAACAGAGAATCCTCTAAGCGCGGCCCACAAGGGATATGGCGCAAGACGACATCAGCTTTAGCGACTTGATCGCATCTTCTATCCACGACATGAAGAATTCGCTCAATCTTCAGGTCAGCGCACTGGAAAAAATCGCCATGCAAAGTCGGGACAAGGGGGACAGCGCCACCTTTGACGACCTGGGCCGGGTGATCTACCAGGCCAATCGCATGAACTTGAACTTGATCGAACTGCTCAGTCTGTACAAGCTGGGCAAGTCCATCTACCCGGTAGACATCAACGAACATTCGGTGGCCGAGCTGATTGAAGAAGCCGTGCTGCAAAACCAGACCATGATGGACTTCAAGGGCATTCGCGTCAGCATCGACTGCGCACCCGACCTCTTTTGGTACCTGGACCGCGAACTGGTCAAGGGGGTGCTGGTGAATGCCTTGAACAACGCCTACCTCTACACCCACGACATGATCCACATTGAAGCCCGCCATCACGACAAGCTGCTGCAACTCCGGGTGGAAGACAACGGACGAGGCTATCCAGAACGCCTGCTGCATCAGGGTGATGCAAGTTCTGACAAGCCCGTGAACTTCGAGTCTGGCAGCACCGGCCTGGGGTTTTATTTTTCGGACCAGGTTGCCAAGTTGCACAAAAACGGCGCTCTGCGGGGAGCGCTGTCGATTGAAAATGGCGGCAGTCTGGGTGGCGGCTGTTTGGTCTTGCACCTGCCCTGAGCGACTACGAAATAAGCTTCGGAGATGGCACTTTCTTTTCGACAAGCCAACATACTGATCATTGACGATTTCCAGGGCATGCGCACCATGCTGCGAGAGTTCGTCAAGTCCATGGGCGTGACCGCCGTAGATACCGCCAGCACCGGCAAAGACGCCAACCAGCAACTCAGTACCAACAAATACGACATCGTCATTTGCGACTACAACCTGGGACCGGGCGCCAACGGGCAACAGGTGCTGGAAGAGGCCAAGCTCAAGGGCCATATCGGGGTCTCCACGGTCTGGGTAATGGTCACGGCCGAGAAAACCCAGGAGATGGTGATGGGTGCCGCCGAGGTCAAGCCCGACGACTATCTGCTCAAGCCCATCAACCAGATGCTGCTGGAAAACCGGCTGGAAAAACTGATTACCAGAAAGCAGTGCTTAGCCCCCATCGAGGCCGCGGTCAAGGCGCTGAACTATGCCGAGGCGATTACCCAATGCGACGTGCAGCTCAAGGCCAAAACAATCAATCCACAAGAAATTTTGCGGGTAAAAAGTGAGCTGCTGCTGGCTACCGGCAACTACAGTGCAGCAGCGGCCCTGTTCGAGTCGATTCTGAACATGCGTGAAGTGGCTTGGGCCCTGACCGGCATGGGCAAGATTTGCTTCCACGACAAAAAATACCAGGAGGCCAAGGATATTTTCCAGCGCGTGCTGCGGGACAACGCGGTCTATATGGAAGCCTCCGACTGGCTGGCCAAGACCTGCAGCATGCTGGACCAATCCGCAGAGGCCGAAAAGGTGTTGCAAGAAGCGGTGCGCATATCGCCCAACTCGCCCACCCGGCAAAAAATGCTGGGCGACGCGGCGTTTCGCAACGGCGCACTCGATGTAGCACAGGCTGCCTTCGAGAAGACCATCAAGATGGGTGAGTTCTCGCCGCACAAGGCACCCAGCGCCTACACTAGCCTGGCCAAGGTGTTTGCCGACAAACAGCAACCTATCGAAGCGCTCAAGACCCTGGCCTTGAGCAAGAGAGAGTTCAAGTACAACACCGAGGCCGCCATCCAGACCGCCGCTGCCGAGGGCGCGGTCTACCACCAGATGGGGCAAGCCGACAAGGCCGAGGCGGCCATGGCCGAGGCCGAACAGCTGATCGCAAAGGCCTCGGGCAAGGTGAGTGCCGAAGTGGCCATCGACGTCGCCCGATCCTTTTTCAAACTAGGGCAAAAGGACAAGGCCTGCGGCCTACTGCAAGAGGTAGTGAAGAACAACCACGAAAACGCCGAAATCTCCAAAAACATTGAGGCCTTGTTCGAGGACCACGGTCTGGCGGCCGAAGGCCAGGCGCTGATCGCCGAATCGCGCGATGCGGTGGTAGCCATCAACAACCAGGGTGTCACGCTGGCCAAGGGCGGAGACCTGCTGGGCGGCGCCAACCTGCTGCGCTCGGCGGCCCATAAGCTACCCCACAGCGAGGTGATCCTGATCAACCTGTGCGGACTGCTGATCGGCATGCTGAGCAAGGAAGGCAAAAGCCACCAAATCGCCGGCGAGGCGCGCGAGTTGCTGGAGCGCGTGCGCCACCTCAATGCCGCCAACAAAAATTACCACGTTTACACCGCGGCGCTCAACCGCATCATGGGCGGCAGATAAGCGCCCTTAAGCCTTGAATTGTGGACTGCGCTTTTCAATAAAGGCCTGCACGCCCTCCAGCGCATCGGCGTCCATCATGTTGCAGGCCATGGTCTGTAGGGCGTCTTCGTAGGCGGCATCCATCCCGTTTTCAATCTGCCGATAAAACAGGCCCTTGCCCATGGCAACAGCGACCTGCGGCTTGGCGACGATGCTGGCGACTAACTTTTCGACCTCGGCATCGAGTTGCTCCAGCGGCACGGAGCGGTTGATCAGGCCCTGCTCCTGCGCTTGGCTGGCGCTGATGAAGTCGCCCGTCACCAGCATCTCGAACGCCGCCTTGCGGCCGATATTGCGGCTTAAGGGCACGCTGGGCGTCGCGCAAAACAGGCCGTAATTGACGCCGCTGGTGGCAAAGCGTGCGCTGTCGGCCGCCACCGCCAGGTCGCACTGGGCCACCAGTTGGCAACCGGCTGCCGTGGCAAGGCCTTGCACGCGTGCAATCACGGGCACCGGCAGGCGCTGCAGGCCTTGCATCATCTGGCTGCATTGGGCAAACAGCTTTTGGTAGTAGGCCAGCGAGGGCTGGGAGCGCATCTCCCTCAGATCGTGGCCCGCACAAAAGGCTTTTCCAGAAGCGGCAAGCACCACCACCCGCACCGTATCGTCGGCGTCGATGGCGTCAATGGCCGTTTGCAAGGCCGCTAGCAATTCCTCGTTCAGCGCATTAAAGGCCAGCGGGCGGTTCAAGGTCAGCGTAACTACGCCGCGTGCATCGCGGGTGACCAACAGCAGGGGTTCGGCAGTATTCATGGTGTTAAGCGCTCCGCTCCAGTGCCTGGTCTATGTCCCACAAAATATCGTCAATGTGCTCTATGCCCACCGACATGCGCACCATGTCGGGCAGCACACCGGCGGCCACTTGCTGCGCTTCGTCCAGTTGCCGGTGCGTGGTGCTGGCCGGATGGATGATGAGCGTGCGGGTATCACCGATATTGGCCAGATGGCTCATGAATTGCGCCGCCTCGATAAAGCGCACACCGGCCTGGAGCCCACCCTTAACGCCAAAGGCCAGCAGGCCCGATGCACCCGGCTCGCCGTCCACCTGCCGCATCTGTTTCTGCACCAGCGCATGGTCCGGGTGCTCGGCCAGACCGGGGTAGTTGACCCAGGCCACGCGCTTATGGTTTTTCAGAAATTCGGCCACCTTGCGGGCATTGCTGCAATGGCGCTCCATGCGCACATGCAGGGTTTCGGTGCCCTGCAAGATTTGCCACGCCGCCATCGGCGAGAGGGCCGCGCCATACACGCGCAAGGTCTCCATGCGGGCCCGCATGCAAAAGGCAAAGTCGCCAAAGGTCTCAAAAAACTTGACTCCGTGGTAGCCTGCAGACGGTTCGGTCATGCCGGGGAACTTGCCGTTGCCCCAGGGAAACTTTCCGCTCTCCACGATCACCCCGCCCAGCGTGGTGCCGTGGCCCGCGAGGTATTTGGTGGCGGAGTGCACCACGATGTCGGCGCCGAACTGTATCGGGTTGCACAGGAAGGGGGAAGGCACCGTGTTGTCGATCACCAGCGGCAAGCCGTGTGCATGGGCCACATCGGCCACGGCGGCAATATCCATCACGGTCAGGCTGGGGTTGCCCAGGCTTTCGGCAAACACGGCGCGTGTGCTGGGCTGGATCGCGGCGGCAAAGGCCTCGGGCTTGCGCGCATCGACAAACGTGGTGGTGATGCCCATCTTGGCCAGGTTCACCGCCAGCAGCGAGACGCTGCCGCCGTACAAAGCGCCTGCGGCCACCACATGGTCGCCCTGCTGCAGCAAGGTCATCAGCACCATGGCCTCGGAGGCCATGCCGCTGGCCGAGGCCAGACCGGCACGACCCCCTTCCAGGGCGGCGACGCGCTCCTCAAGGGCTGCCACCGTGGGGTTGGAAAGGCGCGAATAGACATTGCCAAAGGTCTGCAGATTGAACAGGCTGGCCGCATGGTCGGCGCTGTCAAACACAAAGCTGGTGGTCTGGTAAATGGGCAGCGCCCGGGCGCCGGTGGCCTTGTCGGGAATCTGCCCGGCGTGGATGGTCAGGGTCTCGGGGCGGTAAATGTGGTCCATCATGCTGCTTATCCCTGGCGCTTGGCCGAAATCACGCCGGTATTGATGCCGGCCCAGTTGAGGCCGCCCTTGAGGCGGGCATGTTCGATCTTGACGCAGCGATTAAAAACCGAGTCGAGCCCGGCTTCGCGCGCCAGGGCGTCGGCCTCCAGATTGACCACCCCGAGCTGCTGCCACAGGCATTTGGCGCCGATGGAAATCGCCTCCCGGGCGATAGGCAGCACGTCTTCGGCCTTGCGAAACACATCCACCATGTCCACAGGCACCGGAATTTCGGTCAGGCTGGCATAGCAGGTTTCACCCAGGATGGGGGTTCCAGTGGCTGCGTAGCGTGGATTCACCGGGATGATGCGGTAACCAAAGCCCTGGAGGTATTTGGCAACAAAGAAGCTGGGCCGACTCCACTCGGCGGACAGGCCGACGATGGCAATGGTGCGGTAGTCCCGCAGGATGCGCAGTAGCGCGCTGATATCGTTGTTCACGGTGAGGAACTCCTTCGCGTCAATGTCTCAACTGGTGGGGGCATGAGCTGCACTTCTTGGCTGTTGGATACTAAGCGCATCTACCTGCTTTGACCTGACACGCCTGTCCCTTATGAAACAACGATTCCCCACCGGTGGCCTGGTGTATTCCACCGACAGCGGCCGCATGTGCCCGACCTGTCGCTTGGCCCTGACGGCCTGCACCTGCAGGGCCGCAGCGCTCAAACCGGCGGGCGACGGCAATGTGCGCGTCAGCCGCGAAACCAAGGGCCGCGCCGGCAAGGGAGTCACGGTGGTTAAGGGCTTGCCGCTGGACGCCGTGGCACTGGCGGCCCTGGGCAAACAGCTACGCACCGCCTGTGGTTCCGGCGGCACGGCCAAGGATGGCACGCTGGAGATTCAGGGCGACCATGTGGAGCGGGTGATGGAGCTCCTGAAGGCGCAGGGGTTTTCGGTCAAGCGCTCAGGCGGCTAAGCTCTGCCCATGCAAGAATTTGATGTCGTAATCGTGGGGGCCGGTGCCGCCGGCCTGTTTTGTGCCGGTGTGGCGGGACAGCTGGGCCTCAAGGTTCTGCTGCTGGACCATGGCGAAAAAGTAGCGGAAAAAATCCGCATCTCGGGCGGCGGGCGCTGCAACTTCACCAATCTGGATGTCACGGCCGCCAACTTCCTCAGCGACAACCCGCGCTTTGCCAAATCGGCCCTGTCGCGCTACACGCCACGCGACTTTGTTTCGCTGCTGCAAAAGCACGGTGTCGCCTTTCACGAAAAGCACAAGGGCCAGCTGTTTTGCGACCGCTCGGCCGAGGACATCATCACCCTGCTGCTGGCCGAATGCGCGGCAGGCGGCGTGGTGCGCTGGCAGCCCTGCAGCCTGAAGGCCGTGCGCTATTCAGATGTCGGCACCGACGCTGGCACGGCGCGCTACGAACTCGACACCAGCTCCGGCAGCGTGGCCTGCAAGGCGCTGGTGATTGCCACTGGGGGCCTGTCCATCCCCAAGATTGGCGCCACCGACATGGGCTACCGCATTGCCAAACAGTTTGAGCTGCCGCTCATTCCTACCCGCCCAGCCCTGGTGCCGCTAAGCTTTGACGAGACCGCCTGGGCGCCGTTTGCGCAACTCTCCGGCCTGTCGCTGCCAGTAGAAATTGCCACCGGAGGCAAGAAAGACACGACCCGCTTCCGCGAAGACCTGCTGTTCACGCACCGGGGCTTGAGTGGCCCGGGCGTGCTGCAGATATCGAGCTACTGGCAGGAGGGAAGCAGCATCCGCCTGAACCTGGCGCCCGACACCGATGTGGCCGACTTTTTGCAACAAGCTAAATCCAGTTCGCGCAAACGCATTGCCAACGAACTGGCCACCCTGCTGCCCTCGCGCCTGGCCGATAGCTGGGCGGCGCAAAGTCTTTCGGCGCAAGCTGCCGAGCGACCGATCAACGAGGCGCCGGACAAGGCCTTGAACGCCCTGGCAGAACGCATTGCGCGCTGGGAACTCAGGCCCACCGGCACCGAGGGCTACCGCAAGGCCGAGGTCACCGCCGGCGGTGTGGACACCAGGGCACTCTCGAGTCAAACGATGGAAAGCAAACAGCCCGGTCTGTACTTCATCGGCGAGGTGGTGGATGTGACCGGTTGGCTTGGCGGCTACAACTTCCAGTGGGCCTGGGCCAGCGCCTTTGCCTGCGCGCAGGGGCTGGCAGCACGTTTAAAGCCGGCTTGACAAATCCAATTTGAATAAGCCCTGTTGCAAAGGCTATAATCGCAGGCTAATTTGGCAGTTCTCCGTCGGCCAATACTAGTTAAGACGGAAAATACCGCTGAGCGAGGCGTGTGGGGCACCGATCTTCCCCCGTGACCATGGCTCAGCACAATTTTGGAATCCATTCATTAATGACAACCATCCGCGTAAAAGAAAACGAACCCTTTGACGTAGCCCTGCGTCGCTTCAAGCGCACCATCGAAAAGCTCGGCCTGCTGACCGACCTGCGCGCACGCGAGTTCTATGAAAAGCCCACGGCAGAGCGCAAGCGTAAGAAGGCCGCCGCCGTCAAGCGCAATTACAAGCGCATCCGCAGTATGCAACTGCCCAAGAAACTGTTCTAAGTTTCTGACCTGCCAAGCTCCCAGGAGCTGGCGGTCCAAGAAAATGCTCGCCTGGGGACGCTCCGGCGAGCATTTTTTCATTCTGAGCCCTCATTTTTTAGCCTCTCATCCACAGGAAAACCGCAATGCCCCTCAAAGACCAGATCACCGAAGACATGAAGACCGCCATGCGCGCAAAGGACAGCGAGCGCCTGGGTACCATCCGCCTGCTACTGGCCGCCTGCAAGCAGCGCGAAGTGGACGAGCGCATCGTGTTGACCGACGCCGATGTGGTGGCGCTGGTGGACAAGCTGATCAAGCAGCGCAAGGACTCGATCGCCGCTTTTGAATCCGCCGGTCGCCAAGAACTGGCCGACAAGGAAGCAGCCGAGATCCTAGTCTTACAGGTCTATTTGCCGCAGCGTATGTCGGCCGATGAAGTGCTGGCCGAGGTGAGGGCCATCGTTGCCGAGATGGGCGCCAAGGGCCCGGGCGACATGGGCAAGGTCATGGGCATCGTAAAGACGCGTTTGGCTGGCAAGGCGGAGATGGGGACAGTTTCGGCGGCGGTTAAGGCTGCGCTGGCTTCTTAAATCAGCTCCCCGCCACCTTCATCTTGTTGATCAAGACAGACCCCACCGTCTTGGCCCCATAGTTGTAGGTGTCGGCGCCCACGGCAACAATGCCCTTGAACATTGCCTTCATGTTGCCGGCAATCGTGATCTCATGCACCGGGTACTTAATGCGCCCCTTTTCGACCCAGAAGCCGCTGGCGCCGCGCGAATAGTCACCGGTAACATAGTTCACGCCCTGCCCCATCAGCTCGGTCACAAATAGGCCAGTACCCAGGCGCTGTAGCATGGCATCCAGATCATCCCCGGGCTGGGTCAGACGCGAGGTAAAAGTCATATTGTGCGAGCCGCCGGCATTGCCGGTGGTGCGCATGCCCAGCTTGCGCGCCGAGTAGCTGCTTAAAAAATAGCCACCGACCTTGCCTGCATTCACCACCTGACGTGCCTGCACGCGCACACCTTCGTCATCAAACGGGGAACTGCCCTTGCCGCCCATGATGAACGGGTCCTCAAAAATGTCGATGTGCTTGGGGAATACCTGCTTGCCCAGGCTGTCCAGCAAAAACGAACTCTTGCGATACAGCGAGCCACCGCTCACTGCCTGCACAAAGGTGCCCAGCAGGCCGGCAGCCAGGGGGGACTCGAACAACACCGGACACTCCACGGTGGCGATCTTGCGTGACTTCAGTCTGCTCAAGGCGCGCTCGGCGGCGTAGCGGCCCACGGCCTCGGCCGAAGCCAGCTCGGAGACTTTGCGCTGCGAGCTGTACCACGAATCGCGCTGCATGTCCTTGCCCTTGCCGGCAATCGGCGAGACCGAGAGCGAATGGCGCGAGCTGGCATAGCCACCCCGAAAGCCGTTCGAGTGGGCGCTGAAAAATTGCGATTGCTGGGCCGATACGGCAGCGCCTTCGCTGTTGGTGATGCGCTTGTCGACCGACAAGGCAGCGGCTTCGCATTGCAACGCTAACTCGGCGGCCTGCTCGCTCGTCACGGCCCAGGGATGGAACAGGTCCAGAGCGCGCGTGCGATCTTCCAGCGGCGCCAGATCGGCCTCGTCTGGCAGGCTGGCAAAGGTATCTTCGGCGGTGAAGCGCGCGATGTCGTAGGCGGCACGCACGGTTTGTGCAATCGCAGCCGGCGAAAAATCGGAGGTACTGGCATTGCCTCGGCGGTGACCGACGTAAACCGTCACGCCCAGCGACTTGTCGCGGTTGCGCTCCACATTTTCGAGCTCACCATTGCGCACAGAGACGCTCAGACCACAGCCTTCGGACACCTCGGCACCGGCATCGGTGGCACCGGCCTTTTTAGCCTCGGCCAGGGCCATATCCACCAGGGATTCGAAATACGGCAGGGTATAGGCGAAACCCGAGTCTGATGGTTTGGCGGCGCTATTGGCTGCTGTTTTGGGCTTGAAAAGAGGAGCTTGTGCGGGGGATGGGTGTTTCTTCATGGCGACGGCTATGATACTTGGCTATGTCAAGAAAACTAAAAAAGGGCTATTACGTCCGGGGCCAGTTCGTTGCCGAGGGCAGCGCGCTCGATCTGGAGTACAAGCGCGAGCTCAAGGGCACCGATGAGCCGACCCGCACCGACCTCAAACGCGAAAGCACCGAGCTGCAAAAACTCGGTGAAGATTTGCTGACCCTGCGCGCCGACTTTATCACCCGCCTGGACCTGCCTGAAAAGCTGGTGGATGCGGTGGCCGAGTGCAAACGCATCACCAACTTCGAAGGCATTCGTCGCCAGATGCAGTTCATCGGCAAACTGATGCGCAAGCTTGAAGACAGCAAGCACGATGAAATCCGTGCCGCCCTCGAAGAGCAACACAGGCCCTCAGCAGAGAACACCTTATTGCTGCACCAAGCTGAACTATGGCGCGACCGGCTGATTGCCAATGAAGACGCCGTGGGCCAATGGATCAGCTTGAGCCCTTCCACCGACAGCCAAAATCTGCGCGCCCTGGTGCGCCAGGCCCGCAAGGACGCCGTCCCCGAGAAGCCCGGTCTGGCACCGCGCCACGGTCGCGCCTACCGCGATATTTTCCAACTGGTGCGGGAAGCCCTAACAGTCGCGCAGGAGCAACCTGCCGCCGATCTGAACGACGGTGACGGCTACAACGGGCAGGACGCCTGAGAGATGCATATGAGCGAATCCAGCCACGACCCGGTCACCATCGGCATTGTCTCGATCAGCGACCGCGCCTCCAGCGGTGTCTATGAAGACAAGGGCCTGCCCGCACTCAAGGACTGGCTGACCCGCGCGCTGCTGAACCCCATACGCTTTGAGTCCCGGCTGATTCCCGATGACAAAGAGACCATCAGCCAGACCTTGATAGCCTTGGTGGATGCCGGTTGCGCCCTGGTGCTGACCACCGGGGGCACCGGCCCAGCGCTGCGCGATGTCACTCCCGAGGCCACGCTGGCCGTGGCGGACAAGGAAATGCCGGGCTTTGGCGAGCAGATGCGGCGCATCGGCCTGGAGTTTGTGCCCACCGCCATCCTATCGCGCCAGGTGGCCGTGATCCGCAAGCAGACTCTGATCATCAATCTGCCGGGCCAGCCCAAGTCCATTGCCGAAACCCTGGAAGGATTGAGGGATGACCAGGGCCATTCCAAGGTGCCCGGCATTTTTTCTGCCGTGCCCTACTGCATCGATCTGATAGGCGGGCCGTATCTGGAAACCGTGGACCCAGTGTGCAAGGCTTTTAGGCCCAAGAGCGCTGTGCGGCCACAGCGCAGCGCCTGAAGCGCTTATTCGCTCAAGAGCTGATTGAGCTTCTCGGCCTCAAAGCATTCGGTGCGCGCGGCGTCAAGTGGCATGCAGTCGCCATTGCGGTTGGCCGATAGCGTTTCGATCGCCTTCCACAAGAGCGCGATCTGATGGTCTTGTGAAGCGGCGCTGCTCACCAGGCCGTGCAGTGCCTGGCTTAGAGGGTCGTCTTCCTTGGTGATGCCATAGGCCGAGAAGCTGCTGCCGGGTGAGGCCACATCGGCGCTCTCACCGGCCTTGCTTTGCAAAATGCGTGCCGGAATGCCTACGGCCGTAGCACCGGCGGGAACTGGCTTGATCACCACCGCATTGCTGCCGATCTTGGCGCCGTCACCGACCTCAAAACCGCCCAACACCTTGGCGCCGGCGCTCACCACCACGTCGCGACCCAGGGTGGGATGGCGCTTGGCGCCCTTGTAGAGCGAGGTGCCGCCCAGGGTCACTCCCTGGTAAATGGTGCAGCCGTCGCCGATTTCGGCGGTCTCGCCCACCACCGTGCCCATGGCATGATCAAAAAAAACCCGGTTGCCGATCTTGGCGCCGGGGTGGATTTCAATGCCGGTGGCAAAGCGCGCCAGGTGCGAGATAAAGCGGCCCAGCCACAGAAAGCCGTGGGTCCAGCACCAGTGCGCCGGCCGGTGCAGCATCACCGCATGCAGGCCCGGGTAACAGGTCAGCACCTCCCAGCGGCTGCGCGCGGCGGGGTCGCGGTCGAGAATGCATTGGATGTCGGAGCGTAGGCGGTTAAACATAGGTCTAGTCTAGCCGCTGGTATTGCGGTCGAATTCAGGCACGGCGCTTGTCAATGACGCCGGGGTGGACTTGGTGAACTGCTTCACGCCCGGCAACTGCAATATGGATTTGGCAATGCCGCGCAGAATATGGATTTCTTCCTGCGTCACGGCTGCGCGGTTGAACAAGGCGTTGAGCCGCGGCATCAACTTCTTGGGTGCCGCCGGGTCCAGGAACTCCAGCGCCACCAGCGCCTGCTCCAAGTGCGTCAGCATGCCACTGACTTGGGCTGCATCGGCCAACTTGGCGTTTGACTGCGGCAAGGGAGGCGCGTCGCTAAACCCGCCCAGGGCCAGGCGCCAGTCATAGGCAACCACCTGCAAGGCGGCACCGATATTGAGCGAACCGAATTGCGGGTTGCTGGGAATGCTGAGGCAGGCGTGGCAGCGATACACGTCTTCGTTGCGCATGCCGAAGCGCTCGGAACCAAACAGAAAGCCCACGCCGGTTTGTGCCGCTGGCTGTGCGGCATCGCCTGCCGGACTCGCAGCCTGCTGCGTGTCGGCCTGCATTCCCGCCACCAGTTGCGCAAAGTGCTCGCGGGGTGTGGTGGTGGGCGGGCCGAAGTCGCGTGGCGTCATGGCCGTGGCGCAGAGATGCGTCATGCCGTCGAGTGCTTCGTCCAGGGTATCCACGATGCGGCATTTCTCCAGCACGTCCAGCGCTCCGCTGGCGCGCTGTATAGTTTCTTCACGGCGCAGCACATTGGCCCAGCGCGGCGCCACCAGCACCAGGTCGTCAAAACCCATGGTTTTCATGGCGCGGGCGGCGGCGCCGACGTTGCCAGCGTGGCTGGTCTGAATGAGAATAAAACGTGTCTGCATGGAAACCGGTAAAATGACGCTATTGTCACCGCCCGCATCGCCGGATCGGTATCCCCGTTCTTCCCCCCCACAATCTATGTCACTCAATCTGCACCCCATGGTCAACGTGGCTGTCAAAGCCGCCCGTGCCGCCGGTTCCCTCATCAACCGCGCCGCGCTTGATATCGAATCGGTACGCGTTTCCCAAAAGAAGGCGAATGACTTCGTCACCGAAGTGGACCAGGCAGCAGAGAAAGTGATCATAGAAACCCTGCTGTCGGCCTATCCCGATCACGGCATCTGGGCCGAAGAATCAGGCACCGAATTTGGCGCCCAAAATGCCGAATGCGTCTGGATCATCGATCCGCTGGACGGCACCACCAACTTCATCCATGGCCTGCCCATCTACTGCGTCAGCATTGCGCTGGCCGTGCGCGGCAAGGTCGAGCAAGCCGTGGTCTATGACCCCACCCGCAACGATTTATTCACCGCAACAAAGGGCCGCGGCGCCTACCTCAACGACCGCCGCCTGCGCGTCTCCAAACGCACCCAGCTCAAAGAATCGCTGGTGTCGACCGGCTTTCCATATCGTGAAGGCGACGACTTTGACCAGTACCTGGTGATGATGGGCGAAGTGATGCGCCGCACCGCCGGCCTGCGCCGTCCGGGGGCTGCCGCGCTCGACTTGGCCTATGTGGCAGCCGGTTACACCGACGCATTTTTCGAGAAGGGTCTGCAGCCTTGGGATGTGGCGGCCGGTTCGCTCTTGGTGCAAGAGGCCGGTGGCCTGGTGGGCAACTTCTCGGGTGAAGCCGACTTTCTGGACCAGCAGGAGTGCGTGGCGGGCAACGCGCGCGTCTATGCCCAACTGGTGGGCGTGCTGGGCAAGTACAGCAAATTTGCCGGCGCCGGTGAAAAGGCGGCAGTGCGCCAGTCCACGCTGAGCATTTCACCACGCGGCAACGCCAAAGCCAGTGCAGCGCCCGCAGAACTGGCTCCAACGGAAGCCGCCCCCACCGCTGACGCCGCTCCGCTGTAAGACAGTGGGCAGACACGAGATCGAGGGCGAAAGCCTCTCCCATCTTTTTTCTCAGCGCGCCTTTGTGCGCTTCTGGCTGGCCCGCCTGTGCGGCACCACGGCCAACCAGATGCTGATGGTGGCACTGGCATGGCACATGTACGACATCACCTCGAGCGCCTGGGATCTGGGCCTGGTAGGGCTGTTCCAGTTTGTGCCCGCCTTGTTGCTGACCCTGCCCGCCGGCCATGTGGCCGACCATGCACACCGTGGCCGCATCTTTGCCGGCTGCATGGCTGCCCAGGCCCTGGCCGCCGTGTTGCTGCTGGCCGCCATTTACGGCCACTTCAGCACCCGCGAACTGATTTTGGGTATCTCGGTGCTGCTCGGAATGGCGCGCGCCTTTCAAATGCCGGCACAACAGGCGCTGGTACCGCAACTGGTGTCGCCCCTGCTACTGCAGCGCGCCGTGACGGTCAGTTCCAGCGCCATGCAAGCCGCCATCATCTGTGGACCGGCCTTGGGCGGTCTGCTCTACACATGGGGCCCGGCCACCGTGTATGCCAGCAGCCTGGTGCTGCTTCTGCTGGCTGCGGCCCTGGCCCTGGGTGTGAAGTATTCGCACAAACCACCGCAAGCGACCGCCAGTTGGAGCAGCGTGTTGGCCGGTGTGCATTTTGTCTGGCAGCGCAAGGTCATTCTGGGTGCCACTACGCTGGACCTGTTTGCCGTGCTGCTGGGTGGTGCCACCGCGCTCCTGCCCATCTTCGCCCGCGACCTCTTGCAAACCGGCCCCCTGGGCCTGGGCCTGTTGCGTGCCGCCCCGGCGGCCGGTGCGCTGATCATGTCGCTGGTTCTGGTGCGCTGGCCGCTGCAACGCAAGGTCGGCCACAAACTGCTGCTGGCGGTAGGCGTGTTTGGCCTGGCCACCCTGGTGTTTGGCCTCTCACGCAGCTTTGCGCTGTCGCTGCTGGCACTGGTGCTGACCGGTGCAACGGACAGCATCAGCGTGGTGATGCGTTCGACCCTGGTGCAACTGGAAACGCCGGATGAGATGCGGGGCCGCGTGTCCGCAGTCAACTCGATTTTTATCGGCGCCTCCAACCAGCTCGGCGAGTTCGAATCGGGCAGCGTTGCCGCCCTGTGGGGCCCGGTGGTGTCGGTGGTGTCAGGCGGCATAGGCACCATGCTGGTGGCCGCTGCCTGGCTCAAGCTGTTTCCGGCGCTGGCCGAGCGCGACCGCTTGTCGCCCGGCGCCTGACACCTCGCACACGCCTGAGGTGCCTTAAGTGCCTGACCTGCCTCACGGCAGCCTGGCGGGTGCTGCGCCGGTATACACTGGCGCAAGGACAGCATCCATGCGCAACCGAACCCACTTCCTCCCCATCGAAAATGCCAGCGTGGGCATGGTGCTGGCCGAAGCAGTCAAGGACGCGTTTCAACGTAGCCTACTGCCCGCCGGTAGTGTGTTGACAGCGGAAAACATCCAGCAGTTGCAGTCGCATGTGGTCGAGTTCATCCGGGTTTCCTACACCGACGAACGCACCGATGAAGAAATCGCCGTGCAGGCAGCGGCCTCTGCACACAACGTGATGGAAATCTTTGCGGACGCGGACCTGAGCCAACCGACCATGGCCGCCCTGTTCGACCAGGTACTGATGTACCGGAGCGCCTGATGCTGGAACCGGTCACCGAGCAAAGGGTGCTGGCATCGCGGGACGCGCTACCAGCTTTCCCGCGCGTGGTGCTGCAGATCCTGCAAACCCTGGACGACCCGGATGCCAGCCTGAGCCTGCTCAGCCGCCAGGTGGAAACCGATCCGGTGGTGGCGGCGCGGGTGCTGGCCCTGTGCAACCGTGCAGCCGATGCCGGCCCGGGCCGCGCGCCCGTCAACGATGTGTTTACCGCCCTGTCCCTGGTTGGCATGGCGCGGGTGCGAGCGGTGGCCACCACCATCAAAATAGCCAGCTTCATGCAGGACTTTGCGCCCCCCGCCGCCCTGAGGTACTACTGGTCGCACAGCCTGGCCTGCGCAGTCTGCGGGGTGGAGGTGGCCCACTACACCCATGCGGATGTGTGCGTGGACGCCTCCCTGATTGCCTGCCTGCTGCACGACATCGGGCAACTCTGGCTGCACCGGTTCGAGCCCGAAACCCTGCAAATAGCCATGCGCAATGCAGAAAGCCGCGGCATGGAAATTGACGTAGCCGAGCGCGAGCTGTTTGGCGTGGACCATGCCGCCATAGGCGGCTGGCTGGCGCGGGCCTGGGGCCTGTCGGACAACATCTGCCAGGCGCTCATCCACCACCATGCGCCGCAAGGAGGCTTGCCCGAGCCCCTGGTCGCGGTAGTGCATGTGAGTGAGGTGCTCAGCCATGCCTTGAATCTGTCCCAGGCACCCAGCAGCCATGTGCGCTGGGTATCGGAAGAATGCTGCACCCTGCTGGGGATGGACTGGGGCGATGACTCCCAGGGCCTGTTTGGCCGTATCGAGGCACGCAGCCGCCACGCCTTCGCGCCCTACCTGGAGGCTACGTGATCTGGCACAAACTCCAGGCTTGTTGCGGACTTACAACCCAATCACCCTACAGAAGTTAAGAATAAGGGTTAACCCCAGGCAATGATCAAGGGTTAACCCTATACTGCAGTGCAACACGATCACTTTCATTGGAGGATCTTATGTCCAGCTCAGTACTCAACCTCAACACCCTTCCCGCACGCCAAGGTGGCAGCATCGGCGCCGCCTTGGCCGAAGTCACCGTTGCCTTCAAGCATTTGGCGACGGCGCTGGTCCGCAAGGTCCTGTTGCCCTCCGCTGCCGCCAGCCACACCCTGACTGCCTTTGAAGAAGCCGAAGCGCTGCGCACCTACGCCGCTGACCTTCAGGCGCAAGACCCCGATTTCGCGCAAGACCTGTTTGCCGCAGCCGACCGCCACGAAATCGAAGCAGCCGCTAAGGCATGCGCCACTGCTTGACCAGCGCGTAAATCGCAGGAATCACGGCTAGCGTCAGCACGGTGGACGACACCATGCCGCCAACCATGGGTGCGGCAATGCGGCTCATCACTTCCGAGCCGGTGCCCGTGCCCCACAGGATGGGCAGGAGTCCCGCCATGATGGCCACCACGGTCATCATCTTGGGCCGCACCCGCTCGACAGCGCCTTCCATCACGGCGGCATAGAGTTCCTCCATGCCAGCCTCCCTGCACTGTGCGCGGCACTGCGCCTGCACCGCCTCCCAGGCGTGGTCCAAGTAGATCAGCATCACCACGCCGGTCTCCGCCGCCACCCCGGCCAGGGCGATAAAGCCCACCGCCACGGCGACCGACAGGTTGTAGCCGAGCAGCCACATCAGCCAGACCCCGCCCACCAGGGCAAAGGGGACTGAGAGCATGACAATCAGCGTCTCGGTCAGGCGGCGGAAGTTCAGGTACAGCAGCAAAAAGATGATCAGCAGGGTGACCGGCACCACGATCTTCATCTTTTCAATGGCCCGCTCCATGGACTCGAACTGCCCGCTCCAGGTGGCGTAATAGCCGCTCGGGAACTTCACCTGGGCGTTGACGGCGGCGCGCGCTTCCTTCACAAAGCTGCCGATGTCGCGGTCGCGGATGTCCACATAGATGTAGGTGGACAGCAGCGCGTTCTCGGTGCGAATGCTGGGTGCGCCCTTGGCTATTTCCACCTTGGCCACCTGCCCCAGCGGGATCATGGCGCCGCCCATGGTGGGCACCAGGATTTCGCTGGCAATCTGCTGCGGGTTGGCGCGCAGTTCACGCGGGTAGCGCACGGTGACGCCAAAGCGCTCGCGCCCTTCCACCGTGGTGGTGACCATCTCGCCCCCTAAGGCCGTGCCGATCACGTCCTGCAGCTCGCCCACGGCCAGGCCGTAGCGCGCCAGGGCCTGGCGATCCGGCTCGATGTTGATGTAGAAGCCGCCGGTGATGCGCTCGGCAAAGGCCGAACTGGTTCCCGGCACGGTCTTCACCACCGCCTCGATCTCCTTGGCCAGTCGCTCCATCTCGTTGAGGTCCTTGCCAAATACCTTGATGCCGATAGGAGTGCGGATGCCGGTGGACAGCATGTCGATGCGCGCCTTGATCGGCATGGTCCAGGCGTTGGACACACCGGGGAATTGCAAGGCCTGGTCGAGTTCGGCAATCAGCTTGTCGGTGGTGAGGCCCGCGCGCCATTCGGACTCGGGTTTCAGGTTGATCACCGTCTCGAACATCTCGGTGGGCGCCGGGTCGGTGGCGGTGTTCGCCCTGCCCGCCTTGCCGTAGACCGACGCCACTTCCGGGAAGCTCTTGATGATCTTGTCCTGCGTCTGCAGCAGCTCCGCCGCCTTGGTGATGGACATGGCCGGCAGCGAGGACGGCATGTAGAGCAGCGTGCCTTCGTTGAGCGTGGGCATGAACTCGGAGCCGAGTTGTGAGGCGGGGTAGAAGGACACGGCAATAGAAAGCAGCGCCAGCGCGATCGTCACTTTCTTCCAGCGCATCACCCAGGCGATGATGGGCCGGTAGACCCAGATCAAAAAGCGGTTCACCGGGTTCCTGGCCTCGGGCATGACCGGGCCGCGGATAAATAACATCATCAGCACCGGCACCAGGGTCACCGACAGGATGGCCGCACCGGCCATGGAGAAGGTCTTGGTATAGGCCAGCGGCGAAAACAGCCGCCCTTCCTGCGACTCCAGCGTGAACACCGGCAAAAAGGACACGGTGATGATCAAGAGCGAGAAAAAAAGCGCCGGGCCGACCTCCTTGCAGGCCGAAACAATAGCCTCGGCGCGCTCGGATCGGGTGTGGCCCGGCTTCAAGCGTTCGATGTGCTTGTGCGCGTTCTCGATCATCACGATGGCCGCATCCACCATGGCGCCGATGGCAATGGCAATGCCGCCCAGGCTCATCAGGTTGGAGTTCATGCCCAGCAGACGCATGGCAATGAAGGCAATCAGCACGCCCACCGGCAGCATCAGGATCGCGACCAGGGCCGAGCGCACATGCAGCAGGAAGATGACGCACACCGCCGCCACGATCAGGCTTTCCTCGAACAGCGTGTGCTTCAGCGTCTCAATCGCCCGGTGGATCAGGTCTGAGCGGTCATACACCGGGATGATGCTCACGCCCTCGGGCAGGCCGGCCGAAACCTCGGCTATTCTGTCCTTGATGTTGGAGATCACCTCCAGCGCATTCTGGCCATAGCGCGCCATGGCAATGCCCGACACCACCTCGCCCTCACCATTCAATTCGGTGATGCCGCGCCGCTCGTCCGGCACCAGCTCCACGCGGGCAATGTCGCGCACCAGCACCGGCGTGCCCTTTTGGCTTTTGAGCACCAGGTTCTCGATGTCGGAGGCGCCGCGCAGATAGCCTTTTCCCCGCACCATGTACTCGGTCTCAGCCATCTCGATGGCACGGCCACCGACATCGCGGTTGCTGTCGCGGATAGTCTGCGAGACCTTGTTGAGCGGAATGCCGTAGGCGCGCAGTTTGATCGGGTCCACTGTCACCTGGTAGGTCTGGACAAAACCGCCAATCGACGCCACCTCCGCCACGCCATGGGCCTTGGCCAGCTGGTAGCGCAGGTACCAGTCCTGAATCGTGCGCAGCTCGGCCAGCGTCTTGTTCTTGGCCACCAGCGCGTACTGGTAGACCCAGCCAACGCCCGTGGCATCCGGGCCGAGCGCGGGGGTCACGCCCTTGGGCATGCGGCCGGCCGCAAAGTTCAGGTACTCCAGCACGCGCGAGCGGGCCCAGTAGATGTCGGTGCCATCCTCAAAGATCACATACACAAAGGAGGCACCAAAGAAAGAGAAGCCGCGCACCACCTTGGACTTTGGGACCGACAGCATGGCCGTGGTCAACGGATAGGTCACCTGGTCTTCCACCACCTGCGGTGCCTGGCCGGGAAACTCGGTGTAGACGATGACCTGCACGTCCGACAGATCGGGCAGCGCATCCAACGGTGTCTTCACCACCGCAAAGATGCCGCCCAGCGTGAGGAACAGTGTGGCCAGCAGGACCAGCACGCGGTTGCGCGCCGACCAGTCAATGATTTTGGACAGCATGGCTATTTCCCTTGCGTGCCAAAGCCGGCAATCGCAGCCTTCAGGTTGCTCTCCGCATCGATCAGGAAATTGGCCGAGGTGACGACCGGCTCGCCCTCGCGCAGTCCCGACAGCACCTCCAGATAGTTCTCGCTGCGCGCACCGATCTTCACCTCGCGCGGCTCAAAGCGGCCATCTTTCGCACCACCCAGTTGCACCAGCAGCATTTGGCGCGCGCCGCTGTCGATCACGGCCGAGACCGGCACGGTCAGCACCCTGGCCTTGTTGCCGACGGCAAGCTCCAGCTGCGCGAACATACCGGGCTTGAGCAGGCCGCCGGGGTTGGCCAGCTCCAGGCGCACCGGCACGGTACGCGTCTCGGCGTTCAACGTCGGATAGACGGTCGTCAAAGCCGCGGTGAATGTTTTGTCCGGGTAGGCGTTGATCTTCACCGTGGCCCGTGCCCCGGTTTTGACCGCGCCAATATCCTGCTCGGCCACATCGGCCATCACCCAGACCGAAGACAGATCCGTCACCTGGTAGAGCGCGTCGCCCGGCATGAAGCGCATGCCCTGCACCGCCTTCTTTTCCGTCACGATGCCAGACACCGGAGAGAGAAAGCCCAGCGTACGTTTGCTGCTGCCGGAGGCTGCAAGCTCTTTGACCTGCTCCTCGCTCACATCCCAGTTGCGCAGCCGCACCAGGCTGGCATCAGCCAACTGCTGCATGCTCTTTTGCGCCTCGGGCCCGGCCTGTGCCATGGCCCGCACGCCCTGCGTGGCGATGGCATATTCGCGCTGTGCGGCCACCAGTTCCGGGCTATAGGCCTCAAACAGCAGTTGGCCCCGGGCGACCGCCTGGCCGGTGGCGTTGACCAGCAGCTTCTCTACATAGCCCTCGAACTTGGGCGCAATGGTGAAGCTGCGCCGCTCATCCGGCTCGATGCGGCCAGCGGCGTGCACGGTCTTGTCCAGCACTCGCAGGGCCGCAACCTCGGTGCGCACGCCCATCTTCTGAATCTTCTCGGCACTGAATTTCAGCTGCTTGGCGTTGGCCGGACTGTCCTCTTCCTCACCCTCGTAGACGGCGATGTAGTCCATGCCCATGGGGTCTTTTTTGGGCGTGGACGAAGTGTCGGCAAGGCCCATGGGATTGCGGTAAAAGCGCAGCTTGCGCTCCTTGGCTGCAGGGCTTGCAGACATTGCGGTGCTGGTCTCCATGCCAGCGGACGTGCCGGCGGCGTGGTGTGCACCCCACCAGTTGCCGACCAAGCCAGCAGCCCCAGCAACGACCAGAACGCTCATGGTGATGGACAGGTTCTTGCTCATAAATCTTCTCCTAGCAGGCGCTCGATTTGCGCCAGACGAGCCTGGCCTTCTGCCAGGGCTTTGATACGGGATTGTTTGGCTTGACGGATCTGACGCTGGGCGTCCAGCACCGTGGCAAAGTCGACCTTACCGGCTTCGTAAGCTGCCAGTGCGGACTGCAGACTCAGCTCGGCCTGCGGCAGCAAGCTATTGCTGACCAGGGCCTCGGTCTGCTGCGCGCCTTGCAGCGCCAGCAGGTTGTCGGACAGGTCTGCTGCCACCTGGTTGGCAGTGGCATTGCGCCTGGCCTCGGCGGCGTCGCGCATGGCCAGGGCCTCGCGTTCCTGAGCCCGGCGCGTGCCCTGCCACAAGGGGATGTTCATCTCCAGCATCAGGTCCCAGGTCTTGAAGTCGTTCTGGGTTTGGGTAGGCGCAAGCCCCAGCGTGATGGTCGGGTAGCGCCCCTTGAACGTGAGTTCCTGGCCCTTGTCTGCGGCCCTGAACTTGGCGTCATCGCTTGCCAGTTGCGGGCTGTGCTCACGGGCGCGTTGCTCCAGCGCGGCAAAGTCCAGCTTATCGGCTGTAGGCAGAGCTCGCAGGCTTTGCGGTTCAGCGAGCGGCGCAGCAAAAGGTCGCGCCAGCAGCGCGTTCATGCGCGACTGGTTGCTACGCAGGTCGGTCTGCAAGCTAATCAGCTCGCCCTGCATCGCGGTCTGCTCGGTCTGGGCGCGGATAACATCCTGCTGTGGCGCTAGCCCACCCGCATAGCGGCTGCGCGCAATCTGCTCCAGGCGCTGCATCAGACCCAGCACTTCCTGGCTCAGCTGCGCACTGCGCTGCAGGAAATACAGCTGCGCAAAGCCCTGCTTGATGCGCGACTCCACATCGGCCCAGACGGTTTGAGTCGCCGCATCGGCGCCCTGCGCCGCAGCCTCGGCCTGCTCACGCTTCAAGGCCCGCGTGCCAAACCAGGGCAGTTCCTGACTGAATGTGTAGCGCGTGCTGCCCACATCGCCGGGCCACAGCGTCGGGTTCTGCGCGCCCATTTTGGTGACGTCCTGTAGTTCCAGCTTAAAGCGTGGATCCGGCAAGGCGTCGGCCTGTGCGATGCGTTCTTGGGCCGCCAGCGCATCGAAGCGCATGCCGGCCAGGTCCGGGTTATTGGCCCGGGCCAGGCTCAGCAGCGACTCCACATCGGCGCCGGGCAAGTTGCTGCGCGGTGCGTTCTGGGCCACGGCAGTTGCCCCTATCATGGACAGGGCCAATGGCAATATCCAGCGTTTCATAAAAATCTCCTGACCAGAAAAAACACGGCGAGCCGGTGCGGCTCGGGCCACGCGCCCGCAGAGTGCGGACGCAGCTAGGGTCTGGGAGTCAGGAAATCGGTGGCTTGACGCCTAGCGCCGGGTCGGCACTGACGAAGCGGCTGCTGCGCGTGATCGGCAGCACTTGCGGGCTGGCGGCAACGGCCAGCACCAAGGGCGAAGCAAGAGCCGCCAACGGCATGCACAACTGGCAACTGTGGCAGCCCTTGTGCGCAGGCGCATGAGACTCGCCGCTCTGGTGATGGCTGGAAGCCATCTGCATGTGCAGGGCACATTCCTCGCCCATGCCGGCGCCGGCAGCTTGCGACACGGCCGCCAAAGGTGCACCGGCCTCCATCTCAAACACCATGCGCTCCGCCGTCCAGCCGCGCAGGGGCAGCAGGGCAATCAGGAACAGAATGAAGAGGCGAGCCATGATCGGATGATAGCGCCTGTGCTTTGCGTTGCAATTGACCAAGAGCAAGGTGCTGCCCTGCAAAATGGTTAGCCTCGCGTCTACAGGAAAGAGTGCTCATGGACGCAGACATCATCATCGTGGGCGCCGGCCCGGCCGGCCTCAGCTTGGCCAAGAACCTGAGCGGGCGGTCGCTCAAGCTCATCGTGCAGGAACAATAGGCCCAGGCCGAACTCGAAGCACCGCAATTTGACGGCCGCGAGATTGCACTGACCCAGCACTCCGCCCAACTCCTGCAGGAGATGGGCCTGTGGGACTTGATGGACAAGGCGGATATAGCCCCGCTGCGCGATGCCAAGGTGATTGACGGCCCCTCCAGCTTCTCTATGCTGATAGGCCAGGCCGCCTGGCAAGGCGTGCAACAGGCAATCGCCACCAACGCCGACATCACGCTGATGGCCGGGGAAAAAGTGACCGCAGTTCAGACGGACGACCAAGTCGGCAGCGTCACGCTAGCATCCGGCAAGACCCTGACGGCCAGGCTGGTCGTGGCCGCCGACAGCCGCTACTCCAGCACGCGGCGCATGATGGGCATTGCCGCCCACATGCACGACTTTGGCAAGAACATGCTGGTCTGCTGCAACGCTACGAGGGCAAACAAAAGCGCGCAAGCGCATTCCCTATCGGGCGGTTAATAGGAGCCTGCGCGTTCGGCGCTGCCTCAGGGCGCGGACGGCCGCCTTCTATAATTGATTGCGTATCGACCCCGGTACGCACCCCATTTGTGTAGGAAGCCCATGTCAGTCACAGCAGGATCGGATCAGGATGCAGCGCCCAAGGGGCTGATCACCGTCCTCTTCACCGGAGTCTTCATGGCCGCGCTCGACACGGCAATTGTCGGCCCCGCCATTCCCGTTCTGCGTGAAACCTTTGGCGTGGACAACCGGACCGTAGGCCTGGTGATGAGCGTGTTTGTGCTGTTCTCGCTATGCAGCACGGCGCTCATGGCCAATTTAAGCGACCGCCTGGGCCGCCGCCCGGTCTACCTGTTCAGCGTCTCGGTATTTGCCATCGGCTCGCTTCTGATTGCACTGTCGCCAAGTTTCTGGATGGTGATCGCCAGCCGTGCCATTCAAGGCATTGGTGCCGGTGGCATCACGCCCACGGCCAGCGCTGTGGTTGGTGACATGTTCAAGCCGGCTCAGCGCGGCAAGATGCTGGGCCTGATTGGTGCCACCTATGGCATGGCGTTTGTGCTGGGGCCACCACTGGCCTCGGGCCTTATGCTGATCTCCAGCTGGCACTGGATCTTTTTGCTCAACCTTCCGATAGCCGCCGTCATTCTGTACTTGGGTGCCAAGGTTCTGCCGAACAAGCGTACAAACGCAGCGCAACACCGGCTGGACCTGAGCGGCATTGCGCTCACCTTTAGCCTGCTCGCCGCACTGGTGCTAGGCATTACCCGGGTGCTAGACCCGCTGCTTGCCCCCTTGCTGGGCATGTCGCTTTGGCCATGGCTGCTGCTGCTGGTTGCCGTACTGCTGGCGCTACTGGTGCTGGTGGAAAGCCGAACCAAGTCACCATTGATTCCGATTTTCCTGTTCAAGAACCGGCAACTAGCCACAACCTATCTGCTGGCCGTGGGTGCCGGCTTTGGTATGGGCAGCGTGATTTTCTTGACCTCGATCGCCACGCATGGCTATGGTGTGACGGCCAAGAACGCCGGCTTTGTGCTGCTGCCGCTGGTGCTCTGCTCGATGCTGGGTTCCGGTGGCGGCGGGCGCCTGCTGAATCGCCTGGGCCCGCGCAGCATGATTCTGCTGGGCTTTGGCAATTTGGCGCTGGGCTATGGCCTGTCGGCCATCACCGGCTACGGCCTGTGGCTATTTCTGCTCGCCGGCGTGCCGGTGGGTCTGGGTATAGGCATTGTGGTGGGCGGCGCGCTGCGCTCCATCGCCATAGACGAGGCACCTGTGGCAGTGCGCGCTGCGGCCCAGGGACTGATCAATATCTGCACCGCCATAGGCACCCTGGTCGCTGCTGCCTCTATTAGCGCCATTGCAGATCTGGCCGGCGGCGGCACGTCGGGCTTTGGCCGGGCCTATGACGTCGTGGCCGCACTGATGCTGGCCATGCTGTTCATTGCACTGGCCTTGCGCAAGAAGTCCGCCGCGGTGCCGCAGCCGGCCTAGGCAGTCGGCTCACAGCAAGCCATCATTGCGCAATTTGCCCGGCAGACCATCAAGGGACGGGAAGCAAGAGCACAGCGGATTCCATCGCGCGTTTGAGCCCCTGTCAAGCCAGATCGTCAAGAAATGGACTCAAGGCGCCGGCCTGGTTTTCAGCGCCGCCGCGCCCTGCGTCGGCTGAGCTTGAGGAGCTCAAACCAGACCACGCTGGATAGACCGATGGCGCAAGCCTTCAACACATCTTGAGGCTGCAAGGGCGCAAACAAAAACAGGCCCGACACCCAGGGCTGATAGAGCGTGAGCGTCAGCAGCGCGGTGGTCGCAGCGGCTACCCACCACAGTGCACGGTTGGGCACCCACAAGGACGCCCAGAGCGAGGCCCTTCCGCTGCGGTTGGAAAAGATCAACGCCAGATTGCCCGTCACCAGGGTGGTAAAGGCGAAAGCACGCGCCGCGCCTTCGCTCAGCCAGGTCGCACCCCAAGCATAGGCACCCAGCATCGCCAGCAGCACGCCCAGTCCCTGCAGCAGGGCCAGTACCAGGGTGGAACCGGCAAACAGCGGCGCCTGTGGGTCGCGCGGCGCTCGCAGCATCACGTCCGCTTCGGACGGTTCGTTCTCGAACACCAGAGAGCAGGCCGGGTCTATCACCAGCTCCAGAAAGGCAATGTGCAGCGGGTACATCAGCGTGGGCCAGCCCAAAAGCACCGGCAGCAGCGCAGCACCGGCAATCGGCACATGCACCGCCAGGATGTAGGACATGGACTTGCGCAAGTTGTCAAAAATGCGTCGCCCCAGGCGCACCGCGCCCACGATGGAGGCAAAGTTGTCGTCCAGCAGCACCAGTGAGGCAGCCTCGCGCGCCACGTCGGTGCCGCGTGCGCCCATCGCCACGCCCACATGGGCGGCCTTGAGTGCCGGGGCGTCGTTGACGCCGTCGCCGGTCATGGCCACGATCTCGCCATTGGCCTTGAGGGCCTGCACGATGCGCAGCTTTTGTTGCGGCGAGATGCGGGCGCAGACCCGCACAGACTGCATGCGCTGTTGCAATTGCGCGTCGCTGAGGGCCTCCAGATCACTGCCAGTCAGCAGCGCATCGGCATGGCCGACATCGATATGGGCGGCGCGTGCAATCGCCTGGGCCGTTGCGGGATAGTCGCCGGTAATCATCAGCACGCGTATGCCCGCATCCTGGCATTGCTGCACCGCCTCTTGAATGCCTACGCGCAGCGGATCGGCCAGACCCAGCAGACCGACAAATTCGAACTCAAAATCGTGCGCAAGCTCCGGCCAGTCATCACCGGCAAAGCGCGCCTGCGCTACACCCAGCACCCGCAGGCCCTGCGCGGCCATGGCGTCCACCGCCGCATGGAGCCGACTCTGCGTGCTGGCATCCAGATGGCAGAGGTCGAAAATGGCCTCGGGCGCGCCCTTGGCTGCCACGCTGTGCAGACCATCTCCCACCTCGCCCAGCGCAGCACGCCAGACATGGGACATGGCCCGCAGCTGATGGGTCAACGCGTATTCCTGCACCAGGCTCCAGTCGCGGTGCAGGTGCTCGGTGCCCTGCAAAAAGTGCTGACCCAGACGGTGAAAAGCCTTCTCCATGGGGTCATAGGGCTCACTCACGCTGGCCAATATGGAATACTCGACCAGCCTATGAAAGGCCTCGGGCAGTTCGGCGCTGCTGGCGTAGTCCAGGGTCAAACTTGCGCCCTCGTTCGCGCCGCTGCTGGGCACATAGAGTTGGGCCACCGTCATCCGGTTTTCGGTCAGGGTACCGGTCTTGTCGGCACACAGCACGGAGGTAGCGCCCAGGGTTTCGATGGCCGCAATGCGCCGGGTCAACACCTGCTGTTTGGACAAGCGCCAGGCCCCCAGCGCGGGTATCACGGTCAGCACCACGCTGAACTCCTGCGGCAACAGGGCCATCGCCAGAGCAATACCGGACAGCAGCGCGGCCAACCAATCGCCACGCAAGAGGCCAAAGGCCACAATCAAAAATAGGCTGGCGCCCAGTGCGATCAAGGCCAGCAGCTTGACCAAGGCGCCCATCTGCAACTTAAGAGGAGACGCTTCGTGCCCCAGGGATTCAAGGGCACTGCCGATGCGACCGATCTCGGTCTGCCCGCCGGTGGCCGTCACGCGCGCCAGGCCGTGGCCGCGTACCAGCAGCGCGCCAGAAAACAAAGTTTCAGCGGGCCGCTTATCCACCGCCAGGGCCTCTCCAGTCAACAGCGACTCGTCCACGGCCACATCATTGCCCTCCAGCAGCACGCAATCGGCGGCAATGCGGTCGCCCTCACTGAGCACCAGCACATCGCCGCACACCACATCGCGCCCGGCGATGCGCAGTTGGGCTCCGTCCCGCAGGACCAGGGCGCGCGGGCTGCTGAGTCTGCGCAAAGCGGCCAAGGCGTTTTCGGTGCGACCTTCCTGGTACAGCGTCAGCGCCAGCACCACCAGCACCAGACCGAACAGCACGCCACCCTCCTGCAAATCGCCCAGCACCAGGTACAGCGCACCGGCCGCTAGCAACAGCGCAAACATTGGATCCTGCAGCGTCTCCCAGGCGATGTCGCGCAGGCTGCGACGCTGGTCGCCGGGCAGGCTGTTGGGTCCGTCCTGCTGCAGGCCTTGTGCGGCCTGCGCAGAGGTCAATCCCGCAGAAGCGCCACCACCCGGGGCGTTGGCTGCCCGCCGCGCCCTGTCCTCAGATGATTTTTTGGAAAGTGCTTGCGTGTCGTTCATAGGGGCTTTCAGGCGGCAGATCGGTGCAGCCACCGGTCGCTCCAGCATCCTGGCACAGGCGGCGGCAGCCGTCTGTATGCTGGCGCACGCTATTCGGACCGTGATTGATAGATATCAAGGCTTGCAAATACAACCTAGCGCGGGTGATACAGATCAATCAATTCAGCAGGCGGCTTGCCCACACTCCAACGCATTCACACAGGAGATCACCATGAAATTGCTTACCGACTTGTTTACCACCGACTACGGAATCATGAGCATCAGCGGCATTGGCTTCATGCTAGGAATGGCCGTGTTCTTCATCTGGTACTTCAACCACAAGATGAATGAAGCGGCTGGAGACAACACCAAGTAATTGCCAGCGTTTCAGAGTCCGAGCAGACTCTCCGGCTTGAGAATTCGGTAGGTTCTGCCCTGCTTGTCCAGAGGCTCCAAAACGCCTTCCCGCACAAAATGGCTGACTTCGCGGCTGACGGTTTCCATCTTGAGATCGACCATGGAGCCAATGTCTTCGCGGCTGAAGAGCGTGACCAGTTGGCTGTCGGACGGGCTGCGCATCTTGAGAATGAAGCTGGCAACCCGCTGGCGTGCCGTGCCAAAGTTTAGATCCGCCAGCCAGTCTTCGGCCTCTTTCTGGTTGTGCGACCACTTCTTCATCAGGCTTTGGTGCAGTCGGGGTGATTGCACTGCCAAGGTTTGAATGATGCTCAGCGGTATGCGACAGACCGAAGTTGCCGTCAGTGCCACGGCAGCTGTTTCAAACTTGCCATGCACCAGCGCCTCCAGCCCGATCACGTCGCCCTGACGCATCACCCGCACGATGCGCTCACGGCCATCGCTGGTGGTACGCACCAGCTTGACCATACCCGAGCGTAGGGTAAAGAGGCCTGGAGCATGGCCACCCTCTGGCGCCAGCGTGGCGCCGGGCGCGTAATCCAGGTCGTCGATGGGCGCGTGGATTTTGGAGAAGTCCGATTCATCCAGATCGGCGAACAAGACCATCTCGCGCACCGCGCAGTTGCGGCAATCCGAGGTTCCGCGCCAGGCAGAGGCTGTTTTAATGGGTATCACGGTCTTAACTTCCGCCCCTTAACCCAAATTCTCAGCCAACCACACCAGCGTGCGGCCACGTGCCAGGGCCGCGGCGCTCTGCTGGTACATGGGCCGACCCCAGCAATTAAAGCCGTGGCCCACGCCGGGGTAGACATGGAACTGCGCGTTGTTGCGTCCGGCAAAGGCGTCCTGCACGGCGCTGACCGCCGTGGCTGGAATGTGATCGTCCAGTTCGGCATAGTGAAACAGGATGGGAGCCTGGATATTGGCAGCAAGGGCCAGATTGTTCTGGATGCCGCCGCCGTAATAGCAGACCGCTGCGTCAACGGCACCGGTCGCGGCCAGCGCGTAGGACAGGCGCCCGCCCATGCAAAAACCGACCGAGGCAATCTTGCCGTTCAGCTCGGGTCGGGCGCGCAGCGCGTTGGCGGTAGATTCCAGATCCTTCACGGCATTGGGTCCGTCCAGGTTGGTCATGTACTGGTAAGCAAGCTTCGTGTCGGCCTCGGTGTATTGCAGGTCCACGCCGGGTTTTTGGCGCCAGAACACGTCCGGTGCCAGCACCACGTAGCCGTCTGCGGCGTATTGGTCGGCGACCGCACGAATGTGTTCGTTGACGCCCCAAATTTCCTGAATGATGATCAGGCCGGGGCCGGTCCCCTTGGGCGGCAGCGACAAATAGGCGTCAAAGGCCTGGCCGTCGTGGCTGGCAATGGAGATGGTAGTTGCGTTCATGGGGATTCACTCCTGAAGGTAATGGCCGAGGGCGGGTGGGGCATTTTAAGTGGCGCAAGCAAGCCCTGCAGCCCGACGGACATCAAGGCGATTTAGTCGGAAGCGTCAGACTTTTCGCTGCGCCACATCGCCAGCAACAGCCACACTCCACCCAGCACCGCACCGCAAAAACCCAGAAAACCAAACAGGGGCAGGCCAAACAGGGTGGGCCCACCCTGCACATTCATGACGATCGATGAACCAACCACCAGGGCCGCAATCACCAGGGCCATCGCCAGGCGATTGGCGGCGCGGTCAATCTGGTCGCCCACCCGCTTCAGGTGCGCCAGCTCTATGCCCACATGGACCCGACCGCGCCGCGCATTGCGCAACAGACGCGAGACATCATGCGGCAGCTGTTCGACCACGGCCAGGGTACGCACCAGAGTCTTCCAGCCGCGTACCGCCAGCACCTTTGGCCGGTAGCCGGCGCGCAGCACCCGGCGCAAGATCGGCGTCGCATGGGTGACCACATGAAAGCCGGGGTCCAGCCCACGGCCCATGCTCTCCAGCGAAATAAAGGCCTTGATAAGCAAGGCCAGATCAGAAGGAAGACCCAGATGGTGGTCGCGCAAAATGGCCGTGACATCGCTGAGCATCTGGCCCAGGCTCAGCTCGGCCAGCGGTACGCCATGGTACTGGTCTACAAAGGCTTCAATCTCGGTTTCCAGCTGCGACAAATTGACGCCATGTTCATCCCCGGTCCAATCCAGCAACACGTCGGCCACCGCACTCGGGCGGCGTTCCACCAGCCCCAAGAGCAACTGCAGGAGCTCGCCCCGGCGCCGCTCGGACAGGTGACCGACCATGCCAAAGTCGATAAAGGCGATCCGGTTGTCACTGAGATAAAAGACATTGCCGGGATGCGGATCAGCGTGAAACAGGCCATCCTGCACGATCATCTTCAACACCGACTGTGCCCCGCGCTGCGCCAGCAAGGCCCGATCAAACCCGGCCTGCGGCGTCAACAGGTCCAAGCGATGGCCGGGCACGCCATCCACATAGTCCTGCACATTGACGCGGGCGCTGGTGTGTTGCCAATGCACACCGGGAATCACGATGTGCGGCAAGTCTTTCATGTTGGCCGAAATGCGCTCGGCATTGCGGCACTCGGCCGCCAAGTCCAGCTCGCGGTTCAGCGACTTGGCAAACTCGCGCACCAGCAGTTTGGGGTGATAGGGTTTAAGCCAGTCCAGTTCGGCTTCTGCCAGCACCGCCAAGCGCGCCAGCAGAGCCAGGTCGGCGGCAATCACCTCGGCAATGCCGGGCCTGCGTATCTTGACAATGACCTCGGTGCCATCGTGCAACTGAGCCCGGTGCACCTGGGCAATGGACGCGGCGGCCAGCGGTTCGGGGTCAAAACGGGCGAACACGGTCTCGGGCGTGCCGCCCAGGTCTTCGCACAACTGGGCCATCAACAGGTCCAGCGGAACGGCCGGCACCTTGCTCTGGAGCTTCTCCAATTCGGCGATCCAGTCGGGTGGCAAGAGGTCCGCCCTCCCCGCCAAAATCTGGCCCAACTTGACAAAGGCGGGGCCCAACTCTTCCAGTGCCAGTCGCACCTGAGCAGCAGGATGGACATGGGCCAGGTCGGCGACATGGTCCCAGCGCAGCATGTGACCGGCCCGCTCCAACTGACCGGCCAGACCCAGGCGACGAACGGTGTCGCCAAATCCATGGCGAATCAGAACCGCAGCGATTTCAGAAAATCGATGCATGTCGCGTGTGGCGGCCAAAGTTTCGATCAGCATAAACTGATGATAGCCCCAAGGCTGGCCCAGCCTGCACCCACCCCGGCTCAGTAGCTCAGGGTTGCGACGGCGCGCAGTTCTTCGGGCGTGGTGCTGGGCAGGCCGAAATATTCCAGGTAGGCCGGAATTTGTTCAAACAGCATGTCGGTGCCGATCTGAAAGCGGCAGCCGCGTGCCTTGGCCGCATCCAAAAAGGCGGTCATCTCGGACTTCATTACCACCTCGCCGACAAAAGTCTGGGGCGCAATGCGGCTCACATCCATGGGCATGGGATCGCCCACGTTCATGCCCATGGGCGTGGCGTTCACCACCACGTCGAAACCGGCCGGGTCATTGCTGCCGGTGCTGACCTCCAGTACGGGGTAATGCTTTTGCAAGCGCTGGGCCAGGCCGCTCTGCGAGGCCTCAAAGGGGTCAAACAAGGCGATGGCCGAGATGCCAGCCGCGGCCAGCGAGGCGGCGATGGCCGAGCCGACACCGCCGCAACCCACCACCAACACGCGGGCTCCCTGCAGCACGCAGCCCTTGCGCAACAGGCCGCGCACAAAGCCTTCGCCGTCAAACATGTCGCCCTGCAGCTTGCCCTCTGGGCTCAGGCGCACGGCGTTGCAGGAGCCGGCAATGGCCGCGGTAGGCGACACCTCATCGAGCAGGCCGACGGTCATGATCTTGTGCGGCATGGTGATCAGCGCGCCGCGGATGTTGGAGAGTTTGAACAGCGAGCGCAGGAAGATGGGAAAGTCCTCGGGCCTGCAGCCCATGGGCACCACGACGGCGTTGACCTTGCACCTTTCAAACCAGGGGTTGTAAATCATGGGCGCCTTGAAGGCGTGCGTGGGAAAGCCGATGTGGGCGATGAGTTCGGTGTTGCCGTTGATGATCATGGTTTTGTCTAGGTAATAAAAGTGGAGAGAGGCAATAGTCCCTGCGAGTCAAACGAAGCAGGTCGCCAGAGCGGCCCAAGCAAGGGCCTGCCCGAATCGCTGCGGGGCTCGGTGTCGCAAAGCTCAGCGAGCTGCATCCACGAGCAACTTAATCGACACGAAAAACAGGCTCATCTGCACGATGCGGTAGAACCAGACATCCGCAATCCGTCGCGTCAGCCAGGCACCCGCCACCGCACCCGTCAGCGCAAACGGAACCAACACGGCGGCGCTCCAGAGCGTCGCACTGGAATAGGGACGCAAGGCCTGGTAGGGCAGAATTTTGGCCGCGTTGATCACCGCAAACAGGATCGTTGCCGTGCCGGCAAACTCGGCCTTGGGCAGTTTTTGCGGCAGCATATAAACTTGAAAAGGTGGCCCGCCGGAATGCGAAATAAAGCTGGTGAATCCGGCAACCAGGCCCCAGAACCAGCCCTTGAGCGGATGTGCGGGCTGGGCCACCGCGATCGCCTGGCGTCGCAACCACTGGTTGACACAAAAGGCCAGACCCATGGCACCGATCAAAAAGGTGATGGCACGGTCCGACACCATGGAAGCGGTCAACCAACCGACCACCACGCCGACGATGCCAGCGGGAATGAGCAGGCGCAAATTGACAGCGCTGAAGTCGCGCCGGTACAAATAGACACCGGCCACGTCGGAGATCACAAAGATGGGCAGCAAGAGCGCCGCAGCTTGCACCGGTGACATCAACAGCGACAACAGCGGCACACCCAGCATGCCGATGCTGGGCAGGCCGCCCTTGGACAGGCCGACCAGCAAGGCGGCCAGCGCGGCCAGAAAAAAAGTGGCGTCGAAATGCAAGATCAGTCTGCCAGCGTTTGCCAGCCATCCTGGCGGGCCGAAGCGAACAAGGCCTCGATGGTGCGCAGCGTGTTCAGCGCGTCTTCAATCGGCCAACTCGGAACGGCCTGCCCCAGCAGCAGCCGCGAGAAGCGCTCGACCTGCAACAGGTAGTGGTTGAACGGCTGAAAGGTATAGGTGGCGCTGGGAAAGGAGCCCACGCTGCTGCTGTCGCCCACTTCCAGTTGACACGCAGTAGGCCGGGCATGGGCAAAGCCAAAGTTCAGGCGAAGCCAGCCTTTGGAGCCCAGCGCGGTGAACTGCTGGTGCGTGCCCCAGGCGTTCGATCCGGCCTGGGTGCCCACCGTGAAAGCGGCATGGCGGTCGCCGTAATCGAGCAGTGCGCTGGTCAGGCGGTCGGTGCGAAACACCGGGTCGCGGTCCATCGCTGCCACCACCCGCAAGGGCGTGCGCTTGAACACCAGGTTGCAGGCGCTGATGGCGTAGGAACCCAAATCGTACAGCGCACCGCCACCGGCGTCGAGTTGGTTGCGCACATCGGCGGGGTCCAGAAACTGTTTTGCCAGCGTGCAGTGCACCGCGCGCACCTCGCCAATCGTGCCGGCGGCGATGATCTCTTCCAGCTTGGCCCATTGCGGGTGGTTGCGAAAAGCAAAGCCTTCCTCGATGTGCAGGCCAGCGCGGTCGCGCTCGACGCAGAGTCGGGCCACCTGTTCGGAACTGACGCACAGCGGCTTTTCGCACAGCACATGCTTGCCGGCCTGCAGGGCGCGCAGGGCCCAGTCGAAATGCAGCTGATTGGGCAGCGGCACATAGACCGCGTCTATGTCCGGATCGGCCAGCAGCCCTTCTGCGGTGGTGAGGTCGGCCTGCACCTGTTGCCATGCGTGGTAATGCGCCACCACCGGCGTGATTTCCGCGTGTTCCTGGTTGAGCTTGCGATACTGCGACAGGTCCGCCGTGGCGCGCTCGTCGGCGAGCAGGCCATCGATTTCTTCGAGGCGGAAGGCGAGCTGTTCGAGCTTGGACTGGAGGGAGGGTTTCATTGTGCAGCGATTGGCAAGCCGACTTGCGGCTTGCGACTTGCTACTCTCCGTGCAGGTTGTAGAGCCTGGATACCAGGCGAGCGAGTTGCTCGCGCTCGGCATCACCGGCCTGATTCAGCGCATGGCTGGGATCGTGCAGCAGCTTGTTCATCAGGGCGCGGCTCATGGAATCGAGCACGGCACGCGGGTCGTCGCCGCGCTGGAGCGCCTTGTTCGCCTTGTCCAGTTCGTGGCGGCGCAGACGCTCGCCGTGGTCGCGCAAGGATCGTATCACCGGCACGGTGCGACGAGTGTTCATCCAGTGCATGAATTCGTTGACACTGGAGGCGATGATGACTTCCGCCTGTACGACCGCAGACTGGCGGCTGGACTGCCCGGATCGCACCACTTCGCCG
>Ga0118677_10000687_pt2 | contig 51716 bp, 40 predicted proteins | sample AliMusrvi5mmetaG_FD_86154 | JGI IMG/M metagenome (GOLD analysis project Ga0118677, IMG submission 86154) | reverse complement strand
ATTTTTATACAATAGCTTCTTCTTGCTAATTTATTTTTATACTCCAAAAATCTTTTCCAAAGTTAATAAAACTTTGGAAAAGAATCACGCTTTTCAATGTTTTGGTCTGACATTGCTATTGCCACATTAATATTTCATTCACAAACGATGAGCAAATTAGCTTTCTGTGACTTTAGTTAAAGAAGATTTTATGTACCTTTGCAACTGATAATAATTTCTTTTCGGATGAAAGTTTTACTGGACATAAAAGATAACAAGGCTCTTTTTCTGCTTGAACTTTTGAAAAGTTTGACGTATGTAAAGACAAAGACCATTACAAATACCAAGGCTCTTTTGATGGAAGAATTAAAAGAAGCTACTGAGGAAATGAAGCTCATCAAGACAGGTAAGAAAAAAGCACGCAATGCAGAAGATTTCCTTGTTACTTTCAGCTAATTCCGAAATGGATAATACCGATAAAGAATTGAAAGAAATTTTGTCAATGATACCTTCATAAAGTTTGGCAATCTAATTTTCAGGAAAATTTAAAATTCATCATACTTAATTAGCAAATAAACTTTTCCAAAGTGAAGAAAACTTTGGAAAAGAATCCCCGGTTTTCAAAGTTCGCGCCTGCCACTGCCACTGCTACTGCCGCCCCCTCTATTTTCTATCTTCTATCATCAATTTTCTATCTCTTTTTATTCCTTCACAAACTTCCTCACCACCATTCCATCTTCAGTTATTGCTTTGATGATATACACCCCGCTTGACAGATCACGAATATCAATTGTTGTTTCTTTTTCAGCGTTGCTGATGGTTTTGATAAGTTGCCCCTGGATGTTGAGGATTTGTATTTGGGATTTTTGAGGAAGAGTGATGGAAAGGTCGGTGGTGGCGGGGTTGGGGAAAAGGGAAATAGGGAAAGGGTCATTTAATTCATTATTTCCTGTAATTGTGTTACGACCTAATTTCGCCAAAAAAACATCTCTATTGCCTGTACAATAATTAGTCAATATTATTGAATCAAAAACTTCGATATTACTGTTAAAACCGCCAGTTATATAAACATTTTCCGAATGATCAAGAGCGACAGAATAAGCGTCATTTGCTGACAAACCACGTACAGATTTTCCCCAAATTGCATTTCCACCAGAATCATATTTTGCAACAAAAATGTTTGACATACCCGTTTGTACTAATGTATCATTACCAATAGTTAAAGTGTCACCTTGAAAAGATCCTGTTATGTATGGATTACCAAACCTATCCACAGCGATTGATTTAGGAATATTATAATAACCTTTTCCTCCCACGTTTCTCGCCCATAATACTTCACCATCAGGATTATATTTTGCAATAAATATTTTGCAAGTAGCAGTATCATTATTAATTAAGGCTATAGAATCAAAACTTAAGGTAGAGCTGGTAAAAAAACCAGTAATATAAGAATTATCTTCAGAATCAACTGCTATAGAGTATGATTCATCAAATAGTGGTCCATGTATCCCTTTAGCCCAAAGTACTTTTCCATCAGGATTATATTTTGTGAGAAAAATGTCAGGTGCCATTCCCATTGTATCCATATCAGTTAAAACTATAGAATCAAAAATGATAGGATTGTGAAATCCTCCTGTTACTAAAATGTTCCCATTATTATCTATAGCCAATGAATTATTGCATAACCAGCCACCACCTATTCCCCCAGCATTTTTTGCCCAAATGATATTCCCTGATTCATCATATTTAACAAGAAAAAAACCTGCACTTTGACCTCTGAACAATGTATCTGAGTCAAAAACCACTGTATCTGCATTAAGAGTACCTGTTATATAGACATTTTTTGACGCATCTGTTGCTAATGAAATAATTGTGTAATTATTTTTTGCACTACAATTTCTAACCCAAAGTACATTGCCATTGGAATCATATTTTACAAGAAAATAAATCATGTAAAATGGATTGGAATTTTGTATTGCAATCGAATCAAAATATGTGATGGGGCTGTTGGTATTTCCTACGATGCAAATATTACCAGCAACATCAATAGCAACAGAATTTGCAGATTCATTGTAGTCACCTTTTGCCTTTTTTACCCATACTACATTTCCATAACTATCCCATTTAGCAAGGAATAAATCATAATAAGTGTTTATGGTATCTGAATTTAGAAGATTAAATGAACCGATGTGAAATGTAGGACTGGAGGAATTTCCCGTCATATAGGTATTCCCTGATGCATCAACTACTAATGAAGTGGTAACATCATTAAGTAAACCACCGGCACTTTTGGCCCACTCCCAATTGGGGGCCTGGGCTATACAGTTAAAGGTGAAAAATGAACTGCAAACAATTTCAAAAAAGAGGATTAGCTTTTTCATTAGCATTAATTTTTTGAAAATAAATAACGCCATAAAATTACACATAAATTTTGTAATCAAATTTCAATCTTAATAAGCTTTTCCAAAGTGAAGAAAACTTTGGAAAAGAGTCCTCGATTTTCAAAGCTATGGCCTGCCACTGCCACTGCTACTGCCACTGCCGCCCCCCCCTCTATTTTCTCTCTCTTCCTATTCCTTCACAAACTTCTTCACCGCCATCCCATCTTCCGTTATAGCCTTGATGATATACACCCCGCTTGACAGATCACGGATATCAATGGTTGTTTCTTTTTCAGCTTTGCTGATTGTTCTGATAAGTTGCCCCTGGATGTTGAGGATTTGTATTTGGGATTTTTGAGGAAGGGTGATGAAAAGGGCGGTGGTGGCGGGGTTGGGGAAAAGGGAAATGGTTGGAAAATTTTGCATTTCCATTAATCCTGTGATTAAACTACTATCTAATTTGGCAAGAAAGATATTGCTATAGCCATCCAAATTTGCTAATGTTGTGGCGCCAAAAACGAGTGTGCCGCTGTTAAAAGTTCCGGCAACATAAATTTTTCCTGCATGATCCATAGCAATAGAATTCGCTGCATCATCACCTGTCCCTCCTACACTCTTTGCCCAAAGGACAGTTCCACTTGTATCAAGTTTTACAACGAATATGTCAGCGCTATCAGTATTTGTCAGCAGAGTTGAATTAAATGGCAGGGTTGGACTATTATAATAACCGGTAATGTAGAGATTTCCGGAAGTATCCAGGGCTATTGAATTAGCAATATCCCAGTGAATGCCTCCAAAACTTTTAGACCAAATCACGTTTCCATTGAGGTTATACTTGGCAAGAAAAATGTCGTAATATCCGGCATTGGCGAGTGAATCGAAGAACGATGTTTTGTGAAAACCTTCACCAGAATCACCAAAATAGCCGGTAATATAATTATTCCCTGAAGCATCAATAGCAACAGAAGTGGGAAAGTCGGAGTTTATTTCTCCTGCACTTTTTGCCCAAAGAAGATTGCCATTGGCACCATATTTTGCAAGAAAAATGTCAATACTAAATGTGGCATTTGTTAAAGTATCGTTCCCGAAAATAATAGAGTTACTTAAAAAGTGACCGGTAACACATGGATTCCCTGCAGTATCAATTGCAACAGAAGTACCCACATCCCAATATGTACCTTTAGCTGTTTTTGCCCATTGAGCATGTCCTCCTGCATCGTATTTTGCAAGGAAATAACTGTACAAATTCGGATTATTTAAAGTGATTGTATCAAACAGTATAGTGCTGCTTCCAAATGACCCTGTAATAAAAATATTTCCTGAAACATCAGTTGCAATTGAATTTGCGTATTCATAATTTGTACCTCCTATGCTTTTTGCCCAAATAACATTGCCGGCGGGATCATATTTTGCAATAAAGATGTCACTATTGCCGGCATTTATTAAGTTTATGGTATCGAAGACGAGCGTGTCAAGATCAAAATGCCCTGTTATGTAGGCATTGCCTGAAACATCAACAGCAACAGAAGTCACAACATCACCGCTTTTTCCACCGGCTCTTTTTGCCCAAATTATATTTCCGTTAGAATTGTATTTTACAAGAAAAAGGTCATCATAACCTGCGCTTACCAGCTTCGTAGTGTCAAAGATGATGGTATCGCTGCTAAAAGTTCCGGCAACAAAAATATTTCCTGAAGCATCAATGGCAATGGAATTGGCGCTTACCTGATTAAAAGGACCTGCATTATAGTTTCTGACAGCTGTTTTTGCCCATAGCCAATCGGGAGTTTGAGCAGAACAATTAAAAGTAAATAAGGAGATCTGAAAACAGAAAATTGCTAAAAAGAGTAGTATTGATTTTTTCATAGCCTGAAGTTTTAAAAAACAAAATTACGTACCAAAATTACAGTAATTATTTTAACAAGGTTATCTGTAAAAAAAATTCAATAAACTTTTCCAGAGTGAAGAAAACTTTGGAAAAGGCAAAAAAAAGTCCGGGTGCAACTTTGAGTCGCACCCGGACTATCCGCATTTATTCTATGCCCTAATGCCTAATGACTATTGACCAATGACTTTTAAATGTTAGCATTGTTCACATCCGACCATGGCCCTGCATTTTCGGGATGTTTGGAATTGTACCAACGCACAAAATACTGAAGGTTGCGACCTACATTGATTGGGTCGAGTTCCAGTTTGAACAACGCTTTTGAATAAAATCCCAAATTGCTGCACTGGCTGGGGCTGATCAAAACTATTCTCTTAACCTGCGATTCATCGGGCACTGAATCCTGGTGTGGCTGATCAATGATCGAATATGCAATTTGCAAACCATCGGCGCCTTTAGGCTTTGATGCCCTTTTGGCTTCGGTGGCAGTTTTGCATGAGCACTTCATGATCCCGCCGCCCAGGTTACGCATGGTGGGGTGGCAACTTTCTTTTATTTCAGGGGACTTTGCTTTCTTTTTTTTCAATCCCGTTTTACGGTCTAATTTTGCCCGAACTTCATCTGTCCATTTGTTTGGAGCTATGTCTCCATAAATGTCCTGAAGATTCAGCCACATATTTTTCTTCAGCGTTTTCAGACTTTCTACAACCAACGGGGTTCGTGTTGATTTTTTATCAGAATAAAGATGCATCAAATTCAGCCATGTGCCCGCCGTGCCCACGGGGCCATAGCTGCCGGTTAAGGATGTTACTTTGGAAGTGGTTATTCCCAGGTCAACTGCATTTGCAGTAATATAAGGGACTTCAATTTCCAGGCCTTTAGCGAATTGTTCAATTGTTTTTACGCCTTCCATTTTTTTGTTTTTTTTAGTTAATATTGTTTTTTGGTAATTAGATGTTCACTTGGGTATGATATAGTATAACAGGAGTACAATACTGTTATGTCAGAATACTGTGTTGTACTCCCAGAGTACAGTACTGTATTCCCGGAGTACAATACTGTATTCCCAGAGTACAATACTGTATTCCCAGAGTACAATACTGTATTCCCAGAGTACAATACTGTATTCCCAGAGTACAATACTGTATTCCCAGAGTACAATACTGTATTCCCAGAGTACAGAACTGTATTCTCAGAGTACAATACTGTATTCGTAGAGTACAGCACATTATTGCAAGGCTTAATTGTGCTATTTCTCCAATACATTCTATTAATTTTCTGCTCGTTATCACTATGATTTGAAAAATGTGCAACATTGTGGCCATGCAAAGCAGCAGCATGAGGGTAATTTTGCTCATGAAGAACTGCGATATTATTTGCTAAGGTATTTTTCATTTCAGGCTTTGATTGCAAAACTTCCTTTTTTAAAAAAGTTGAGGCAACAAAGGTATGTATTGATTGTTTTATGACCACAGCACTATTCTGGGGAAATGACTATACAATTACTGGACATTAAAGAGGATCTTTTGACTTAGTAAAAAGTTTAAAATGAATTCAACAAATACATTATTTCATCGAACTACGAATCTATTAGCGTTTTCGTACTTCGTATGTTCGTAATCCCGAAATTTCGCATTGGCGTCAAGCTAAGAAACAATAATTTGACGTTCTACATACGTCCTTTGCATCTATAAATATCATTACTACAATAATTTGATGATCTACAATCATCCCTTAAAATTCAACACTGGTGCTTCGTAGAAAGCCTTTGTCGAAGGCTAAATTATTGTAGTAAAATGCACCTCGGCCGCTTGATGTTTGTAGAACATCAAATTATGAGCTTACTCCGAAAAGTATTAAATGTGAAAATTACCACTAAAACACAAATACACAAAAAACACAAAATGCAAATTTTTAATAAAATACAATTTTGTGAAATTTGGTGTTTTCGTGCTTTTGTGGTAAAATAGACTTATCGGAGTGGATTCAAATTTGGAAATTGAGGAAATCCTGCAAGCTACAAATGCTGCCTGCCCTCTCTATTCAAAACTAAACTGAAAAATATCCGCATCCCCAAAGCCCCCCGCTCTTGCCGAAGTATAAAAGCCCTTTTTGCCGCTTGTGCAGGTGGGATTGAAGTTGATATCATCAAAGGGAGTATTCAGCGGATAACCCATGTTTACTGGTTCTTTCCAGGTGCTGTCGGCGGACATTGTAGTTTTGAAAATGTCGTAACCACCCATTGTTTCGTGACCTTTGGAACTAAAATATAAAGTGCCGTCGGGCATCAATACCGGCCATTGTTCATCGTAGGCGGTGTTTATCTGTGGTCCCATGTTTTTGGGCTTGCCCCAGTTGCCGTTCTCAAGCTTTTCAGAGATATACAGGTCATAGCCGCCATAACCGCCGGGCCTGTTGCTGGCAAACAACAAAAGGCTTCCGTCCGACGAAATAAAAGCGCATGTTTCGTTGTACTTTGTATTGATGATTTTGTCAAGTTTGGTTGGTGGCGACCACTTTCCTTTTTTCGAAGCTTTCGAAACATAAATATCGGAATTGCCATCACCCTGCCGGGAAAAATAAAGCTCGTTGCCATCAGCCGAAATACAGTTGAGCACATCGTTTTCAACCGAGTTGATCTTGCTTCCGATTTTGCGCGGTTTCGACCATTTGTCGTTCTTGAGTTGGGTAAAATAAATGTCGTCGTAATATTCGCCGATGTTGTCCAGTTGCCCGCCCATTGTGCCTTTGCGCTTGGAAGTAAAGTACAGTTTTTTGCCGTCCGAAGATAGAACAGGAGTGTAGTCGCAGAAACAGGAATTCGTAATTTTAAACACTTCAACTTTCGCCCTTCCCGGTGCAGCCGTTAGTTTGATGGCATTGTTGGTCATTTCAACAGCGCGATTCACTTCCTTTGTAAAATCGGCATCTTTATTTTTCTTTGTAAGAAAAGTCTTGAATTTGGTGTAATAGGATAGTGCGTCCTTGTATTTGCCTGCAAGATGATAAGCCTCGCCAAGATAGAGATAGGCAAACACAGGCGCTGCAGTTTCCTTGTAGTTGTCTGAGTAATCAATATTCGTTTTGAGTATGGCTTTTTCAAAATAGTCAATGGCTTTCGTTTGCTGCTTCCGCAGGTTCATATAGCAAACGCCAATGTAAAAATTCACATTGCAATTGGCCGTGTCCGATGCCCACAAATTGTCGAAAAGGCTCAATGCATCGGCGTAATAGTTATTGTCCAAAAGCTCCTGTGCATCCTGGAACATTTCTTTAAACTCTTTCGAAGTAAGCTTTTTCACAGGCCTGTGTTTTTTTACAGGCGCCTTTTCATTAACGAAACTGGTAACCGATAAAAAAGAAAAAACCAGTATCGCTGGTATGAGTAAAAAGCTTAATTTCATAAAAAATATTGCCCTACAAAGTTAAGAAAAAATCGGAAGGAGGATGATTTGGGATTGGGGAAGAATCAATACCCAAATCCCAAAATCAAAATTCCAAGTCCTGGAATTTGAGACTTGGAATTTGAGATTTGAAATTTTTACCAGGCTTATTTAATCCTGGTCGAGAGCATAATATTTCTGCCATTGCCGTAGCCGTATTTGAAATTGTAAGGTTTCGCACCTTTGTCAAATGCTGCTTTCAGGTCGGCCTGGTAAGCATAGCTGAAAACAGGGATGGGCCTTTCGTATGTTCCAAAAAGTTGAATATTCCACTTGGTCTTGTCAAAAAACTTGTAAGAAATTCCTGAATCATCCTGCAATTCAAACTTGCTTTTTTTAAGAACAATGTTGCGGATGTACGAAAATATAGGGTAATGCATCAGGTACGAAGCCGATTTCACAAGGGTGGTGCAATTGGTGTCCACTGCCTGCAAAAACTTTTGGCATGACGGATTCACATTAAGCGCCGAATCGGTGAAGTCAACAGGGAAATAATAGAGCTTCTTTGTCACCGTATCTTTTCCTGCAGGGCTGAAAGTAATTTCAACGCCCCTGTTCCAACCGCCGCCTTTGTAAGTGATAAAAGTATCAGCCACGATGATCTTGCCATCAGGACCGATCTTGGCATTTTTTATATTTTGCACAGTGTTTCCTGTTCTTGCCATGAAAAGCATGATAACGGGAAGAACGCCGTCAACATCCTGCGTATTCAGATTTGAGTTCATTTCTTTTGTAATAAAGAAACTCAGCTTCAGAATTTCGGTCAGCGATTTGTTGATTGAAACAAAAAGGCTGTTCATTCTTTGATCCGTCATGGCAGCAACATTTGGTATGGAGCCGGTGCGTTCAAGACCGAACAAAATATACTTGTTAGCTTCCGGAAAAATTGTGTTTGCATAAAGAAAATCGGGTCCGCTGAATGGATAGAACAGGGTTTTTGTGCTCTTGTGCACTTCTGCCAAAGCAGTGTCGGTCCATTTCCTGACCTTTGCAAGGCTATTCTTTTCAACACCCTTCCACATGGTGTCGAAACTATTCGAATACAATTTCCACTGACTTTTTTTAACGAGTTTATTAAACACACCTGATGTGTCGGGCATCATGCCTGCGAGGTACAATGCCACGTCATTGTAGTAATATTTTTTTACGACAGGTTTAACTACCTGTTTAGTTTGAGTGCTGTCGGTTTTTGTTGCAGGACCTTGCGAGCATGCGGTAAGGCTGCAAACCATTGCTAATGCAGCAATGCTATAAATGAACCATTTTTTTGTCATAATCATTCAGAGTTTTATTTAATTAAATTTTAAAATTGCCGGATCATAAGGTTTTAATCAAATTGCCCGGCAATATTGTACGAATACTTATTTTCCTTTTTTCCTTGCAACCAGCAATCCGCAATGTGCACCATAGCCATATTGGAAATTGATAGCTTTGGGTTTTCCTTTGGTATAGGCTTCTTTCAGGTCTTTTTCAAAATAATTTGCAAACAAATCAATCGGAGTTGTGTAAACGCCATACAACTGAACATTCCATTTGGTTTTGTCAATCATATTATAAGGAATACCTGAATCATCCTGGAAGAATGCTTTGCTCTTGGTTAAAACTTCGTTTCTGATAGTTGAGAAATATGATTTATGCATCAGGTATGAAGCCGATTTTACCATGGTCACCACGTTGCTGTCAATTTTTTCAAGGAATTTGGTGAAGTTTACATTTGTTTTCAAACCGGCATCACCAACATCAGCAGAGAAATAATAGATCTTCCTTTGTACAGTATCACCTTTGTCAATGAAGGTGATTTCGGCACCGTAGTTAAAGCTTGCCTGTGCTTTCAGATTTTTGAATGCATCAATGTAAACGATCTTACCATCATTGTTGATCATGGTAGGTTTGATGTCAACGATCTCATGACCTGTTCTTGCAACAAAAAGCAGAATGATAGGCAGTGTGCCATTGATTAATTCACTATTCAGTTCTTTTGACATTTCAATAGTTTTGAAAAAAGAATAGTTCAGCACATCAGTTATAGAATAATTGAGGGCATCATAGTACTTGTTGAGTTTTTCCTTTGGGATCTTCTTCAGGTCAGGAACATTGCCAACAGGCTCAAGTCCGAACATGATATACTTTTTTGCTTTCGGGAAAAATGTGTGGACATTAAGAAAATCGGGACCACTGAAAGGATAAAACAATGTTTTTAAGTCTTTGTTCAGATCCACAATTTCAGAATCTGCCCAACCGCTCATTTTGGAGAGCCTTTTCTTATCAAGTTTTGCCCAGCTTGAGTCAGACGATTTTGAATAACTCTTGAAACCCGCTAACTGCGAAAGGTCCCATAATTCACTGTTTTTATCAACAGCCATCCCTGAAATGAATTTGGCGATGTCTGTATATTTCTTGTTGATCTTTACCGAGTCTTTTTTGGCAACTTTGGTAGTGTCTTTCTTGTCTTTATTGTTCGTGTTGCCGCTGCCTCCGCATGATATTACAAGGAACGACAGGGAAAGAATGGCGATCGCGAAAAATGATTTTGTGGTTTTAAACATGATGGTTCTATTTAATTGTTTGACATTGGTTTTTTCGAAAAATATTTGCTGACTAAATAAAAGATGATTCCGGCGGCAAGCGTTGCAAATCCTGCAAGTGCAACAGAAATTCCCTGGGTTAAAGTGAAAAGTCCTAATGGCCTTATCGGGCTGCCGTCACTTCCCATTACCGGTGATGAATCTCCCACTGTAAAATAAAACATCCAAATATTAAGGGCTATAAAAATTATTGGAGTTACAGGATATCCCCAGGTTTTAAAGGGCCGTGGCATATCAGGCTTTTTAATTCGAAGAACAAATAAACCGACAACTGAAAGTGTGGTAAACAATGTTAGTGTCAGTCCAAGATATTTCATCACAAATCCAAAGGAAGATGTGAAAATAAAGATCAAAGCAATGGTTGACTGCGTAAGAATTGCGATCACAGGAATTCCTTTTTTGCTTTTCTTTCCGATAAGTCGTAAAGATTTTATGTCTTCACCGATCACCATTGCCACGCGTGGCCCTGCAAAAACCATAGAACTGATGGTTGAAATCAGCAATATTGAAATCACCAGCGACATGATGTTGCCACCAGTTGATCCCAGAATTGAAGCGGCAGATAAGGATCCGATTTCAATGATAGGGTTTCCCTGTGCGTCGGCCATTCCTGAAATAGGCACTGAATAGAGAAAAATAAAATTCAGCAGAACATAAAGACCCATCACGATAAGTGTGCCCGATAATATTGATTTTGGAAGGTTTTTTTGAGGGTTTTCAATTTCACCTGCAATATATGCCGAAGCATTCCAGCCTGAATAAGCGTAGGAAACATAAATGAGAGAGATTGCAAATGAAGCACTGAATACTTCCCTCCATGATCCGTTGACAGGCAGAACAGTTATTGCCTGGTGATCGCCCATGAAAAAACCAAGTATAATAAACACCAGTATCAGCAACACTTTGAGCGATGTCACCACCTTTTGAAAACGACTGCCGATGATGAGATTTATTGAATGAACAATGGTAATAAATACAACCACTCCTGCACCAACCCATATTTTGTCAAAAGCAGGGAATACTGAACAAAAATATCCGCCAAGAGCCATTGCTGCAAGAGCGATGGGCGCTGCAAATCCTACAAACACCGATGCAAACCCTGACAGAAAACCTATTGATGGATGATAGATCTTCGAAAGATAAGTGTATTCACCTCCTGAACGCGGCATGGCTGCACCAAGTTCGCTATACGACAATGCTCCGCAAAAGGCCATGATGCCTCCAACTATCCAAAGCATCAACAATGCAAAGATGGATTTTATGCCCATTACCTGATAGCCAAGACTGGTAAAGACACCTGTCCCAACCATGTTTGCTATAACTATTGCCGTAGCAGTGACGACACTTACTTTTATAACCTTATCTTTTGAGATCACTTATAGCTTATTAGTAAATAACTTTTTTGAGGGTGCAAAGTAACAAAAAAATTATTGTCATTTTATAAGCAAAAAATTTAAAATTTGTACTAACTCTTCAACTATTGAAAAAATTTCTACTTTTGTAAAGAGTGAAGTTAAAATAACAAATTGGTTCGGATATAGGTCAGAAAGGTATCATCTGATCAAATTTATTTTAAGAGGGGTTAGATTTATTAAACATTTACCCGCCCGTTTATTCAAAAGAAAAGTCAGTGTTAACAGCAGATAAACTTAACTTGTTTAAAAAATAACTTTGTCGCCATCCGTAAATATTATCATCCCGATTTATACTGAAAAGAGCTCTTTTTTTGAAAAGAAGTCTATAAAGCAATGTGTAAAGATTTTTGGAAACAGAGATATCACCCTCGTTGCACCTGCCAATTTGAATCTTCAAAACTATCTGAAAATTCACCCATTCAAAGTCGAGACTTTCGATGCTGAATATTTTTCAAACATTCAATCTTATAACCAGCTATTGTTATCACCTGCATTTTATGAAAGATTTTCCGCTTATTCTTTTATTTTAATTTACCAGTCAGACGCCTTTGTGTTCAGAGATGAACTGGAAGACTGGTGCAGGAAAAATTATGATTTTATAGGCGCTCCTGTGCCGGAGCAGGCTTATGAAATTTTGTATAATGAAGAAATACTCAAAAACATTCATCATGTACCGGCCTACATTGGCAATGGTGGTTTTTCCCTCAGAAAAATTGAGACTTTTAAACAAATCACCGGAACATTTAAGAACGACATTGAGTTTTTGCGCGAGCATAAAATAAATGAAGATGTCATCTTTTGCATACTTCTTGAAAAAGCAAATATGAAATTGCCCGGTTCCAATGAGGCAAAATATTTTTCGATTGATGCATTTCCGAAAGCAACTTTTGAATCAATGAACAATCATTTGCCTTTTGGTTGCCACGGATGGTTTAAAAAAGACAATACTTATTATGATGACCTTTTCTGGCTTCCTTTGATACTTCCCGTTACCGGATATTTTTACAAGCTGTTTTTCATGATCAAATATCGTTGTTCAAAAAGATGAACCTTTCTGTTTTCCGAATTCAATTTCCATACTTAAAAACAATATTTTCTTTCATTCAGGATTATCATTTACTTTTGTTCACTAAATAAATTAAAAGTCTTTCACGGTTATTTCACTTATGAATATTGAAAGTAATTACTCCGGGATTTCAATTGTAATCCCAAGTTTCAACCAGGGACGGTTTATTGAAGATACCATCACTTCAATCCTTGATCAGAATTATCCCCGGCTTGAGCTGATCGTTATTGATGGAGGAAGTACTGACAATACCGTTGAGATCATTAAAAAATATTCTTCTTCCATTTCCTATTGGGTAAGTGAAAAAGATAGCGGACAAAGTGAGGCTATTAATAAAGGACTGGCAAAATGTACAGGCGAAGTTTTCAATTGGATCAACTCCGATGATATGCTCGCACCCGGCTCATTGAAAAATATTGGTGATGCTTTCGCAAATAACAATATTGATGTTTACGCTGGTTATTGCGATTATTTTGAAGAAAACATCAGCAATATTGTTTTGCCAAATGAACGAATGGGATTGAAGCCTTCCGTTGAGGATTCAATTATTTTCAATAAGATCAATCAACCGGGGACTTTTTACCGGACTGCTGTCATCAGGCAGTTGGGAAATATCAGCACTGACCTCCACTATGCCATGGACCTTGAATTGTGGTTGAAATATCTTTTGTTTTACGGGAAGGACAAGGTGTTTCTTTCCGATCAAAAAACCGCTTTTTTTCGCCTGCATGGCAATTCAAAAACCATATCCGAATCGGAGAAGTTTGCTCACGACAGGGAAATAATTGATCTGAGGATGGCAGTGGCCTGCAAGGCGCCGCAATTCCTTGTTGAGAAAATGCTGAAAAGAAATTCAATTATTCCGGGGAAAAACCAATGGCCGCTTATTGAAACAGGGGTTAATAAAGGATATATTCTTGCTCACATTTTTAAGAATTACCCTGCTTTTTTTTATGAAGATTACGAATATAAAAATGCCCGGAAAAGTTTTAATTTTGTTTTTCTGCATCACCTGAATTTATTCAATAAAAAAGCCATAATTTTGTTTCTGAAATTATTTTTTATTCCAACTTTTATCTTTAACAAACTCAGAAAATGGAACCGCTAGTCTCGATCATCATACCTTGCTTCAACCAGTCCGGTTTTATTGGAGAAACTATCGGTTGTCTGAACAAACTGCAATATCAGAATTGGGAAGCCATCATTGTGAATGACGGGTCAACGGATGATTCTGAAAAAACCATTTTAGCTATTATCGCAAATCTGCCAAAATTCAGGTATGTTAAGCAGGAAAATAAAGGATTGGCGGAAGCACGAAATGCCGGGATCAGAATTTCGAATGGAAAATACATACTCCCGCTCGATGCTGATGATTTGATCTCGCCTGATTACATTTCAGAGGCTGTGGAATATTTGGAACACAACCCGCAGACCGGTATTGTATATGCAAATGCGGAGTTTTTTGGAGAGAAGCAAGGTCTTTGGGAATTGCCCGATTTCAGCATGCAACAAATGCTGACAATGAATTGCATTTTTTGTACTTCTTTGTTCAGAAAAGAAGATTTCGACAGGACAAAAGGCTATAACCCCGCAATGGTTTATGGCTGGGAAGACTGGGATTTTTGGCTTACACTAATTGAATTAGGAAGAAAGGTTCATAAAATTGACAAAACTCATTTTTACTATCGCATCCGTTCGGAATCAATGCTGCGGACCATGAGTGTTGAACAAAGAAAGCAACTGAAAAACCTGATCTTTAAAAATCATTTGAATCTTTACGGCTCCTTCTATGATTCTCCGGCAATTTTTTCAGAAGAAAATCATAAACTCAAAACACAACTGAAAAACATTACCTGCTCACCTGAGTACAGGTATTTTCATAAATTGTTTAATGTTCTGAGAAAAGCATTGGGAAAGAAGACATTTTTGTAAAAAAGAAGTCTTTTTTTTATCAATAGTGGTGTGTAATACGCATAATTTCCAAATTTCAAAATGAGTCTTAAGTGTTAAAAATGTTCCTTTTCCCATACCTGTTTAAATCCTTTTTCACCTTTATCAACCGATTTTTTTAATTTTGTTTTTCATACCAATTCGTAGATTTCCTATGCAGCAAGCATAAGGTTAACAACAGGTTAAATTCTGTTAAGGATATGTTAAAGAGTCTATTCTCACGTGTATTTTTATCTAATTTTGACAAGATGTTAAAAATGCAAACCCCGTCTGATGAATAAAAGGACTATTATTTTTATTATTTTCCTTGCCAGTATATCCCTGTTGGGTATTGCAGTTACTCAGCTTTTCTGGGTTAGAAATGCCTTAAATTTAAAAGAAGAGCAGATCAATCACCGCGTCCGCATTGCGCTGAAAGGTGTTGAGAACGAACTTCTGGAATATTCAAAAGATACCACATTAATAAAACACAATAATAAATCCTGCCCATCTGACAGCTCTGCAAAATCAGATTTGAATGCTACATACATAAACCCACATTATCTCGACTCCCTGATCCGGGACGAATTTATGAATCTGAACCTGCACATTGATTATAAATACGGGGTGTATCACAATTCAGATAAGAAATTTGTAATGGGGGATTTTAAAGGCTACACCGAAGAGATTGTAAAAAGTGAGCACAGCATTTCATTAACCTGCATTTGTAAAGCGGATAGCTGCACTTTAGGAATTTATTTGTTGCGTAAGAAAAACTTCCTCTTCGGCAACATGTACGGGTGGATTTTACTATCTGGTTTATTTTTGATTATTTTTGTGATCATTTTTTCGTACGTCATGTTGTCTCTTGTCAGGCAAAAAAAGCTATCGGAAATGAAAACAGATTTTGTCAACAATATGACCCACGAGTTTAAAACACCTATCTCCACAATATCTCTTGCAAGTGAGATGCTGCTTAAGCCCCGTGTGAACCAGTCGAGCGAAAAGACTGAGAAATACGCCAACATTATTTACGACGAAAACAGCCGTCTGAAGAACCAGGTTGAACAGGTTTTGCAAATTGCTGTTCTTGACAAAGGCAATTTTAAACTCAAGAAAAAAGAAGTCAATCTTCATGAGATTATTGAAATGGCAGTTGATAATTTTGAAATGATCATCAAGCAACGATGCGGCAAGATCATTACCTCGCTTGATGCGGATATGGCCACATTTTATGCCGATCCTATTCATATCACCAACATCATTCATAACCTGATGGACAATGCAAACAAATATTCTCCCGAGATACCCGAGATATCAATCAGCACCAGGAACAATGAAAAAGGGATCATCCTGTCGGTGGAGGATAAAGGAATTGGTATCAGTCCCGAAAACCAGAAACATATTTTTAAGAAATTTTTCAGGGTACACACAGGAAATATCCACGATGTAAAAGGATTTGGACTGGGTCTGTATTATGTGAAAACAATTGTTGATATCCATGGCGGAACAATTAATCTTGTCAGTGAACTCAAAAAAGGAACCAAAATAGAAATTTATTTCCCGTTTATTCAAAACTAAATATTATGACAAAAGAAAAGTATCGAATTTTGCTTGTAGAAGATGATCCAAACCTGAGTTTGGTTCTCCAGGATTACCTCGAAATGCTGGGTTATGAAATCACTTCATGTTACAATGGAGAAGAAGGATTGATGGCATTTATGAAGGGAAATTATGATCTCTGTATCTTCGATGTGATGATGCCCAAAAAGGATGGTTTCACACTGGCCGAGGATATCAGGAAAACCAACGCTACGATCCCGATCATCTTTCTGACCGCAAAATCGTTCAAGGAAGACCGCATCAGAGGTTTTCAATCGGGTTGCGATGACTACATCACAAAACCCTTCAGTACGGAAGAACTCAACTACCGTATGAAAGCCATTCTGCGCCGCACCACGGCAGTAAAAAGCGAAACCCCAAACGACGACCAGGTGGTTTTTGAGTTTGGTATGTTTACTTTCAATGCCAAGAACATGTCGCTGACATCAAAAGGCCAGGAAATGCATCTGACACGCAAGGAATCGGAATTGCTGAAAGTTCTGTGTAAACACAAAAATCAGTTGCTTACCCGCGAACATGCACTGAAGACTGTGTGGGGCGACGACGATTATTTTATCGGACGCAGCATGGACGTTTTCATCACCAAACTCAGAAAGTATTTGCGTGACGATCCAAAGGTTTCAATAACCAATGTCCACGGCACCGGCTTCAAGTTTATTGTTGAGGAGTAAATAAACCGGATTACTTATTCGTTTACTTTTTGCAACGCAAGAAGCAATCCATTATTGTATTTTATCAAAGGATACAATGGTTGGGGAATTTGCTGCTCAGTAAAGTTCAAGGATCAAGGTTTCCCTGTTTTTTCATTTCACATTTTTTCTGTTTTCACATTTTTTGATTTTGTTAATAGTTCTAGTCGAAGGTGTGTTGGATTTTTTATTTTATAGAATGAGATTTCTGGATTTAAAAAATATCCGCATGTTTGATTTGAAAAGTCTCTTGCATGGATAAAAAAGTCTCTTGCATGGAAAAAATATCCGCATGTTTGAGTTGAAAAGTCTCATGCACGGATCAAAAAGTCTCTTGCACGGAAAAAACATCCACATGTTTGAGTTGAAAAGTCTCATGCACGGATCAAAAAGTCTCTTGCACGGATAAAACTTTCCCATGTTTGAGTTGAAAAGCCTCATGCAGGGATCAAAAAGTCGGGAGTGTTCAAAAAAGTGTGTCAGCAATATCTTAGCAGAATGATGAAAAACCACGACATCCTGACTTTAGTCATTAAGTAGGTGTGGAAAGGTAAAAAGGTCGAATTATCTGTGCATCTGTCTTTTTTTCTAAAGTTGAAAAGACAAAAATTAAGATTATTGCATGAAAAGCATTCGTTGGGAGATATAGTGCGAACTTTTTGGATGAGTGTTATTACATTTGAATTCATATCGAAAAAAATCATTTTACCTTTTCGCATTTTCCTCTCCTTTCAATTTAGCAGGAAACATTATCTTTGCCGCTAATCTAATGACATTGAAAAAATGACTTCTGCTAATAATTCAAAAAATAGTATTGTCCCGATTACGATTATCGGGATTTTGTTTTTTATTTTCGGTTTTGTCACCTGGCTCAACAGCAGCTTAATTCCTTTTCTGAAATCGGCTTGCGAACTGAACAACCTGCAGGCTTTCCTTGTCACCTTTGCTTTCTACATTTCATATTTTGTGATGGCCATACCTTCGTCATTTGTGTTGAAAAAAACAGGATTTAAATCAGGGATGTCACTTGGTTTATTTGTGATGGCGCTTGGTTCATTTATATTTCTTCCGGCAGCGGCCACACGTACTTACTGGATGTTCATCACCGGTCTTTTCATTCAGGGAACCGGTTTGTCAATACTTCAGACAGCTTCAAATCCTTATGTCACCAAACTTGGTCCTATTGAAAGCGCTGCAAAAAGAATAAGCATCATGGGCATTTGCAACAAAGTCGCAGGGTTCATGGGACCATTGGTGCTGGGCGCTATCATCCTCAAAAATTTTGAAGCAATAAATAACAGTGTTAAGGAAGCAATTAAAATTTCGGATAAAGTTACAGTTGAAACACTTTTAGATCAGCTTGCACAGAGGGCAATTCTTCCTTACATCATCATAGGAGTTGTTTTGCTGGCGCTATCATTTTTCATCAGGTGGTCACCGTTGCCCGAAATTGAAAAGGAAGAAGAAGAGGTGTATGCGGATACTAAAAAGTCAAGCATTTTCGGGTTCCCTCATTTATTGCTGGGTGCTGTTGCTATCTTTTTTTATGTCGGCGCCGAAGTTATCTCAATTGACAGCATTACCCTTTATGGAAAATCAATAGGCGTGAATATGGACAATGCGCGGTTTTTTCCTTTGATGCCGCTCACAGGAATGGTCATCGGTTACATCCTTGGAATAATATTGATACCGCGATTTATCCGACAGGCAAAAGCCCTGCAGATCTCGTCGGTTCTGGCACTGCTGTTTTCTATTGCAGCCATTGTCTTCAAAGGTTATTCCTCCATTGCTTTTATAGCATTGCTTGGACTTGCCAATGCCATCATGTGGCCTGCTATATGGCCCCTTGCCATTGACAGACTGGGACGGTTTACAAAGACAGGTTCGGCATTGCTTATCATGGGAATTGCAGGCGGCGCCCTGCTTCCGGAGTGTTTCGGACTTCTTGCCGATATTCCTTCAATAGGATATCAACTGTCGTACCTGATACTTTTGCCATGCTATATTTTTATATTGTTCTATGCCGTCAAAGGTCATAAAATCAGATTGCATAACTAAAATGGTTAATAATGGTCATTTGCTTCACGTCATTTGCTTTCCGACTATTGGTACAGGACAGGTCGCGTCATTTAAAGAAGTCCAATGCTAATGTTCAATGACTATTAATGACCATCAATGATACCTAATGACAATTGACTAATGACTAATGACAATTGACTTTTAAGAAGAGAAATGAACTTTTTAGTATTCATAGCTTTATTTTTTCCGGTCGCTTTAAGCGGTCTTTCTTTGTTTATTTTCAAAACCAACGAAAGAACATTGAAGCTGATCATCGCTTTTGGCGGGGCTTTTCTGCTATCGCTGAGCTTTGTTGAACTGATACCTGAAATTTATAAATCTTCAATTTCCGACACCATTGGTCTGTACATTCTTTTGGGTTTCTTTATTCAGTTACTTCTCGATTTCCTGACCAAAGGAGTGGAGCACGGGCATCATCAGAATGACCATAATCACGGGCACGCCGTTAATCCGATCACGATATTGTTAGGAATATGCATTCATTCATTTCTCGAAGGGATGCCGCTGGCAGCAAACAATGTCAATCCCGAACTGAAGAATACATTACTGACAGGGATAGTCATTCATAATATACCCATCTCGATTGTATTAATGGGGCTGTTGCTTCATTCGGGTTTAAAGAAACCAATGGCTGTGATACTGTTGATGGTTTTTGCTTTTGCAGCGCCACTGGGAACGCTGACAAGTTATTTAATAGGTACGGAATTTCATCAGAATCTGACCAATTATTTCAATATTATTCTTGCTGTTGTTGTAGGTATTTTTCTGCACATTGCCACCACCATACTTTTTGAAACAGACGAACACCATCATTTCAATCTTTACAAATTCATTGCCATCATCATTGGCGCATCCGTGGCTATTTTGTGCCTCTTCTGAAATTGTTAATAATTGTTATTAACCTCTCAATATCATTTAAATGAACATCGGGCAATAAATATTATTGTAATTTTGCAGCGGTTAAAAGACAAGGGATCTTTAATCAAAAATTTTAATCACAAATCTTAAATCACAAATCAAAAATTAATTTTTATGTCAGTATTAGTAGGTAAAAAAGCTCCCGTTTTCAGCGCTGAAGCAGTGGTAAACGGTGGAGAATTTGTAGATAATTTCTCACTTGAGCAATTCATAGGTAAAAAACATGTAGTATTTTTCTTCTATCCTCTCGATTTTACATTTGTATGTCCGACCGAGATCATCGCTTTTCAGGAAGCAATGCACGAATTTGAGAAACGCAATTGTGCAGTTGTAGGTTGTTCCATTGATTCCAAGTTTTCACATTGGGCATGGCTGCAAACCGAAAAGAAAAATGGCGGCATCAAAGGAGTAAAATTCCCCCTTGTTTCCGACCTTTCAAAAACCATTTCTGAGAACTTTGATGTTCTTGCAGGAGACTGGGATTACAATGATAACGGAGAAGCGCTCTTTAACGGAGCTCCGGTAGCTTACAGGGGATTATTCCTCATTGATAAAGCCGGTGTTGTTCGTCATCAGGTGGTGAATGATCTTCCATTGGGCAGAAGCATTGATGAAGCGCTTCGCATGGTTGATGCATTGCAGAGTTTCGAAGAAAACGGAGAAGTTTGTCCTGCCAACTGGCACAAAGGAAAAACAGCAATGAAAGCTACACAGGAAGGTGTGGCAGCTTATTTGTCGTCAAACTAAAAAATCAATGATCAAAAAAAAGAGGCTGCTACTTAGCCTCTTTTTTTTTGATTATCCGTTATTGTACCAGTGTAGTTGTTTCACAATAAAAAAATAAAACGAAAATGAACCTTATTTGACACTTTTTAAACCTTAGTAGTCAAGGTAAACATAGGCATTTCGACCTTATCACCTTATTGTTCCTCAAATAAGGTAATAAGGTTTAATTTCTTTATTATCATATTTCTACTAAGGTTAAAAAATAAAAAAAATAAGGTTTTTTCGAAATCAATTATCTTGATTTATTAACAACAATTCAGTGACTTTTATTCTGGTATAATTGCGGATATTCAATTTTTTTTACACTTTGAGTTTTATTTCAGAATTGCCGGGTTTCCTCTTTTCGATATTTTATTTTTCAAAGCAATAAAAAGCAAAATCCCCAACAGGCTTCCAATAGAATCAAAAACAAAATCAAAAAAATCGCAGGACCTTAATGGAAATAATGAACCCGGTCCCTGCAACAATTCTGTCAATCCTCCATAGCAACTGCTGATGATGAATGCTGACAATAATGAAAATTTTGTGAGAAACTGAAACTTGTTTTGCAATACAAAACCCCGTGCAAGCAAAAAAGCAAAAATGAAAAATAATCCTGTGTGCACAATTTTATCCTTGTGCGGAATATTCAGGAAAGAAGTGCTTGGAAAATCATTGGGAGGCAAACCTATTAATACCAATATAATGATAGCCCAGATTATCCAGGGAAAATTGTGCTTGAAAAACATAAACGAAACGAATGAACCGGATTAATAATACTTTGAATGAGAGGGATCGCCTCAGTTTTATAAAAGGTATAGGGTACAAAGGTATGAGGATAATCAGTCAACAGGCTGCTTATCCTTATACCAAATGCCCCACCGGCAAACGGAAAATTATTTCGTTTGCAGTTTAAATTCCGGTTCCGAAATTTTAATGAACAGTAAGCCCGCTGTATTTTTCAGGAGTCAACAGTTCATCAATTTCAGCAGGATTCGTGATCTTTATTTTGATCACCCATCCTTCACCGTAAGGATCTTTATTCACCAGTTCAGGATTGGATTCCAGTGCAGCATTGAATTCAAGAACTTCGCCGCCAACAGGCATGAACATGTCGGAAACAGTTTTTACTGCTTCAATGGTTCCGAAGGTTTCTTCTTTGCCTATGGTTTCACCAACGGTTTCCACTTCAATATAAACGATGTCGCCTAATTCGCCTTGAGCAAAATCAGTGATACCAACAAATGCTTCATTTCCTTCCACTCTCAGCCATTCATGATCTTTGGTGTACTTTAAATTTTCAGGTATTTTCATTGTAAAATTGGTTATTTTTTTGAACTCCAAAAATACATTTTTTTTAATTCAAAAAAGTAAATCCGGGTTATTTTATTGCAATATTATTCCGGACCATTCATTGCAATGATACAGTGAATAATTGTCATTAGTCATTAGTCAGTAGTCAGTAGTCATTAGTCATTAGTCATAGGGCAATGGAGCTGCATTGACTATTGACCTTTGACTGTTGACCTTTGACTGTTGACCATTGATTGTTGACTGTTGACTGTTGACTGTTGACTGTTGACTGTTGACTGATGACTAATGACTAATGACTAATGACTAATGACTAATGACTAATGACTATCATTGAATGGGGGTGAGCAAAATATTCCCCTCTGTAACATTGAAATCTTTCTTTTCAACATACCCCTTTTTTGAATACTGTATGTAGATATCATAGCATCCGCCGCTGCAACCTATCATCAGATATTTTTCAAATAGCCCGGAAGTATTGGTGTAGCCCAGCGTTGTGCTCTTATTATAATCGCCGTTCTTGCCTGCATTCACCTGCATAAACACACTGTCCAGCGGTTTCATGGTTTTGGAATCAAAAACTTTCACGAAAATGTGTTTGTTGGATTCGCATGACATCATCACAACAGCAAAGGATATGATGAGGAAAATTGAAATGGCTGAAAAATTAATTTTGGAAAAGCATGTCATATTATTTGAGAGTTTGGTTTGCTACTATTTTATCTGATGATCCATCGCGAAGTTAATACTTGTTTGTCGTACTGAAAGGATATTGTTTTCAAATAGGAGCGAAGACCGGAGCGGATCAATCCCATTCATAACGCTCATCATTTTCCGCATCACCTTTCTTTATTATGTCTCTGCGATCATTCTGAGATGTTCACCGCCAGTGAAGCTCCTTTTGTATTATCTGAGTGCCTCATTCCAGTCGTAAAAAGGTACAAGGGAAGGCAATGGTGCATTCATGTATTTTTTCAATTGTGATCTGCATTGTTTATTGAACTTCTCAATTTCCTTCAGATATTTTTTTGCATTTTCCTCTATCAACCCCACAAAATCCAAATTGTCTTTAATTTTATAGTACATCTGGCCTGTAAGCATCTGTGCTGAACAATCCATCAGTTGAAACAACCGTATCAAATGCATGGGACTAAAAGCTAATTTTCCCGGTGATTTTCTTTTGCATAATACACGCATAAGAAGAAACTCGTCAAAAGTCATGCCTGTGATCTCTTCCAACTTACGGCGATTATGCATCCTATCGCAATTTTGGTTGCTAAAAAATATTTCATCCAGAATAAGTATTGTAACCTGCATCAGGATTTCCCTTGTATTTGATGCCTCAAGTTCGATGGCTTTTCCTTCCATGAACGGACTCAATAGATTCCAGTTTTCTATTAACAGGGGAGCTTCTTTCTTCACTCGTGCGACGATGGATGTGAGAAAATCTGAATTTTCTTCAATTGCCGGCATGTTTTTAATATCGCGTGTGCACACTTCTGAGTAACCACAAAATGAATAATGATAAAGATCACCCATCATATCCGTTAAGAATTTATCCACTGTATAAAATTCAATGTTCTTTTTTAATTTTATAGTAAAGCCTAACATCAAATCTGCATAATGCGGATACAGGTATTCAAAGAAAAATTCAAGCGTAAGGTTTTTATTATTCATGTGGATGTTGAAAAAAAATTTCTGATCAAAATGATCAAATTCGTGAAATGGCGAGCTTCCCCGCATCAGATACACTCCATCAAAACTATCATAAAAGATACCTTCATTTTTTGGTTTTTGCATAGCTTGAGATATTAAGAAAAGTGAAAATTAAATTTATTGTAAAATTACAAATTTTTCAGATTTGCAAATACTTTTCTTATTTTTTTAAAATATAGTTTAGGAAAAAGCGCTAAGTTATATGCTATTCATTTTAATAAAGTAAGATTCACAGTTTGTTACGAAGGAGGAGGCTGAAATAAATTCCATTTTGCACCTTGTTCCGAAGGAGGTCATTGAAGTAAATTACGTCTCGCACCTTGTTCCGAAGGAGGTGATTGAAGTAAATTACATCTCGCACCTTGTTCCGAAGGAGGTGATTGAAGTAAATTACATCTCGCACCTTGTTCCGAAGGAGGTCGTTGAAGTAAATTACGTCAATTTTCCGGTTCGGAAGGAGAATCCGGAGTAATACCTAAAACCGGATTTGTTACGACAATGTAAATTTCAAACTAAACCCTCCATTTGTATTTGCATTCGGGAATTGGGATGAAACAAATGGATTGGTAATGATCTTGTCGAAGAAGAATTTTACAGTAAACTTGTCGCTGATCTTGTAATCAACGGAAGTATTGATGGTGATGATACGCTGACCGGTGGAAATCTCATTAATATTTTGAACGATCTGCCGGAGTATGGTTTCATTGGTTTTAATGGACAAGGCGGCTTTGATGTTCATGTCGCTCTTAATTTTTTTATTCCTGCCGCCGTTCAAACCTTTGATGTTTATTTCAACATTCTTGATACGGTAACCAAGACCGAGGATATATTCGCTGCTGGAAATTTCAGTCAACTGGTCATTTGCAAAACTCAAAGCAAGATCCCTGGTTTTCTTAATTTCAAAATTCGAAAGCAAGCTGTTGTTCCAGGTCATATCAATACTGATGAGCGGGTTGAACGACTCGGAAATGGTGATATTGCCGATCTGCATACTGGGTATATAGTTTTTGCCTAAGGAATCCTTGATATCGGAAAAACTATCTCCATTCAAATCGTTATAAAGTATGTTGGTTGCGTAACCTCCAACAGAATAAGTGGACCTGTAAGAATGAGCCACAGTAAAGGTCTTGAAATATTTTTTGAAAAAGTCAAGTTTGGTTAGTCCGTCGTAAGTGATTTTCCAGTTAGGCAAAGGAATATCACGCCACGAAAACTTTTCAGAGAAGGCATTCAATGAAATTGTGTTTGGGTTCCTGTTGGTATAAGCCGCAAGGAATGCAGGTATCAATACATCCTGTGACGTGGGGCCATATCCAACCGGGTAAACCAGATGTGTTATAGAATCAACAAATGTGGGACCATTGGTATGGGTCGGCGACCAGTCTGTATTTTGCCGTGCAAGACGCCAGGCGATGAGATACCTGTAATTTTTGAATTTTTCAAATGTTGCATTCGAGTTGGTTACCTTATTATCTTTTGAGAAAGCAGTTCCCATGGTAAAATAAGAAACACTGTAAGCGCCGGTTTCAATAGGCGTGAATGATGTGTACTTTTGAGCAAGAGTATCCCATTTAAAATATTCCGAATGATTGCGCGAGAATGTTCTTGTGGCTGTGATCTCGATCAGGAATTTACTAACCGGTTCCACAGTTGCACGTGCAGAAAAACTCTGCGTATATTTGGTTGCAAAAGGATTGTTTTGCATAGGATTTTTTGAAAGTATTGTATCCGTACGGTTGGCCAATATTGATCTGATATCCGGTTGGCCACCAAAGACAAAATCTGCTCCAGGAGCATTCCTTTTCCAGTCTTCGCCAAGCATGACAGGACTGTCTTTAAATCCCGGTAACTGTGTTCCGTTGCCCTCAGAATAAGTAAATGATACTGTTTTGACACCCATCAAAAATTTAAGTGAGTTATCAAAGATAGCTTTTAGTAAGTTAACTTTTACCGAGTCGTTTTGTGTACTATCAGCCTTGGTTTGCACAGTAGGTTTTACAACCTTGTTGCCTTTGACATTTGAAGTAGAAGAAGGAGTTGATGTTTTCGCAGAATTCAGATTTTTCAGGTATTTCACTTTGTTATACAAACTGGTGAAACTGAAATTTCCGTTCAATTGTTTGGTATTTGTATTTTCGATGGTGTTACCCAGTGCAGTTTCAGAACGGGGAGCGCCAACCCAGGTATATCCGCCGGTATATTTTGCTGTTGCAGTTACCCAGTTGAACCATGTGATCTTATTAATAGGTATGGTATAGTTCACTGCAAGATTCTGGTCATAGTTTGTGGCTCTGCCAAAATCGAGGATGTTGTGCATAATGGTGTCGCGTTTCCATGCAAGGTTTGGATCTTTGCTGTCCATTCTTCCTGCAGGCTCGTCAATTCTTGCATCAGCGGTGGCGGTGTAATCAACTTTCAGCCCTGAGGTCAGGTCAAATTTCAGACCGTAATCCCTCGACCAGGTGAAATCCTTGATGTAGGTTGTGTCAATAAGTATATCGGCGCGGCTCTTGTTTCTAAGTTTGTCTTCTTCGTAAAGCCTGTTCATTTCGGTGCGGAATGTCAATGTTTTTGGCAACAAATAGAAGTTAAAGTCTTTCACAAGTTTCAACGGACCATAAGATAAAAACTTCACTTTCGATAATGGGATGAAATTTTTAGGTGTGTTGTTGAAGTTGTATCCGATTGCGCCTTTATAGGTCTTTTTCATATCGTGTTCAACGTCCACATCACGGTGATAGAGTTCGGTGTAAGAGTATGTGAAATCAAAGTTAGAGAAGTCGTAGATATGCGATTTTGTGGATTTCGTTGATTTCTCCTTTTGCATATTTACAAAGTTAAGGCTCTTCCTGATGGTAATATCCTGCACCAGGGCTTTCACAGAGTCTCTTTGGCTTTTATTGCTGTAAGTGTTGAGTTCATCTTTTAAGAGAATATCAGGATCCAATGGGTCGTATTGTGGATTGCTTGCAATGTGAGAATAATCAAAATGCATTGGGATTTTAACCTTCACCTTTGGCGGAAGCAGTTTTCCCAATTCAAGGCTGGTTGCGAAATCGTATTCAGCAGTCGTTGCTTTTTCCAATTGATTAATTTTTTCATCAATGCTTCCAAAGCCCGGAGTTGTAATTTTACCGGCAAGTGTCATCGTACCAAGGTCGGCAAGAGTAAGGTTGATGGTAGAAGTCGCTGCCCATCCTCCTTTTTCATTGAAGTTTGTCATTCGCAATTCATCCACCCAAATTTCCGCACATTTGGGAAGGCCGTCATCAAGCGGAGTGTGCGAAGTTTTCTTTGGATTACGCACACCAATCATGATCACTTCCACCGCACTTAATGTTGGTGTTCCCACAATAGTGATCTTGTGTCCATGATCGTATGCAACATAAGGTGTGCTTAAAGTTACACCTGAACCGGGTGTTCGCATTTGAACATCTCTTACTAATTTTGCATTTTCCAAAACGCTAAGAGTAATATTGAATGAATTTGAATCGGGCCATATTGCGTAATCCTCACTTGCCGGCGTATTCCATGGAGTAGGTGTAAGGGGTATTTCGTATTCGTAATAATTGTCAGTAAAGTCAGTCCCCAATCTCATGAATACTGTGAGATCACCCTTTCTTAATGCATCACTTGCACCGCTTGATTCAGCATGAACAAACATTTCTATGTTTTTAAATTGACGCATATCAAAATCACAGGTTTTGTAACAGGCACGTGAATCGCCGTCAATAAGGTTACAAATTTTCATCGAGAGTGATTGCTCGTTTAATTGTTGCAAGTTCTGAGTACCTACATTGATTTCTCTTGTTATTCCCGGTGGGATAACATAATTGATAGGTGTTTTGGACCCATCCTGTTCCAAACTAACTACAGAAAGGTCGAAGGTTGTTTCATTGATAATATCAGTGGGCATATACTCTCCCGGTGATAACAATGAAAAATTATACTTCCTCCATTCGCCTCTTACAAAATCAAGAGTTGCAAAACGTAGTATGGAGTTTTCTGTCCATCCTTTCATGAACATACGTATGAAACGGATAGATTTAAAATCCTGGATATTTCCAACAACCTTGTCAGGTGAATTGATTGGAATTTTGAAGTGATACCATTTAACATCTGCTGTTGTTCCATTTGCCAAATGCACACCGTCGGCCTGGTACATATCGGTAATATCATTTTGCCCGACTATCATTTTTGTGGGTCTCAGTTGAACACGATATTCAAAATATCTTTCCGATTCACTCAAAGTATTATCCCTGTTGATGTCTTCGCCATCAGGTATAGTTGTTGCCTGTTGTGGATAGGATTCCACCTGTGAATAGGGAGGAGGTGTTCCGCTTGCAGGAGAATTACCCTCTGTACCATTGTATTTTTTATACCTGTCAAGAATACCAACATGGGTGTTGTCAAGATCTGTTCCCCTGAAATAATGATAGTCATCTGTTGATGGGTCTAGCGTAGCATCCAGATATGCCGCTGAAGTTGCACCGTATAAATTCTTAAGTTTTTCAAGGTAGGTAGTGTCGAAAAATGACTTTTCATCGTTATCTCCCAATCCTTCCAAACCTACATCCTGATATTGGCGTGATGCAGGATCGTTGGCAAAAGAATAGGTCAAAGCCTGAATAGTAGGTATTCTTCCCCAGATTGTGGTATCAACGTTGGTGACGGTTGAAGAAACCGGTAATCCATTCTCAAAACCCATCCTGGAATCGCGCAGGACATCTTCAGAAATATCGCCAAGATCAAAATAAAGATCACCGCCATTCGAAATTGGTTGCAGTGGTCCTGAACCATCGGGATCAATAAATGGGTCCATCATCCAGAATTCAATGTACTCCATGTTTGTGGATTCGAAATCGGTGGTTTCAATTTTACGTTGAATGCCACCCCACATTGTTTGTGGTTGGGTGAATTTGCCTGTTGCATCAATACCGGTGGTGCTATAATTATAAGCTCCTCTTTCGGTAGGATAGAATGCAAGATTCAGCATGGCAACGTTCGTTGGCTGTCCGGTGGAGCTTTGTTTATTGGGCCATATTTCTCCTTCATAGACGGCTCTTACATAATGATTCGATTGGTCGTTTTTGGTTATGTACGATGGCAATAAACTGGTGCTGTTGGCCGTATTAAATAAAGGATCTATTACATACCATGCCAGCCGTGCAACTTTAAAACGGAATGAAAGTGTATTGCTTGAACCTTCCGGAAACATTGTACTGCTTGTTTGACCTTGTGGCGTACTGGCGAGGAACCATGTTCCTACATTCTTAATATCTATTGAGGAATTAGCGCCTTCAAAGTCGTCAATATAGGATGTTCCCGATTTGCCAATGGCTCTTGAATGCCCGGGAATGAGGTCAGCAAATTCACCGGTTGCTGTCAGCAATGATGCTGTTTTGGTGCTGTAGAACGGAAGCTTATCAAGCATTTTGGTGATGAAAGTGGATTCCTTGGTATAGGTGCCATTCAAACCCCATATTGTATTGGAGATTGGTTCATCACCGTAATTTATTTTTTGTGTAAGAGGTCGTTCAGTCAGGTTTAATATAGTCCCGCCAAAGGTGAAGTCTTTATTAACTATATGATCGAAGTGAGTTCCCAATAATGTTTTTGTCTGAATGTTGAACAGTGAATTACTTTCAAGAGTAATGGATATTGGTGTTCCTGAATTCAGAATACCTTCGTTGATTATTTTAACTCTTCCTAAAGTGTAGTCAACAGTGTAATCAACATTTTCAGTCAGCTGTATGCCACCAGCTGTAACTTTAACAGAGCCTTGCGGCACATTCATGGCATTCAGTGAAATTTCAGAACTGGACGACGATTTGAATGTCCCCTGTATTGCAAATTTATTTTTGTCAGGATACTGCTGCGCCCCCGTTTTTGTCATGGTATATAAGGAGTCATAACAATAAATATTCGCAAGGGTGTTGTCATTGAAAATTGTCCTGAGGTCTTTCCCGAAAGGTTCAAGCACCGGGAAATAAACACGACCATTGGATGCCTGAATGGTACCACCAGTAGTAGCGGCATTGTCAATAAAATCAAAAACACCATCGGGCTGAGGATCCAATTGCATATCCAATCTGTCAAGATTTAATAACTTGATAATAGGAATACCTTTCACCTGTGGGTTACCATCAGTAAAATACCCTGTAGGAACTCCGTTTTGAGTGCTGGTATAAGTTATATCCAATCTGAAATCATCCTTATTTATCTGGTAACCCCCGATAGCATAAACATTCTTCATCATGAGGTTCCATAAAGGTATTCTTGTGCTCAGAGAAGTACTTTTCACAAGTTTTACAACAAGTGCATTCGGTCCTGCAATGTCTGTTGAAAATTCACCAACCTGGTAAACTGTATTGTCACCGATGATGGTATATTGATAAGCAACAGCCAAAGCCTGATCAGAATTTATGGTAGTGTTCAATGAAATAAATCCAAGTTTGCTGTTAAAAGAATATTCAGTGGGTAATAACTTTCTTGCAAGAGATACCTTTTCATAATCCACTCCTGAAACAAAATTAAAAGGAGCGCCGCTTAAATAAGCATTGACAGCATTGATATTTCTGACCGGACTGTTAGTGTCACTGAAATGCGAATACAAGTCGTTAACTCTGTTATAAGGATTCTGATTGGAGGTGATACCCGGATGAACATTGTGGTTGTATGGTACTTTTTCACCCAGATCCTGGAATGCCACAATATTTCTGTTTTCTGTGGTAGCAGCGCCTATATTTGTTTCCCACACCTCAATCTTGGTAATATTGATGTTTGAGTTGATAATAGGAAGGGTTTTCATTGCATCATTATAACGGTTACGGAAAAACTGTGCCATGAAAAAGTGCTTGTTTTCTTCATACTGGTCAGCTTTCAGATTGAAAATGCTGGTTTGTGCTCCACCGGCCACATTGATAGTGGATGTTTTGCTTTTTTGTTGTGAGAAAACACTGGTAATAGTCGTCTTGCCAAACTGCAGTTTGGTTTTCAAACCAAACAGACTCTGGCTACCCGTGATAAGTGTGCTGTTCAAAGGCAAGGTAACGTCGCCTGCTTCTATAAGTTTAATAATTTCATCTTCCTTACCTTCATAAGCAAGCTTCATTTTGTTTTCAAAATCGAAGGTAGCTTCAGTATTATAATTGGTAGCAAGCTGAATTTTATCACCTATCTTGGCGGTCACATTCATCTGAATTTTTTCCTGGAAATCAAAGTTGGCGGTCTTGCGCTGTTTCACATCAAGTGAAGGGTCATCACGCCTGATTGCATTGATCCCAAAAATAAGTTCTGCTGAACCTTGTGGACGAATATCAATGGTACTGCTTCCGAAGATTTTATCAAAAGCTTCACCACCTATGCGGATTTTTGGTATTAAAGATTTACTTTTTGTAACATTGGTGGTTTCATTTTTGTCCTTCCAGTAATCTTTCAGTTCCTTGTTGAGATCGTAATTCGAAAAATCATCAAATGACATGGCGTTGGGAGTAGAGATATCGTACTTGCCAACTTTATTCGTAAAAATATACGTTTTGGTATCGGGATCATAAATGATGCTGTCGCTGATATTCGGCGGGTTACGTAAATACAAGGCATTGCTGTCTGCAGGACCTTCAAATGGGTATTTAAGAGTTTGGATAGGAAAAGGAAGTATTGTATCATCCTTTGTCGTATCATACTTGATATCTCCTTTAGGTATTGTGTTTTTCGGAATTGCTTTGTGCGCTATGTATGTAGCGCTTGACACGAGCACAATAAACAAAAGAAAAAATAAAAGTAAAAACTGAGGCCTATATTTTATTATTCGCACCGACATTCATTAAATTATAAAGACTTATTATACTTAGTTTACCTTATAAAAGTTTTAAGGATTGTTTGATAATTTCTTCAATAGTGAGGTTAACGCCCTCGTTTCTAATAACTTTTTCAATAGTTTTTTCTGCAATATTCTTGTTAAATCCTAGCATAATTAAGGCGCTTAACGCTTCATTTCGCAAAGTATTGTGTTGGGGAAGAAAAATTTCTTTCGAAGTTGGCATTTTGCTCATTTTATCTTTCAGGTCTATGATAATTCGCTGAGCTGTCTTTTCTCCTATTCCTTTAACTTTTTTGAAAGTGTAGAAATCACCATTGGAAATTGCAGATATAACTTCCGAAACTGAAAGCGAAGATAATATTAGCCTTGCGGTATTGTTCCCAATTCCTGAAACAGAAGTTAATTCAAGGAATAAACTTCTTTCATCTTCTGTGGCAAAACCATACATGGCAAGGCCAACCGGAGTTGTTGCTTCTGATTTAATTGTGAGATGTGTGTACAGTTTGCACTTTTTATTTACTTCGGGTAAAACTGAATAAGTGTTTAATGAAATAAATAAAAGAAAACCGACCCCGCTGCAGTCAATAACAGCATAGGTCGGATTTTTTTCAGTAAGAATACCTTCTATATAAGCTAACATTCATTTGCATTTATGATTTGGGAAATTATGAACGCAATCCCATATCTTATTTTTAATTTCTGATCTCTGACTTCTTTAAGATACCTGTGTGATTGCCCAATCCATTGCCTTTTGCAGCATTTCCTGCTGAGGTGCCTGAATAAACCCTGTATCAATAAGGCTTTTGGTTAAGTTTCTTGAATAATCAATATCTTTTTTTGCTCTGTTGTAGGCTTCTTCTCTTGTGAGTTGAACTCTTGCAACACCATCCTTAATAGCCTGCATGGCAACATCGGCAGCTTCTTCTGAAAAAACTCCTGTTTCTTCCATGTTCGGAACAATGTTTTCAGGATTTATTCCTCTTTTTTCTGCAAAATTTGCAAGAGAATGAGCTGCTGCTATAGCCATCGTATCAGTGATCTTTTTAGCTCTTACCATAAGCGCTCCTTTGAGAATGCCGGGGAAACCTATGGAGTTGTTCACCTGATTTGGAAAATCACCTCTGCCGGTAGCAACTATAAATGCGCCTTCTTCTTTTGCAGCATAAGGATAAATTTCAGGTACCGGATTTGCACAACAAAATACAATTGCTTTTGAAGCCATTGATTTCACCCATTCTCTTTTAATAGTGCATGGCCCGGGAGTTGAAAGCGAGATCAACACATCTGCGCCTTTCATAGCTTCGTCCATGGTCTGAACTTTGCCGGGATTTGTGGATAAACAAAGTTCCCATTTTCTGTAGAAACGTTTGTCAGCTTCTATGTCTTTTCTGTCAGAATGCAATGAACCCTTTGTGTCGAACATGATAATGTTTTTGGGGTTTGCACCATCGGTTATAAGCAATCTTGCAATTGTGGTATTTGAAGCGCCTGCACCAAAAAGAACAATTTTCACTTCTGAATTTTTCTTGCCTGCAAGTTTAAGTGCATTGATAAATCCGGCAAGTGTAACACAAGCGGTTCCCTGTGCGTCGTCATGCCAAACGGGAATATCACATTCTTCGCGCAGAACATCCAGAACCCTGAAACAATTGGGCTGTGAAATATCTTCAAGGTTGACAGCGCCAAAACTGTGCTGACACATTTTTACGAAATCAATGATCTTTTCCGGATCATTCTTTCCATCTTTGTCTTTGCTATCTACACACAATGCAACGGCATCAACTCCGCCAAGATATTTCATCAGGAAAGCTTTTCCTTCCATCACTCCAAGTCCTCCTGAAGGTGTGCAATCGCCATCTCCCAAAACTCTTGTTGAATCACTGACTACAGCTACCAGATTGCCCCGGTTTGACAGATCGTAGGAAGTGTCATTGTTGTCGCGGATGTTTGTTGAAACTTTTGATACTCCCGGTGTGTACCAAACATTAAACCAGTTAAAGCCTACTACCGGAGCTTTAGGCACTGTTTGAATTTTCCCCCCATAAAACTTATGAGCGTCTTCAGAGAGTTTTTTCAGGAACAAGGTTTTTGCTTTAGCAATCTGTTCCTGTGTAAAGTTTTCCGGAAAAGCCTTGTCAAGGTTTTCCAAATTTAATTTAATTGATTCCATAGAATTAGATTTTATTGTTAGTTTTAAGTGTGACCTTTTTAATAAGGTTGTAAAAATACAATTTTTATTCTGACAGCAGACAAGTAAAAAAAAATAACTTCTTTACCAGTGAATCAAAAATGAATGTTGTAAGTTAATTGTCTGCCATTCGTTATTCATTATCATTAATTTGCATTCCGTTCATGAAATTTTTTTATCTGCATTTTTTGTGGTTATCCAAATTTGATTAAATTTGAACAATTTTCAATGCTTATGAAAAAAATAGTAATCCTAACAGGTGCAGGAGTCAGCGCAGAAAGCGGGATCAAAACATTTCGCGACAGCGGCGGACTTTGGGAAGAGCACAGGGTGGAAGATGTAGCTACCTTTGATGCATGGGAGCGTGATCCTGAACTCGTGCTTAAATTCTACAATGAACGACGCAAGCAGCTTTACGAATGCAAGCCCAATGCTGCACATATCGCCCTTGCTGAACTTGAAAAAAAATTTGATGTTCAGATCATCACTCAGAATGTGGACGACCTCCATGAAAGAGGTGGTTCAACAAAAGTATTACATCTGCATGGAGAACTGAAAAAGTCACGCAGCACAATGGATGAAACACTTGTTTATCCTATTGAAGGATGGGAATTAAAAATGGGTGATTGCTGTGAAAAAGGTTCTCAACTCCGACCACACATTGTTTGGTTTGGTGAAGCTGTTCCTAATATTTTGAAAGCTGCAGAGCTTTCATCAAAAGCAGATATTTATATGGTGATCGGGACTTCGCTGAATGTTTATCCTGCGGCAGGTTTACTTGGTTATGTTCCTCCTTATGTTCCAAAATATCTTATTGACCCCAATGGCAACGAAGTTATGGGAGTGAATAACCTTACAATTATCAAAGAGAAAGCAGGTAAAGGTGTGACTGAGCTTGTAAAGAAATTAATGGCGTGAAATTATAAAAGTTATTGGTGGTAATTATGAGTCATTAAAAGTTATTGTGTAGCAATAAATGACACGAAGTAAATGACCTTTTTACTTTAAATCTTCATTCTGTATAATCTCTTGAATTCATTGATTTCATTATGCTCCGTATATAGGAAGTAAACATTATTGTTGTACACCTTGATGTTGTCAATAAATGGGAATTCGGGGATGACAACAGTATTCAACAGTTCACCATTTTTCAGACTGATCTCCTTTAATGTTGTAATTCCATTTTTTCTGAACATAGCATAGACTTTACCTTTTGCGTCATCCACGAAGATTTTCCTTTTCCAATTACCGGTTTGACTAAAAGAAATGGGAACTTCTTTTGCCAACTTGCATGAATCGGAATAAAATTCGATGACTGAATCAGGGAAATTAAAAATGCAAATGGTGTCATTTATTTTGACCAATGGTGCATAGATAGGTTTGTAAAATGCAAGGTTTTCAAATCGTGCTTGTGTTTCGGGATCATCTGAACCTTCAATGATCCTTGCCGCATCGCGCAGCATAAACATTTTTTTCTCATCAGCAATCACTTTTAATTCTTCTGCTTTTCGGGTACTTTTATCAATGAAGAAATATTGCAGAAGCTGGTTGTTATAGTAATATTGCTGGTAAATCAACTTATTATCCTTCTCGGCTAGTACTGGCTTTAATAGTTCATTGAACTTTTCAATATCTGATGGGTAAATAAAATTGACAATGTTTGAATCAATAAATAATTGCCAGTCGGTTGACTTTGTAACAAGATGATTATTGCCAAAACAATCTCTGTATAGTTCATCCGGATCTTTGATGTGCACACTGCACAATGTATCTCCATCCATATTCATGAGACAAAGCAAAGCTTTCGAAAACATCTTATCCTTGTAAGCGAGGACAATTATTTTGTCATTATAGAATCCATAGTCTTTGATGTATAAAGGCTGTTCCCTAGCCAGTGTTTGTGGCTTGTTTGTGGTAACATCAAATATAGGAAGTACAGTGACTTTTTTCTTTAATTTTATCGTGAATGAAGAAGGAGTTGATGAATCCACATTGAGATTGAATGTCTCATAATTTAAATGTGTGAAGCAAACAACTGCCGGGACAGCAGGAATTCGAATTGAATAATTTCCAATAGCATTCGATTGCGCTGTAATGATTGTTCCATTTACCTTTAAACTTACATTGGTGATTGCTTCGGTTGTTGCTGAATCAAGTATTGTACCTGTTAATTGTAATGCTTTTTGCTGAGCAAAAGTGAGTATCTGCATCAGTGCAAAAGCCAATATGAGTAAGGATTTCTTCATGATCGCAAAAGTTTAATAGGTTTTTCAAAACAATTTTTAAAGTTCAGGGTTTGTTTTTCTAAAGAAATGTGTCTTTCCGAATGTTCCAACAACGTCAGTCAGATTATTCCATCATTCTTTATTCATTGATTTTTTAGTCCCGGAAACACAGACCGGACGAGAGATCTGAATTTCCGGGAAAGGTTAATAAATATAGAACGGAAAATATGATGGACTTGAATTCTTACTTTGTGTTTGAACTAGAATTTTTTTCATTGAGCCAACTGAAATAACTTTGAGTTTCGACAACAACCACACCACCTGTAAAATCGCCGTATTTTGCAGGAACACCACCTGTATAAACAGTCATACTTCCTATGGCGAGACCGGGTATATGGAGTTGGTTATCTCTTAATTTTACACCATCAACGTAATAAACAGCATCACCATTTCTTGAACCTCTGAAGTAGATTTCCTTTCCGTCATCGCTGACATTCACATCAGATAACATAGAACGTAAAACTTCATTGATTTTCCCTGGATTGGGCATACCTTCTATTTCTTTCCGGGGAATGCTGATTTTTCCAGGTGCATCAGGTTCAATAAGTCTTACACCTGAAACTGTCCAGGTATGAATTATATTGATCCCTGTTGACATGTAAGCAGTATCCAGAAAAGTCATTTTGTCTGAATTAACCTGGACGCCGTCAAACTTTGCAGTGTCGTATCCTAAAAATACAACTCTCACATTATAGGTTCCGGGATCAAGTGGTTTTAATGTAAAATCTCCTGAATTTTCAACAACCGTAGCAATAATGTTCCCCATTTGTTTTACAAACACTGTAGCGCCAGCAACAGCATGTTTTGTCTTTGCATCAAAGACCTTCCCTTTTATTTCGCCGGGACTTTGAGCGAGAGCCAGTGCAGATATGCACATCGTCAGAATTGCAATTGTAAATTTTTTCATGTTTTTTGTTTTAGTATTATTAATTTTTTTTGTTGGTTCAAAGGTAAATCACGAATAAGCAAAAACTATGGGCAATTAAGTAAACGGTCGGTTTGGTCAAACGAACGGTCGGTTTGGTTAAGTTAACGGTAACGCAGAAACAGAATTTTTTTGGCAAAATGGAAAAAATGAAGGAAAAAATGCCGTGATTTTTGGAAAGAATTAAGGCAGTTTTGAAGCGTTCGATAATATTGTAAAGTCTCGTAGTGCCTGATTTACTAAAGCACCAAGAATTTTAACCTATGGCCTCATGCCATAAGGTCATTTTTGTGCCATTCCAGACTGTAATGTACGTTAAAGGAAATTTCTTTCTTAATGTAATAAAAAATAATGCGATTTTGCGTAAAATAGACCTTTTTTAAAATTTTACTTTTCGAAGTGGAATTAACCTTGCCTTGTTCAAATTTCTAATGCGCCTCCAGCCAATTCTCCCCCACACTCATTTCAACTTCAATGGGCACTTCAAGATCCATAGCATGAACCATATTATCGCGTACGAGTTTTTTCACGATTTCAATTTCGTCCTTGTGCACATCAATCACAAGTTCGTCATGAACCTGCATGATCATTTTAGAATCTAGTTTATTTTCCCTGAAGGCTTCGAAAACATTGATCATTGCAATCTTTATCATATCGGCTGCAGAGCCTTGTATCGGGGCATTAATAGCATTACGTTCAGCATAACCGCGCACTACCGAATTGTTAGAGTTGATATCATTGATATATCTTCGCCTGCCTTTGATGGTTTCCACATAACCTAACTTTCTTGCCGAAATGATGGTCTTATCCATGTAGGTTTTTATTTTTGGATATTTGATGAAATACTGTTCAATGATCTGTGTTGCTTCTTTTCTTGGAATACTTAACCTTTCTGACAATCCAAACGGACTGATGCCATAGACAATCCCAAAGTTTACCATCTTCGCATTGCGCCGCATTTCTTTGGTTACTTCCTCAATGGTCACACCAAAAACTTTTGCTGCCGTAGCTGCATGAATATCCAATCCCTGTTTGAAAGCTTCTATCATTCCTTCATCCCCGCTCAAAGCCGCAATAATGCGAAGCTCGATTTGTGAATAATCCGCGGAGAGAAGCAGATATTTTTCGTTACGGGGAACAAAAGCTTTCCTTATTTCACGCCCTCTTTCAGTTCGTATTGGAATATTTTGAAGGTTGGGATTATTTGAACTCAACCTTCCTGTTGCTGCCACTGCCTGGTTATAGGAAGTATGAATTCTTCCCGTGCGTTTGCTTACAAGATTGGGCAATGTATCAACATAGGTTGATTTCAGCTTGGTCAGAGAACGGTAGTCAAGAATGTTCTGAATGATGGGATGTTTGTTGATAAGTTTAACCAGTATCTCCTCGCCGGTGGAATATTGTTTGGTTTTTGTCAGTTTCGCATTGGCCGAAATGGCAAGTCTGTCAAATAATATCTCGCCAAGTTGCTTGGGAGAAGCAATGTTGAATTCAGTTCCCGCAAGGGAATAAATTTCTAAAGTCAAAGCATCAATTTCCTGTTTAAGTTGTACAGAAAAATCATTGAGTGCTGCAATGTCTATCCTGACTCCTTCAGCTTCCATATCGGCAAGCACAGGAACCAAAGGCATTTCAATCTCGTCAAATAGTTTTCTCGTGTGAGCTTCTGCAAGCATAGGCTCAAAAACAGAACGCAATTGCCATGTTATATCAGCATCTTCGGCGGCATATTCTTTTATGTCTTCAACAGGAACAATGCGCATGGTAAGCTGATCTTTGCCTTTTTTCCCGATAAGTTTTTCAATAGGAACAGGCTTGTAATCCAGGTAAGTTTCTGCAAGCACATCCATGCCATGCCGCATATCGGGTTGAATGAGATAATGGGCCAGCATGGTATCGAAAAGTTTTCCTTTCACATCCACATCATACCACTTCAAAATGGAGATATCAAACTTCAGATTTTGTCCTGTCTTTTCAATGCTGCTGTCTTCAAATACTTCTTTGAATTCCTGCACCACCAGCAATGCATCGTTGTAATTATCGGGCACCGGAACATAGTAAGCTTTATGTTTAATGAAAGAAAACGACATCCCCACAAGTTCCGATTCATGCAGGTCCAGTCCTGTGGTTTCGGTATCAAAGCAAAAAGATGTTTGTTGCTTCAACTGCGATATTAATATTTTACGTTTGTCAGGAGTGTCAGAAAGAATGTAATTATGAGGTGTTGTGTGAATATCCTTCTTCCTTGCAGTTTCTTCAACTGCTCCTGCCACTGTTCCTGTCACTGTTCCTGCCACTGCTCCTGCTACTGCTCCTGCCACTTTCTCCTCTTGTTCTAATGATGAAAAAAGATCAGGTGCGGAATTTTTTACCTGAGGTTTTTCAACGGGTGGAGTCAATGAAAGTTCAGTAAAAACCCGTTTGGCAAAATTTCTGAATTCAAGTTCATCAAACAATTCTCTCAGGTTTTCTTCATGAGGTGGTTTACGTATTAATCTCTCCTCTTCCAGTTCAACAGGAACATCCAGAATGATAGTTGCAAGTTTCTTTGAAAACACGGCCTGTTCAGCAAATTCAATGACTTTGTCTTTCAGTTTAGGATTCTTAATTTGTGCTGCATTTTTAATAAGGTTCTCCACATTGTCAAACTCATCCAGCAGTTTTCTGGCTGTCACTTCTCCTACACCCGGTATGCCGGGAATATTATCGGAAGCATCGCCCCACAAACCAAGCATGTCAATTACCTGGTCAGGGCGTTTGATACCGAAACGTGCACAAACTTCATTTACCCCCAAAACATCGGCTTTATCACCAAAGCGCCCCGGACGATAAACGAAAATATTTTCCGATACCAACTGCCCGAAATCTTTATCAGAAGTCATCATAAAAGTTTTGAATCCCTTTTGTTCGGCCTTCTTTGCAAGGGTTCCGATGATGTCATCAGCTTCAAAACCTTCAGAAAAAATTACAGGAATATTAAATGCATCAATCAGCTTGATGATATAAGGAATAGAGGTAACAAGTTCTTCAGGCATTGCCTCACGATGGGCTTTGTAAGCTGCAAAATCATCATGCCTCACTGTAGGTTCATGCGAATCGAAAGCAACCGCGATATGTGTCGGTTTTTCATTTTTCAGAACTTCAAATAAAGTGTTGGCAAACCCAAGTACAGCAGAGGTGTTTAAGCCTTTTGAAGTTACACGTGGGTTTTTATTCATTGCAAAATAGGCCCTGTAAATAAGAGCCATTGCATCGAGCAGGAAAAGTTTTTTTTCTTCAGGCATCAGGTGTAGGTTAGTTTAAAGTTCAAGGTTTAAAATTTAAAGTTCAATGACCATCAATGACTAATGACCATTGACCAATGACTTATAAATTATCTTCCGCAAACCATTCCGCGTAAGAATTTTCTGTTTCATGCAAACAGAGACTATGCAGTTCAATTCTGGTTCTTAAATGTTTTGAAATACGTTCCGCAAAGTCAGCAAGCATATTTTCACAAGTAGGCTGATAAGGAAGAAAAATAACCTTCGCAAACAATGGATGTGAAAGTATCTCATCTTTTCCTGGTGTAGCAGCATTCAACACAAGAGAATGATCAAAGTGGTTGATAATTTCACTCGTTACTATCTTTTTCAATTCTCCAAAGTCCATTACCATCCCATTTTTAGGGTTTGCATCGTCATCAATGGATTTACCTTTTAATGTAACCGAAAGCCTGTAAGAATGACCATGAATATTGCTGCACATTCCATCATAACCCAGAAGGGCGTGTGCCATTTCAAAACGAAATTCTTTGGTGATCCGTATTATTGCCATTTTATAAGGGGTTTTGAACCGATACTTTTTTTATTGTAATTCCTTCTTCAGAAATTACTTTCAAAATATAAATGCCCGATGACAAATCAACAGTACTTATACTTGTTTCAGCGCCCACCTGATTATTCAGATTTTCATCCAAAAGCAATTTCCCTTCAAGACTGTAGAGGGAAGCCGTCTTCAAATGTATGGCGGCATTATCACAACGTATGGTCAATTGACTGGTAACCGGAACCGGGAAAATTTTAATAAAACCATCCAAAGCATTGATGTTTCCAACTGATGCGGTGGGCCCCCATAATGAGGCTGCCCATTCCGGATGATCAATAAAAGGGTTACGGTTATGTTGAAATGAATAGTAAATAGTGTTGTTTCTGTTAATTTCTTTCTGACTCACAGGATCCAATGCATTCCATTGCAGAAGTACAGATTCAGCCCAGGGTAAAAATTGTGCACCACTAACCATGGCACTTCCCGGCCAACCGGAATCTTCAGTATAATATCTTACGGCCATGTAAAAATATGAGCGGGCAATATCACCTTTAAAGGAATCAAGAGGTTCGAAAACCGTTCCTGAATATCCGGGATCGCTACAGGTGCCTAGTTTGCTACCATTCAAACTTGTCCATGTAGCGGTTCCTACATCTCCGTAAGGGTAATCACCTCGTTTATTATTTACCCAGCCATCAGTAGGATAAATATGAAAAAGGTCAGTGTACATGGGAGAAGCTCCATTGAACCAGCTTTCAGGAAATGAATGTTCGCGGTTGTAACATGAATCCTCAGCATTATAGCTTCCACATTGATCAGTTCCAAAAGTAAATTCGTAAGGAGCGATACCACCAGGAATGTCAGAATAAATATCCCATACTTTGCCATCAGGTTTTACATCAGTAGTGTAAAATGCTGACCAAAGGCCTGGAGAATAAGTAATGACTGTATGGTTTTTAATAATATTATGTAAAGCAACCTTTAAAGGTGTTCCTGTTAAACCCCATGCACTATCATAATACCCTGGAGGTATCTGAGAAGTTGCACTGAATGATAAAAGTAAAAAAAACAGGAATACCCGTATAGATAACAATTTTTTCATCAATTTTTTTTTGGAAAGCAAAGGTATTAATAAATACTGAACCGGGGTAAGATTTGTGATTGGGGATTAATTGGGTTTAAGGTAAATGTTACCGTAACCATAAACCTTAAACATTGAACCTTAAACATTGAACCTTAAACATTGAACTTTAAACAAAACAATAACAACCAACAACAAACTACAAACAACAAACTTTGTTAAAGATGGTAATACAAATGCTCAATAAGTGTTTTCAGTCCAATACCGAAAAGGATGATCCCACCAATTAATTCAGCTTTGCTTCCCAGCCTGTAGCTAAGTTTATTTCCAATATGCACTCCGGTATAGGACATGGCAAACGTGATAATACCTATTATAGAAATAGCAATTAGAATTGGAATCTTCAACAATGCAAAACTTAAGCCTACAGCGAGTGCATCAATACTTGTAGCAACGGCCAGCGATAGCATCACCCAAAGGCTGTCAACATTGAATCTTCTTGAACAATTTTTGTTTTTAAATGATTCGATGATCATTCGAATACCAATAATTGCCAGCAATCCGAAGATAATCCAGTGATCAACCTGCTTAATAATATCTTTCAGAAAAAAACCAACGCCCCAGCCGATCAATGGCATGAACATCTGAAAAATTCCAAAAAATGCCCCTGCTTTCAATGACACCCTTGTTTTGTTTTCCGTTATGCATGTTCCAAAGCAAAGCGACACTGCAAAGGCATCCATTGACAGTGCAAAAGCTACAAATATAATAGTGATGTATTCCAACTGTTAATCGTTTTGAAATAAAAATAAGAAATTGTTCAAAGATAGAAATGATTTACAAATAATAATGTGAAATTAAGGGTACACCTTCATTCCGTTATACTTCTTACCCCATTACCCCAATTCCAAATTCACATCTTTACAATAAGGCAATGATCTTTTCAAGAAATGCAGCATCCACTTCATCAAACGAATCGAATTCTTTGCTGTCAACATCCAGCACTCCTTTTATCTCATCATTCTTATCGCGGTAAGGAACCACAATCTCAGATTTTGAATGAGAATCACAGGCAATATGTCCCGGAAATTTATTTACATCAGGAACGATGATCGTACTTTCTTCATTTATTCCTGCCCAGCAAACTCCTTTGTTTTTTTCCAGTATCTGGCATGCAACAGTTCCCTGATAAGGTCCCACTATAAGTTCCCCGTCAATGATCCTGTAAAAACCGCACCAAAAAAAATAGTCGAGTTTGTGATAAAGAATTGCAGCAATTGTTGACATACGGGCGGTTTCATCATCGCACTTGGTCAATAGTTCTTCAATTTGAATTAACAGCCTTTTGTATCGTTCCTTCTTCTTGGTCTTTTCCATAATGCAAAATTAGAAATTATAGCCTCAAAACATAAAAGGACACTGTAACCTTAACATTCACATAACAAAATATTCAAAGTCTCAAGATCCAAATTCCAATGGGTGCCACTTTGAGTTTTATTATCCGAAATTCTTTACTCAAAGCGTCTCTTGGAATTTGGAACTTGAGACTTGGAATTTGGAATTTGAAATTTGGATCTTTATTTTTCTTTCATCCGGTCATTGAGGTGCATCTTTCTCAGCATCGGCGTTACCTTAGCCGTAACACCCGTAACCAGTAAAGTCATACTTCCTCCAAAAATTACCGAAGGTATCAATCCCATGATCTTTGCAGCCAGCCCCGATTCAAATGATCCTATTTCGTTTGACGATCCTATGAAAATGCTGTTTACCGAAGCCACCCGCCCACGCATATTGTCCGGTGTGAAAAGCTGAATAATGGTTTGCCTGATGACTACACTCACTGCATCGAACATGCCACCCAATGCCAACAACGTTAATGAAAAGATGAAGTTTTTCGAAATTGCAAAAAGGATGATACACATCCCAAAACCTGCAACAGCCACCAGCAATTTTTTACCGGCATTTTTAACTGGTGGAAAGTATGCCAGCATCATTGACATGATTATTGCTCCTCCTGCCGGCGCCGCCCGCAGAAAGCCCAGCCCTTGTGGTCCTACATGCAATACTTCAGCAGCAAAAACCGGAAGTAAAGCCACCGCTCCGCCAAAAAGTACTGCAAGCATGTCCAGTGACAAAGCGCCAAGAATTACCTGATTTTTGAAAACAAACTTAATACCGACCGACAGACTTTGCATGAGAGTTTCTGCTTTTTCTTTGATGGGTATTGGTTTTTTCTTTATTCCAAAAAATAAAAGTGTTCCGGATATCACAAGAATTACAACCATCATATAACTGATTGTCGCACCAAAAAAACCATAAATCAGTCCACCCAATGCCGGTCCTGTAACTGCTGCTATTTGCCATTGTGTACTGTTCCATGTTGAGGAATTTTGGTATTGCTCGCGTGGGACGATTTGTGTGATGATAGCCATTTGCGAAGGATAAATAGCAGCCCTTGCCAAACCTGTAACAGCGATCACCACATAAATTGGTAGTGTTCCGAAAAGTACCAAAGCGCCATGCAGGTAACACGTAAATGATAACAACAACAGAGCACAGGTCAGGTAAAGGAATATAGCAACCAAAATGATCTTTTTCCTGTCAAGTATATCCGCAAGATGCCCTGCAAATAAGGCAAAACTCAAATAGGGTATAGCTTCCGAAAGACCGATCAGTCCGAGAGAAAAAGCATCTCTGGTCATCTCATAGATCTGCCAGCCCACAATGAGCGATTGCATTTGCATAGCAATGGTAGTGATGAAACGTGCAAAAATATAATAGCGGAATTCCTTTATTCGTAAGGCTGAATAGGGATCATGCTTGCCTGCCGGTCTGCTCATATTGTTTTATTGCGGCAAAGATAAATATTATCAGAGTTCGGTGTTGGAAGAAAACTTTCAATAGAGGTGATGAAAAAATTAAGAAAAAGCCTGAATTCTTCAAAAATTCCTTCTTTTCTCCCTTCCAAAATGATTAAAAAATGATCTATTTGCCAGATATTAAACAATATGTAAGCTAAAGTCGATCGGCAACGTGAATAAACTATTTCAGTTCGTGAATTAATTATTCCGATCAGCGAATAAACTATTCCTCTTTGCGTATTGTCAATCCCACTTTGCGTGTTATCAATTCCATCTCGTGAATAAACTATATCACATCATGAATAATCAATACGCATTTTGGATAAACTGTTTCACATGGTGAATAATCAATTTCACTTTGTGAAATAATTATTTCGATCAGCGAATAAACTATTCCGCATTTCGAATAATCAATAACGCTTCGTGAATAATCTAATGGCATCAGGAATAAACTATTTCACGGTGGCAATCATTTAATACGCGTGCCCGATTCCCTATTAAGCAGTGGCGATTCTCTATTCAGTAAAGGCGATTCTCTGTTTCGCATTGGCGATTGTTAATTCCGATTATTGAAAGAGATGTTTTGATTAAAGAGTTTTCTTTGAATAAAATTGAATCTATTGTTCGTAATAATTTTTAGGTTTTATTTTATTGATTTTAGGGAAAAAGAAAAGGGTGATAAATTACCACCCTTTTCAACTGCTTAAACAAATTCATCAGGGAACGATTCCTGAATACCATGGACTCCATTCACCATAGGCCTCATTTGCCAGCATCATGCTCCAACGGAACCAATACTCCTTCTTTGATTGCAAACCTTCGACAGTTTTAATACCGCCTCTGGTAGATTTCAAGTCAGTGATGGTTTCGTGGTTTGGATCCGGGCTCTGCTGCCACAGACGTGGTCCTGTTCCTTCGCCCCAAACTACAACTGTTCCCGGTGTAGTCGTTTGCTTCACACAGTTTGGTCTGTTACCACGGACTTTGATGGCCTTGTATGTATAGCCTGATGCCAGGCATATACGGATGGCTTCAGTTGGAACAACTGAGTCCATCCTGATCTGGATCATCATGCCGATGTTGGTAAGACCACGGTAAAGCGCTTTAAGCGACGTTGCCAGGTTTTTTTTGCTGTTGGGCAATCTTTGCGTGCGTGCCAACAATTTGGCATTGGCATCCGAAATTAAAAGGCCCAGCGCAGTAGGGGTTGTGAACTCAGGTGACCAGGGCAGCGGGAAATCATTGCCGGCAATGATGTCAGCCTTTTTTGTTATTGCATCCTGGATTTTCTTTTCCTGGGAAAGACCGTTCCAGGGGACGATGAGCTTAATGTAGTGCTCTGCTACCAGGTCATTGTTCACCTGCTGGTGAACGTGGTCTGTAAGCTCAATTGAACCCATTACAAAAATTGTTTGCATAACTCTAGGTTTTTTTTGTTACCCCCGTCTGTTTGTTGTGTCAGCAGGCACTCATCTGAAGTCAGCGGGGATTACTTAAGGTGAATGCTTTTTTTGATGCGCAATGACGATACAAAGGTACAATATGGAAAAGGGGTGAATCAAACACTTTTCCGGTAAAAAAAACACTTTTCCGTACATTTTGGTGTTTTTTAACTTTTTTTTGTTGCCTGATGAAAATTATCAAACACCATGAAACATCTTAATTGTTGTTGTTACGCATTATGATAAAATCCCGAAGGGATGATATTATTATAATGAGCAGAATACAGAGAATGCCAAAACCCCGAGGGGTGAAATTTTATCATTTCACCCTTTCGAGGTTTTAGCTCACTTTACTTTACTCTTGCTATAATAATTTCAGTCCTCCGGACTTTTGCTTGACATTAGTTAATTGCTTGGGAATCTAAAATATTTTGCCCGGTTGCTGCCAAGATCGAATGATAGAAAATTTTTCATCCGTTATTCTATCCAAGGGTAATTTTTTGCTCAAATCAACCGGGAGCAACTGACAATTTATCCTTAGCTGTTGACTCCTGACATTAAAACTGACTTTTTTTTGAATCAGATATGGTGTCGAATTTTTCAATAGTAACTGATGAAGAATTTATTTTTTTAATTTTGCCTTCCCATAATTATTAAAAAATGAAAACTCTCAAACCCTTATTGCTTCTGGCATTTCTTACACTCAGTTATTTTTCTTTTGCACAGACTAAAGAAACTTCGTGGCTGAAAAACTGCACCAAATTGTCGTATCATGTCAACTACAATGCACTTGAATATAATTTTATTCTTGACAGTTTGCTGGTAAACGATGGCATTTCCTTCAACTGGAAAATGACCGATCCGATGAATTATTCCGGCAAAGTAAAAATGAGCAGTGAGGCGCTCGACACTGCCACTGCACAGAATAATTTTTTTGGAAACAATTCTAATCTCGACCTCACAAATAAAACAACAATTTGGGTGAGCAAAAAAGTGTATAAAGCAATCAAGAAAGGCAGATCAGTGATCATAGACCCAAGCCTCGGAAGGGAAAAACTAACTTTCAAAAGTGCTGAAAAGCTAAAGGCAAATATGAATGGCAAAAGTGAATCCTTCGATGTGCTTTACGCAACAACAGATTCGGGAAATAAATTCTGGATACTTGATGATCCCTCAAATCCGCTCATCATGAAAATGTATCTTGGCTGGACGATCGAGATAAAAGATATTACCACCTCTAAATAAAAAAGTCCCAAGTCCCAAGTCCCAAGCTCCAAGCCTCAAATTCCAAAACTCAAGTCCCAAGCCCCAAATTCCAAAATTCAAGAACCAGGTGCGCTCCCTTGGAATTTGGAATTTGAAACTTGGAACTTGGAATTTTCAATCGGCTTCGCCAATCAAAGTGGCCGCGGTACAACGCAGAATTTTAACCTGAACATAATCTCCCGCAACAAAGTCTTTCCTTGGGAAAATGATCATTTTATTCTGGCTGTTTCTGCCGGAAACAAAATCCTTCGATCTGCGCGATTCACGTTCTACAAGCACTTCAAAAATTTTACCCACATCTTTTTTATTGCTTTCTAAAGATAGTTTTTGTTGAAGCGCGATCACCTCCTGCAACCGTTTTGTTTTTGTTTCTTCTGCAATATCATCAGGATATTTTTTTTCAGCAAAAGTGTCCGGTCTTTCTGAATATTTGAACATGTAGGCATAATCAAATTTTGCCCATTCCATCAGCGAAAGAGTGTCATGATGTTCTTCCACGGTCTCCGAACTGAAGCCGCAAATAATATCAGTTGAAATTGCACATTCCGGAAGAAAATTCCGGATGGCAGTTAACCTGTTCATGTACCATTCGCGGGTATATTTTCTGTTCATTTTTTCCAGTATCCTTGTATTTCCTGATTGCACAGGCAGGTGGATGGATCTGCAGATATTCGGATATTTCACCATGACCATAAGAAGCCTGTCCGAAAGATCTTTTGGATGCGATGTGGCAAAGCGTATTCTCAGCAATGGATCAATGTCTGCAACTTTTTCCAGAAGACCTGTAAAATCAATTTCTCCATCTGGTGTGACAGATTTGTATGAATTCACATTCTGCCCAAGCAGTGTAATTTCTCTGTAGCCTTTTTCAAACAATTCTTTTGCTTCATGAATGATGGTCTCTGAATCTCGGCTGCGTTCTTTCCCGCGTGTATAGGGTACAACGCAATAAGCACAATAATTTTCGCAGCCACGCATGATCGAAATAAAAGCTGAAACACCATTGCCGCCAAGTCTCACAGGATTTATATCTGCATAAGTTTCGTAATCCGATAAAATAACATCTGTCACTTTTTGCCCTTCACCGGCAAGATCAACCAAGGCCGGCAGATTGCGGTAAGCATCAGGACCCGCAATAAAATCAACAGCTTTTTCTTCATGAAGCAATTGGTCTTTCAACCTTTCAGCCATGCAGCCCAGCAATCCTATCAGCAGGTGAGGTTTCTTTTTTCTGAGTGAATTCAATTCGCTCAATCTTTTTCTCACGCGTTGTTCCGCATGTTCTCGGATGGAGCAGGTGTTCACAAATATCAGATCCGCATCTTTCATTTCATTGGTGAAAGAATAGTCAGCATCCTTCATCACGGACACGATGATTTCGCTGTCAGAAAAATTCATCTGGCATCCGTAAGTTTCAATATAAATTTTTTTTCCTTCCACTATTTTCAGAATAATAAAAATTGCCTTCCCGGGAATTTTTTAAACGCCTGCAAAATTAAGTAAAAAGAACGCCTGACAATGTTGTTTTTGACACCTTATTAAAAAAAAATCGAAATGAGTAAAGTATTTTCTTTTTCTTTGCAAAAATTTTTCAGGTAAAAATTCTAAAAAAAATTGCAAATGATAAAGAATCTTGTCATCGTTGAATCACCGGCAAAAGCAAAGACTATCGAACGTTTCCTCGGTAAAGATTTTGTTGTAAAATCCAGTATGGGGCATGTAAGAGACCTTGCAAAGAAAAAATCGAAAGAGGATTCTCAGGGCTTGGGTGTAGATATAATTCATGGATTCCAGCCAATGTATGAATTGCTGGAGGACAAAAAAAACATAATAGCGGAGTTAAAAAAATTATCAAAAGAGGCTGAGATTGTATGGCTCGCCACTGATGAGGACCGCGAGGGAGAAGCCATTTCATGGCACCTTGCGGAAGCTTTGAAGCTTGATCAGAAAAAAATTAAAAGAATAGTTTTTCACGAAATAACCAAGAACGCCATTACCGAAGCAATAGAAAATCCAAGGGGAATTGATTTCAATTTGGTCAATGCCCAGCAGGCACGCAGGGTTCTCGACAGGCTTGTGGGTTTTGAGCTATCTCCGTTGCTTTGGAGAAAAGTGAAACCATCATTGTCTGCAGGACGTGTGCAATCGGTAGCGGTTCGTTTGATTGTTGAAAGGGAAGATGAAATAAAAGCATTTAAGATTACTTCCTTTTACAAAATAACTGCAAGATTTGATATCGAAAAGAAAGGTCAGGCCGGAATTCTTGAAGCAGAATTGCCAAACAAATTCTCAACAAAAGCCGAAGCTCTTGCATTTTTAAAGAAGTGTATCGGAGCTAACTTTCAGATCGCATCCATTGAAACAAAACCGGCAAAAAAATCACCTTCTCCACCATTCACAACTTCAACACTGCAGCAGGATGCAAGCAGAAAACTTGGATTTTCTGTGTCGAAGACAATGGTGGTTGCACAACAGTTGTATGAATCAGGAAAGATCACTTATATGAGAACAGACTCAGTGAACCTTTCGAATCTTGCACTGTCAATGGCAAAAGAAGAGATCACTTCAATGTTTGGCAAGGAATATGTAAAGACCCGCCAGTTTGTAACAAAGAGCAAAGGCGCACAGGAAGCCCACGAAGCAATTCGCCCTACTGAATTACATAATCACTCAATTGAAGGTGATGCTTCTCAAAAACGTCTTTATGATCTGATATGGAAAAGAACAATTGCCTGTCAGATGAGCGATGCCGAACTTGAAAAAACCAATGTGACCATTGATATTTCTACAACACCTGAAAAATTTATTGCTCACGGTGAAGTTTTAAAATTTGAAGGATTTCTGAAAGTGTACAGAGATACTTCGGATGATGAAGAAGAAGATGATGAATTGCAAAAAGGAATGTTGCCTCCACTGAGTGTTGGTGAACTTCTTGCATTGAAAGATATTCTTGCACTGGAAAGATTTACACAGAATCCTCCTCGTTATACTGAAGCCAGCCTTGTGAAAAAACTTGAAGAACTTGGAATAGGACGTCCTTCAACTTATGCGCCTACCATCAGTACCATTGTGAAACGTGGTTATGTTGAACTTGAAGACAGGCCCGGTGTTACAAGGAATTTTACTTCTATCACTTTAATTAATGATAAAATAAGTGAGCAGGGGAAATCTGAAATTACAGGCGCTGAAAAATCCAAACTCTTCCCGACAGATATCGGAACACTGGTCACAAAATTCCTAAACATGCATTTTGGAAATATTGTTGATTATAATTTCACAGCCAGTGTTGAAAAAGAATTTGATGACATTGCACAAGGATCGAAAATCTGGAACACTGTGATCAGTGAATTTTATACTCCATTCCATAAACAGATAGAGGAAACAACAAAAACGGCTGAAAAAGTCAGTGGTGAAAAATTGCTTGGAATAGACCCGGAAACAGGGAAAAATGTTGCAGTAAAAATTGGCAGATTTGGTCCTATTGTACAAATAGGCGATACGGAAAGTGAAGAAAAACCAAAGTTTGCTGGATTACTAAAAGGACAAAGTATTGATACGATAACTTTGGAAGAAGCGCTTGAACTCTTCAGATTGCCAAAGAAAGTCGGAGTATTTGAAGATACTGACATGATAGTTGCCATCAGTCGTTTTGGTCCATACATCAAACATCAAAACGGATTTTTCTCATTGAAAAAAACTGACGATCCCATCACCATTACTGAAAGCAGAGCGATTGAACTCATACTGGAAAAAAGAGAAAAAGAAAAAAATAAACTTGTAAAAGAATTTTCTGAAAACAGTGAAGTGAAAGTTCTCAGAGGCAGATGGGGGATTTATTTTGCTATCGGGAAAGTAAATTACAAGATTCCAAAAGGCGTGAATCCGGAAGCTTTGACACTGGACGACTGCCTGAAAATTGCCAAAGAGCAGGATGGTGGCGAAACAAAAAGTGCCAAGACTACCAAAGGAAAAAAGAAGAAATAGTGTCTTGAATTTTAGTAATGACTTTTATTTTTGAAACAATTTTTTAAATCAGAAATCAAATATCAAAAATCATAAATCAAAAATAACCCCAATTAGCTGAAAGCCAATATACCTTAATTTAAGGAAGTGGCATATACAAATGTAGATGGCACTTCCTTGATTTAGGGAACAGGCATATACAAATGTAAATGGCACTTCCCTTTTTAAAGGTAGTGGCATATACAAATTAGAATAGCGTTTCAGTAATTTACAGAAGTCCCCTCAAACCTTC
>Ga0118677_10001376_pt1 | contig 51756 bp, 47 predicted proteins | sample AliMusrvi5mmetaG_FD_86154 | JGI IMG/M metagenome (GOLD analysis project Ga0118677, IMG submission 86154) | reverse complement strand
AAGTATATATTTGTATGGAATAAAACACAAATAAAAAATTCCTATGAATCTTTAAAAATAATTACACAAAATAACTCACTGGTAGTAGGACTTGGAAATATTGCCGGTGACGGATTTGAAATCCTTGAATCTTTAAACGGGTCTTTTAAGCAAAATGGTAATTGAGTCTCTATTAGTTGGATTAATCATTGGAATAATATTTTATGAAATATGGGGATTAACTCCGGGTGGTGTTATTACTCCGGGTTACTTCGCACTGTTTATACATCAGCCGAATAGAATATTCGTTACTGTTATTATTGCTTTGGTTGTCTGGGGAATTATTGAAATATTATCAAGATACCTGATACTTTATGGTAAAAGAAAATTCTTGCTGGCATTACTCCTTGGCTTCTGCGGTAAACTTGTCATCGAAACTTTTATTCAGCCATTGCAATTTGTCCATATAGATTTGCTCTCTGTCGGATATATAATACCTGGGTTGATGGCTAATGAAATTTCCCGTCAGAACGTTTTCAAAACTCTTGCTGCTACGGGTATAGTCTCGGTTGTAGTCTATTTTATCCTTTTACTTATTCATTGAAATGAAAAAACAAGGTGCTTTATTTTTATTCTCTTTGCTCCTTCTCTCGATTGGATTAGTTCTGATTTCAGAAAAGTATTTTGTTACGAATAGAGCAGGGAAAGATTCTTACTTGATGTACAGATCAACTGCATTAGCCTCTGATTGGTTTGATATTATCAGTAAAATTAAAAAGGAAAAAGGTCTTCTTTCACCGGAAAGTAATAACCTTAAATATCCCGGATTGATCGGGCTGGAATATTCTGATATTACTACTACCTTGGGTTCACTTGACGCAAAATATACTGCAAACAATCCCGAATTTGCAGCTCTTACAGTTAAATTTCTTAGTGAAGCCGGAATTGATTCCACATCTACCGTTGGCGTCATTTCTTCCGGTTCATTTCCTTCACTGGCTATCTCTACTCTGGCTGCCATTCAAACTATCGGAGCAAAAGTAATTCTAATTACTTCTTTGGGATCAAGTTCATATGGAGCAAATGATCCTTATGCTACCTGGATTGATATTGAAAAATGGCTTAGGGAAAATGGAGGACTTAAATATCGTTCCAATATGGTTTCTTTAGGTGCCGAAAATGACAATGGCCTAGGTTTACAGGACGATGGAATTACAACTCTTGAACAGGCTGCCCTAAGATGTGGGGTACCTTTATTCAGACCCGCTTCATTTGAACAATCTCTCAATACCAAATTAGATCTTCTTATTAAAGGGAATATAAAACTGTTGATAAATATCGGCGGTAACCAGATCGCCATGGGTAAATGCCCCCATGGCAGTTCTATTAGTAATGGATTTCATAGACAATTAACTACATGTAATGATTCAGATAGGGGACTTATATTCAGACTTTCTGAACAAGGGGTTCCTGTTCTGCATTATCTCAATATAAAAAGTAAATAAATACCAAACTAATAATGGCTATAAAAAACCAAAGCGTAACACCCAAAACAAGTGGTTTAATGCCAACCAATTTAATGGTTGACCTCGACAATCCGGCTCCGATAGAGAAAAGTGTCAGGGTTAGGCTTTGCCTTGAAACTGAGACAATTTCGTGTGTGATTGATTTTGGGATATTCAAATAGGTGTTTATGATCATGGCTACAATAAAAAACAAAATAAACCACGGAATTACAATTTTATCGCCTTTAGATTTAAAGTAAAACGAAGTGAAAACAGAGAGCGGAATAATCCACAAAGCCCGGGTAAGTTTTACAGTTGTGGCTACTTTCAAAGCTTCTTCACCAAAGGTTGCTCCAGCACCAACAACAGAGCTGGTGTCGTGAATGGCAATGGCTGCCCAAAGTCCAAATTGATGTTGTGTAAGATTCAGCCAATGACCTAAAACCGGAAATAGAAAAAGTGCTATAGCGTTTAACACAAAAATAGTAGCCAATGAAACCGACATTTCACTTTCGTTTGCTTTGGCAATAGGACCAACAGCAGCGATGGCACTTCCCCCGCAAATGGCAGTTCCGGATGCAATCAGATATGAAGGGATTTTTCCAATGTTGAGCCATTTTCCCACCATTATCCCGATGAGCATAACACTCACTACCGAAAATAGAGTAAATAGCATTCCATCAGAACCTGCTTTGACCGAATCTAGTAAATTCATTCCAAACCCCAAACCTACTACTGAAATTTGCAGTAAGTATTTGGAGGCTTTTTTATTGAATGCAGGGAAAGGAGAGCCTAAAGTCAATGCGAAAACCAAACCCAAAAACAGCGCAATGGGTGCTGAGACAAATGGGGTTAAACAAAAAAATGCAAGAATCAGATATATGATTCCACTCAAATGTTTTGAGGAAACAGAATAACCCATAACTTAGTTGTTTTTAGTTATGACTGCAAACATGATCTCCTTCATGAGCATGTGACGCACAATTTGAACCACCATCCTGTATTTTTCCAGCCAAATAATCTTCAACCAATTGGTGTACATCTCCAGTACAGTTACGGACAACCTGAATGTTTTGTGAAGCTAACTTATTAACTGCTCCATCTCCTATTCCACCCGCAAGCATAATTCTTACATCCAGTTCGGCTAAATCGTAAGCGATGTTCGACTTACAACCACAACCCTGGGGAGATTCAAGCATCGTTTCCGCTATGATTTCATTGTTATTTGAAATGGCAAAAATGGTATAAAACTCGCAATGTCCGAAATGGGCATCAATCTGGTTGTTTTCTTTTGTTGGTACTGCAATTTTCATTTGATTTGTTGTTATTTAAGTTGTTACTTGTGAATAAACAGAGTAAAACCGGTATAGAAAAACATCAATTTGTCTGTCAGCTTTTTCTTTAATAAACTATATACCTTGTTCCCTGTACAATGCCCTGTGTAGATCATTGTGTCAGGGTAATTTTTGGCTAAGCTTTCTGCAATTTCATTTATTTCCTCTTCCGTTTCATATTGATCAGGGAATCCATCTAATAAATGAAAACCACCGATAAGAGTCGAAATTCGTTTCCCTGTAACAGTTTGAACAGAATTCAGAATATTTAAGATTCCATGATGTGCGCAACCCGTATAAACCAATAAGTTATCAATGCCAAAACAAACAACTATTTCGTGATTAAAATTATCCGGTTTCAGACCATTTGCATCTTCACTCATTAAAGTACGGTTGGCTTTTGGAGATGCATAAACTGCTTGCTGACAAGGGAAAGCAAAAATTTCATTTTCAAATTCAGTAACCTTATTTATAAATATGAAACGATCTTGATAATTGCTTAGATTAATTTTACAGCCGATATCCCGCAATCCGTTTCGAATGGAGTAGAAATGCTGCGTTAGTGCATTTTTGGAAAGTACAATTTTTGCTTTGTTGTTTATTTCTAGAAATGCCTGCAAACCGCCAATATGATCTGAATGCCCGTGCGAAATGAATACATAATCAACATCAATTAAATCAATCTCCATTTTTTCGGCATTATGAATAAACAACTCGGAAGCCCCTGTATCAAGTAAACACTTGTACTTCTTTGTTTCAAGGTAAATGGATAGACCGTGCTCAAACTCAAGATCGCCCTGTAATTGTCTGTTATCCGATAAAACAACAATTTTCATTTTATAAATTATTTATAATCGCTTAGCAACTAGCATAAATTGCTCGTAACTTGACGTTTTTTCGTCAGTTATGCGAGTAATAACATTATATATTTTCATCAACTTCACATCAAAGCCAGCTTGTGAAAATTGTTTGGATAATACAGCCGTGTCAAACCCACAATATGGAATAGGTGCAAAACCATGAAACGAACCATCTTCTGTTACCAAATCACCTACAACCACCCATGCACCTTCTTTTGTTATTGTAGCTATATGTTGTATGACCTTTTCTACATCATCGAGGTGATGAAATGCCATTGCCGAAAATACAAAATCAATATCCTGCTGCGTGTAATTAAATACTTCGCCATGCAAAATCTCTACCTTACTATAGTCATTAAGTTTTTGTTTTAGTACTTCCAACATAGATTTGGAAGTGTCCACCATAATCACTTTCGCAACCAATGGCTCAACGTTCAGACCTACTAGGCCTGTACCTGCACCAATTTCCATTGCTTTCCAACCCGATTGTGGATTGACATTAAAAAGCATTTCACTCAAAAATTTCTTAGTCATGTTTATTTTATCAGGGCTATCCCATTGGGCAGCTTTCGATACAAAATCATCTGTCATATTTATATAGTTTTAAATTATTAATGCGAATCAGGAGTTGAAAAAAGAGTATATTTTGCTTATAACATGCTTTTTCCCGTAGGGAATATATGTCAATAGAAATTTATAATATCCAAAACCTATTCCCCATAGGGGATATACAGAGAAAAAACGTTAATGTCCTACGGACAATAAAAATAAATATAACATATTCTATTGATGTATAAGTCCTACGGATTATTTTTCAACTCCTGATTCGCATTATTATTTATGCTTTATTTATTGGCGAAAGTTCATCAGTACAAAATGTTTTACATTTCTTGCATCTCACATGATTCTCCAATCCTCCAACCAGTTTAAAACATTTTTTACATCTAAACCACTGTTTTTCAAATTGCACATTTCCGCCTTCGATCACAATCATTTTACCTTCCACCAATGCCATGGCTATTGTTTTTCGGGCTTTTTCATATATGCGGGTTAAAGTTGGGCGTGAGACATTCATTTGTGCTGCCGCCTGATCTTGATTCATACCCTCGTAATCAAGTAACCGTATTGCCTCATATTCATCAAATAATAATGAAACAGAGCTTAACATGTTTCGAGGGATACCAAAAGGTTTAAATCCTTGCATTAAAGGAGGATTTGAAATCTTACGATCTTGTTGTGGGCGAGGCATACGTAGTTATTGATAGAATTTTAAAGTGCAAAGATATGAATAGTTTTGAACTTATGTTCATTATAATTTATATTTATTTTAAAAATAAGAAGATATAAATAAAAACAATAGTGATATTAAAATAATTTATTAGTGATACTATTGTAATTTAAAAAGATTGTTTTATCTTTGTGCCGTCATTCAAAATAAGTATAGCTGCCCCAATCCCTAAAGGGGAGCAAGAAATATTAGTATTGATAATTAAAATTTGAAAACATAAAACAAAACTAACCTCAATTCACCCTTTAGGGGGTTAGGGGACAGATAAATAATTAAACTCGTATGGAAAAGATTATCATTATTGGAGGAGTTGCAGCAGGCGCAACAGCAGCAGCCAAAGTTCGTCGTGTTTCGGCAACAGCCCAAATTACTATGCTCGAAGCAGGACAGGATATTTCATTTGCCAATTGTGGATTGCCTTATTATATAGGTGGCGACATCAAAAGTCGTTCAAAACTCATTTTGCAAAGTCCTGAAAGTTTCAATGAGCAATACAAGGTAGATGTTCACACCCACACCATTGTTTCTTCTATCGACAGAACAGCTCACACAATTAAAGCTCTGGATACGCGCAGTGGAGAACAAAAAACGTTTGAATACACGAAATTGATTCTGGCTCAAGGTGGGCGTCCTATCAAACCAACGTTGCCCGGAGCTGAAATGGAACACGTTTTCACGCTTTGGACATTGGAAGATATGGACAATATAGCTCGCCATTTAGATGAAAAGAAACCGAAAAATGCAGTTGTTGTGGGTGGTGGTTTTATTGGGCTTGAAATGGTGGAAGCACTTACCAAACGTGGTCTGAATGTGAATGTGGTAGAAATGATGCCACATGTGATGGCTGTGATGGAAGCTGAAACTGCCGGTTTTATTGAAAATGAAATGCTTTCGTACGGTGTAGGTATTCATACAGGTGTGGGTGTGACTGAAATTACTCCGAAAATGGTAAAACTGGATAACGGAAAAATGCTTGATGCTGATATGGTGTTGCTTTCTATCGGCGTTCGTCCAACTCTACAACTAGCCAAGGAAGCCGGACTGGAAATGGGCGAAGCCGGTGGTTTACTTGTAAATGAACAGCTTCAAACCAACGATCCTGATATTTTTGCTGCTGGTGATATGGTAGAAATTGAGCACCGCGTAAATGGCAAAAAAGTGCGTATTCCATTGGCAGGGCCGGCTAACCGTCAGGGGCGAATTGCTGCAGAAAATGCCTTAGGAGGAAATCACGCCTATAAAGGTGCGTTGGGAACTTCAATTGTTCGTGTATTTGAAGCAGTGGCAGGTACAACTGGCTTATCCTTGAAACAAGCTCGCTCATTGGGCATTGATGCCGATGCGGTTGTAGTTCACAAAGAACATCACACAAGTTATATGCCAGGTGCTGAAACGGTTACCACGATGTTAGTTTACGAAAAAAATACCGGAATCGTTTTGGGTGGTCAAACTGCTGGTTATAAAGGTGCTGATAAACGTCTGGATATTATTGCAACTGCGGCTGCGGCTAAATTATCCGTAAACGATTTGGCTGATATTGACTTTGCCTACTCGCCACCAATCGGTACAGCTAACGACGCTATGAACATGGCTGCTTTTACAGCCGAAAATAAAATGTCGGGCTTTAGCCCTTCTATTACAGCAAGCGAACTTGATGCTTTTGTTAAGGCTATAAATCCTGTTTTCGTTGATGTGCGTGATGTGTTTGCATTTAAAAAAAGTAATATTGAAGGAGCTATTCATTTGCCATTGGAATTGCTGTTGCAACAAATCAGTTCTATTCCTGTCAATCGTCCGGTTGTTGTTTATGACGAAACAGGTAAAAAAGGACATCAAGCACTTCGTACTTTAATTGGAGCTGGTTTTGCCGATGTTTTTAATATTTCCGGAGGATATATTTCCTTGCAGCGTCATGCACGAGCCATTGGTTTTAAACACATTAACATAGAATTATTGCCTGTTGTAAAGAAAACGATAGGAGAGGATATTGCTGAAAAACAGGAAGAAAAAACTAAAACAAATGTTATAGACCAAAACTCACAGTTGATAGTCGATGTGCGCACTGTTGCGGAATTCAGAACCGGAGCTTATCCTGATGCTGTGAATATTCCGTTGGATGATTTGATGCAGCGACGTAATGAGTTAGGTAGCGACTTGAATCGTGAAATAGTTGTTTATTGCGCTTCCGGTGGTCGCTCGGCTTATGCGCAACGCCAATTGATGCAACTTGGTTTCACCAACGTGAAAAACGGTGGCGGTCTATCGTCGATGATGGCAAATATTCCTAAACAAGCAGCTCCTCAACCATCAAATACACCGTTGATAGTGGATGTTCGTACACCGGGTGAATTTGCCGGTGGGGCTTATGAAGGAGCTGTTAATATTCAATTGGATGAGTTACAGGCTCGTATTGCTGAATTGGGTGATAAATCGCGTGACATTACGCTGTATTGTGCATCCGGAGCTCGTTCGGCTTATGGTCAACGTATGTTGCAACAAATGGGTTTTAGCAACGTAACAAATGGTGGAGGTTTGATGCACATGATGATGCGTAAATAGAATTATCAAAATAATAACTATAAGAAAGCGGCTGATTTCATTGTTGAAATTCAGCCGCTTTTCAGGTTTAAAGAAATCGAAATATCAATAAATCTGTTCGCCTAAAGCAATTTTCAGTTTATAAAGACTTATGGTATAATCAATCTTTGTCTTTAGCAAGGCAAATTCAGTTTCTGACAATACGGTGTAACTGTCAAGTAAGTCGAGGTTGGTAATTGTACCGGCTTCGAAGCTTGTTTTAGCTAAGGCATTAGCTTGTTGAGCTTGTTCCAGTTGCAATTCCGACTGTGTTACTTTTTTCAACGAGGCCAACGCATTGGCTCTGCTTTCAACTACTTCATTGGTAATGGTTCTTCGTGTCAGTTCAGTTTCCTGCTTAATTCCATCCAAGTCGGCAATGGCAGCCACTTTGATATATTTTGAACGATTCGCATCGAAAATAGGTACTTTAAGTCCAACGCCTACTGCAAAATTTAGCTTGCCAACGTCTTGAAAATTATCATTTAAATAACCATTTTTAAAACCACCTGAAGCAAAGGCGTTCAGCGAAGGATTATTTTGAATCTTAATAACCTCAAGTTTAGATTTAGATATTTCTTCTTTCTGGTGGGCAATTTTTATCTCGTTTCGGTTGGCAAAAGCCACGTTGCAAAGTGAATCGGTCGACGGAATCAGTTTTGACGCAAGCAATTCATTCTTAACTTTTAGTTGTGTGTCCTGCGGTTTGCCAAGATACGAATTCAATTGACCATTTTGAATTTGAAGGGCTGTCAATAAATCCGTTTTCTGGTTTTCAACCCCAGAAAGACGGACTTTCGTTGCAAATATCTCATATTTTGTAGCAGAACCGGTTGCAGCTTTTTTCTCAACAAAATATAAATGCTCTGTTAAGGTTTTCAGTTGTTCGTCTTTAATTTTGATAGCTTCTTGTAAAAAGGCAATTGTATAAAAATTTCCCAACAAAGCCATTGAAAGTCGTTGTTTAATTTGCGACGACGACAATTTTACAATTTCTTTATTCTTTTCATCTAAATCCAGGTTTTTATTTGTTTTTCCAAAATCGTAGATATTTTCGTTTACCGAAAAAGATGCAGAATACACATCGGGTGGGTATAATTGTAAATTCCTTCCACCAAATGGAATGCTTGTCACAGGTCCGATGCGTGTGTATGAGGTTGAAAAATTCACGTCGGGCAAATAAGCCGTTTTAGTAAGGTCTTTTTTTGCATTTGCCATTTCAAGGTCTTTTTCAGCTCTTAAAAGTGCGGGGTAATTACTTACAACCGTATTTATTATATACGAAAGAGATAGTGAATCTGACGGAAGTTGCTTTCCCTGATTTTGCGCCTGCATTGCCACGAAAGGCAACAGGAGCAGAGCTATTGAAATTTTATATATTAGTCTCATATTATTTTGTTTTTTATTCGATTACTTCTAAATGAGTTTTTGGAGATTTTCCTGCTTCACCTTTTTTCTTTGGTTTAAGCAATAGAATTGGAATAAATCCAATCACGGTTATTAATGCTGCAATCAGAAAATCGTCATCAATGCCTTGTATAAATGCTTGTGAACTAACGTTCGACATTACTAAACTTTGAGCTTGTTTCATGGCTGTGGAAAATGAGCCACCACCATGTTGCTGAATATAATATGCCATGTTTCGGGTTGCACCTTGAAATGCTTGCGAACCGGATTGTATTGCACCGCCATACATTTGAGCATGAAAGTTTACTCGTGAAGTCAACACTGTTGATAATAAAGCTACTCCCAAACTACCACCAATTTGGCGAACAGTATTTGAAATGCTTGATGCCTGAGCCATTTTATGATGCGGAATGGTTGCCAAAGAGAATGTGCTCAATGGAGTGAAAATTATTCCCATAGCAAATCCCCTTAAATAAAGGGTAGTCATTATAAACGAATGTTCGGTTAGATATGATAATTCAGAGTTTAAATAAAAACTGAACACAAGTAAACTTACACCCACCATAATAGGAACTTTCGCACTTATTTTATCTGAAAACCAGCCAGATATAGGCGACATAAAGCCTTGTATAATGCCAACGGGTAAGAAAACTGCACCCGACTGCAAAGCTGTATATCCAAGTGAATTCTGCAAATAAAGTGGCAATAAAAACGTACTGCCAAACATCCCAATGCTGAAAACTAACATCAATAAGTTACTCATTCCGAAATTTCGATCCTTAAGTAATCGTAAATCCAGCAATGGATATTCGGTAGTTAATTCCTGAGTTAGGAATACAGCCAGTCCTATTGCCGAAATGGCGAAACAAACTAAGATGTATGGTGCTGACCAACCTGCTGAATTGGTTTGTGCATTTCCTTCTGACAAGGCATATAGCAATACGGGCAAAAAAATTATAACTGAAATAAAACCGATATAATCAAATTTTCGTGCATTGGGACTGATAAATTCACGTTGTATAATTACAGTAAATAAAAGTGCTGCAATTCCAATAGGAACATTGACATCAAAAATCAATTGCCAGGAGAAATTGTCAACCAGGTATCCCCCAATAAGTGGTCCAAACGAAACCGATGCTGCTGCTGCAATAGCCCAGAAACCAAGTGCCAAACCACGTTGTTGAATCGGAAATTCCCTGATAATGATAGCCATACCAAGTGGTTGAATCATTCCTGCACCCAATCCCTGAATGATTCGCGACATAATTAGTGTGCTTTCATCATTAGACAATCCGCATAACAGCGAACCAAAGGTAAACAGGAATAATCCCCAGAAATATACTTTTTTATATCCGAATTTATCGGCTAGCCAACCTGAAGTGGGTAACATAACCGCCATAGAAAGCATGTAGGCAGTAATAACCCATTGAATAGTTGATAATCCCACGCCAAAGGATGACATGACTTTCGGTAGGCTCACGTTCACAATCGTACTGTCGAGTACCGCCATAAAAGTACCAAGCATTACATTGGCTAATACAAACCATTTGTAATATTTGCTTTTAGGATGGTATTTAGATTCCGAATTGCGAAGTTTACGTCGAAGTTTATGTGTTGCTGAAATTTTACGCATTTTTATTTTATAATTTTTACAACTGCTGACATACCTGTCAAGAGTTTGTAATCAGTCAATTTGGTTCCGTTTTCGGTAGCATCAATTGTTATTTTCAAGGGTACGCGTTGAGTAACTTTAGTAAAGTTCCCTGATGCATTGCTTGGTGGAATTAATGAGAACTGTGAAGCAGTAGTTGAACCCAATGTGAAGATTGTTCCTGTAAATACAACATCAGGATACATGTCGAGTGAAAATTTGGCTTTTTGACCGATTTTAAGTTTTTCTACCTTGGTTTCTTCCAAGTAAACCACAACCCAGAATTTACTGTTGTTGTTGATGGTGTAGATTGATTGTCCGGGTTGCGAAATGTCTCCCGGTAGCAACCAACGTTTTGCAACCACACCGTCAACCGGAGCGTATAAGCGTGTATTATTCAATTGTGTATTGATTACATTAATCTGAGTCTTCGAACCTTCAACGGCAGTTTGCGCTGTATTTATAATCGATTTCGATACGGTTAATTGGGCTTGAGCAGCCTCCAGTTGTGCCTGAGCAGTTTCTAAGGTCTTTTTCATATGGTCATATTGCTCTTTTGTACTTACTCCTCCTGCAAATTGAGATTTGGTGCGATCAAAATCTTCTTTCGCTCTATCAACAGAAATTTGAAGCACTTTAATATTCTTTTCGTCATACGTAAGTTTGGCTTCGGCCTGTGCTTTGTTCGCCAATGTTTGCGCTTTACCTGAAATTACTTGTTGCTTTTGAGCCAAGATGTCTGTGCTATCAAGTTCAGCAATAAGTTGTCCTTGCTTTACAGAATCGCCTTCCTCAACATATAACTTGCTGATTCGTCCCATGATTTTTGGGCTAACCGAAACAACATCAGACGCTACCAATGCATCATCTGTTTTAATGTATTTTTCATACTCATTATACCAATATATTCCTGCTGCAATTACAAGTAAGATAATTACTGATAACGGAATGTAAATTTTCAAATCTTTTTTCTTTTTAGTCATACCTTTATTTTTTATGATTTAATTTTTTTATTCTTGATTTCTAGCACATGAAGTTAAATGTGTGTTCGAATCTACCATAATTTCAGACAAAATATCCCGAACTTGTTGTGTGGAGTCGAAAAGTATGCTTAACCTTTGTTCATTGAGCTTTTCAATACGTTCGCGCATGTCTTTGCTTATTTCTTGTTTGATAGCTTTAAAGTCGTTTTTCCCTTTTTCCGTAATTCGTATGTTGACAATTCGTCTGTCGTTATTGTCGAATAAACGTTCCACCATTTCTTCGGCTATTAGTTTGTCCACTTGAGCCGTAACGTGCGGTTTTGGTATTGCCAATTTGCACCCGATTTCCGACATCGATAATACATCGTATTTGCCAAGAAGGCCTAAAATGTACAAACTTCCAGGATTTAGATTTGTTTTTGCCCTGATAGAGCGCGTCAAGCTCTTCGAAAGTAAGGGATGTAGATAAATTAAATTTTCAATGATTCTGTCTATTGAAACTGTTTCGTTTGTGTTCATGATTCATTTGTTTTTATAATAGTTACAAAATTATAACTAATTATTTAAATGAACTATTATACTTATGTAATTTAATGGAAATGTAGCAATTGATAACGAAAAATGTTCTGAGAAAATTTTCAGATTTTCTCATTTTATTTCCTACGCAAATGTAGTTCTAGTGTTTTTGACTTACATTTCAGTATTAAAAGGAATTCATAAATTCTAAAATAAATTGCATAAAACATTGATAATAAGTATATTGAAGTTTTGGCACGGCTATTGAAACGCCGTTTTCGAAATCGGATTCATTTTGGTGCACAAAAGTGAATTCAATTTCAATGACAAATACAGAATTAGGAAGTATGCTGAACCAACAAGCTTTTAACATGGTTGCCGAACTTTCATTTTACCGTGAAGGTGAACTGTTTCTGGGAAATGCTCAAATAAGACTTCTAAAGCAAGTGATCGTTGATGGTTCGATTCATGCAGCAGCTAAAAACCTGAAAATGTCATATCAGCACGCCTGGCACATATTGGATAAGATGAATCATTTATCACCGATTCCAATAGTTATCCGGCAAAAAGGAGGCAAAGACGGTGGAGGTTGTAAAATCAGTCCGTACGGAATGAAGCTTATCCGAACCTACGAAAAAAAGGTTACAGATTTGGTTCAGTTTCTGGCACAAAGTAACAGCGAATTAGAAAGCTGTTTTTTTTAGGATAGCGATATTCTTAAAAACGAATATCGCTAAAAATTTAATTACCGTTGTTCTTTTAAGTTTATAACGGTTTGTGAAATTTACAATTTATTCATTTACGATTTACAATTGGGTTCTCAATTGACAGTCGGTTTTAAAAAGTTATTAGTATGAAAAAGATTTATGTAATATTTTTATTGACAATAGGTTTTGCAACACAATTTACAAAGGCACAAACTGTAGTTATTGACGGTGAAATCCGTCCGAGAATAGAAAATCGCGATGGTCTTTCCAAACCATTGCTTACAACAAATGACCCAGGAATTTCGGCCATTCAACGGACCCGACTGGGAGCAACGTTTACCAGCGGATTGCTAACTTCTCAAATCACCATTCAGGATTCACGAACGTACGGACAAAATCCTAATGCTTCGAGCGATGCCACAACCGGCATTTTCGAAGCATGGGCTGAAATGCTGTTAATGCCGGGCGGTTCGCTCAAAATTGGTCGGCAGGTTATAAAATACGATGACAATCGCCTGTTTTCGGGGAGCGACTGGAGCAATACTGGCACTTCGCACGATGCCGCCTTGTTTAAGTATTGTGTGAATGATTTTCAGGGACACTTGGGTTTTGCTTATAATAACAATGCGATTATTTCATCCGAAACGTATTACAAACCGGGTTCAAACTACAGGTTTTTGGGATATTTATGGCTGACAAAAGACATTGTGAAAGGATTGAATGTCAGTTTAATCGGCGTTGACGAAGGCGTGCAGGATACAATTGGTACAAAAAATGGCGTGAATTATCTGAAAATCAACATGTATCATGCTTTCACGTTTGGTGGTAATTTGAAATTTTCGAATCCAGCAATTCCTTTAAGTGCATTGGCAACCGCTTATTTTCAAGCAGGGAACAACAGTTCCGGTTCAAAAATGAATGGTAAGATGCTTGCCTTAAAGGTTGATTATAAGGTTATTGATTTCCTTTCTCCCAATGTTGGAACCGATTATATTTCGGGCGATAACAATTCAACCGATGGGATTCAATCGAATTTCAAGAAATTATACGGAACCGACCACAGTTTCAATGGTTCAATGGAATACTGGAAAGTGCCATTGACTCAAGGTTTGTTGGATTATTATGTTGGAGTAACCGGAAAGATTACCAAAGATTTGAGTTTGGCCGGGACATATCATATTTTCAACTCAGAATATGCTGGTAAAAACAAAAAAGGAATTGCTTTTGGTACTGACTTGGGTTCTGAAATTGATTTGACAGTGAATTACAAATTGAACACCTGGGCAACGGTTCAAGGAGGTTGGTCGATGTATTTCACAAACAATAACACACTTATTTCCAAAGATATGATGAATTCTACCACAGTCCTACCCGCCATTCGTACTCCGCAATGGGCGTATGTTATGTTCACTGTAAAACCGAAGTTTTTATAAACCCCTAGCCCCTAAAGGGGAAGAAGACGTATTCTCTGAATAATATAATAAACAAACTTGGTCTTTAAGCCCCTTTATGGGTTTGGGGTCATAAAAAACAAAACATTATGAAACGAATAATCATCTCATTAGCAATATTGCTCGCTGCAATAACTATCTCGGCTCAGAAAGTAAATGTAGCCGCAGCTGCCAACTTACGATATGTGTTGGAAGAAATTAAAACAGCTTATGTAAAGCAAAATTCAAAAGCAAAAGTAAACCTAACGTTCGGAGCCTCGGGCATGTTGGTGCAGCAAATTCAGAACGGTGCTTCGTTCGATTTTTTTATGGCTGCCGACAATGAATTTCCTGTAAAATTAAAAGAAAAAGGACTGACCACTGGTGCCATTTCAACTTATGCTTATGGTAAACTGGTAATTTACAGCACTACGTTGGAGGTTGATAAACTTGGACTTGAAGCTCTTAAAAGCACATCGGTAAAGAAAATAGCAGTGGCAAATCCCGAAACAGCAACCTACGGAACACGATCGGTGGAATTGCTCAAAAGTCTGAAACTGTATGACCAACTAAAATCGAAAATCGTAATTGGTGAAAACATAGCTCAAACAGCACAATTTGCTTTTACCGGAAATGCAGAAATTGGATTTATTGCTCTATCACTTGCACTTGCTCCTGACATGGTAGGTAGTGGAAGTTATTACATTATCAACTCCAAATTATATTCACCTATTGAGCAAGTTTGTGTATTGATTAAAACTCCGGTGTTGAATACAGATGCAGCAAGATTCAAGAAATTTGTTCTTTCTCCCGCTACAAAGGGAATCTGGGAAAAATGGGGATATGGTTTAGCCGGTAGCAAATAGTTGGTAGTCGGTAAATGGAAATGATTAATGGTAAATGATTATGGGCGATCAAGATTTTATAAACACACTTTTACTCACCGGTAAACTGGCAGTATGGACTACGTTTATACTTTTCGTACTCGGTTTGCCGGTGGCATATTTATTGGCGTATAAAAAGTTTTGGTTGAAACCCCTGGTGGAAGCATTGATTAGCATGCCCATGGTTTTGCCACCAACGGTATTGGGTTTTTATATGCTGCTGGCGTATAGCCCTCAAAATGGAATTGGAAGGTTTCTTGAACAGCATTTCAATACACGATTGGCTTTCAGTTTCAATGGAGTGTTGATTGCCAGTGTGATTTTCAGTTTGCCGTTTATGATTCAACCTTTGCAAAATGGACTGACAGGTATTCCCAAAAGCTTCAGGGAAACTGCCTATACATTGGGGAAGTCAGAGTTTACCACCTTTATCCGGGTGTTGGTGCCGAATATGATTCCATCAATTATCACCGCAGCCGCCATGACTTTTGCACATTGTATAGGTGAATTTGGAGTCGTAATTATGGTTGGTGGTAATATGCCGGGTGAAACTCGTGTTGCATCCATAGCCATTTACGATGAAGTTCAAGCTATGAATTATCATACAGCTAATCAGTATTCTTTTATTCTATTTATAATATCCTTGCTCATTCTTACGCTGATTTACAGCATTAACGGCAAGAAAACCCCTATAAACCTTTAAAAAGAGACCCTAGCCCCTAAAGGGGAACCAAGTTAGTACTGTCTATTTAAACTTATTACAATGAATGAAAACAAAGAAACACGAGACGAAAGTATCAATAAGTCCCCTTTAGGGGATTTAGGGGCCAATTGTTTATCTATTTCAATAACAAAAGCTATGCTCTCGGCCGAAGGAAAAACGAACTTAGAAGTTTGTTCTGAAGTTCAGGACAACGAATTGTTATGTCTTTTCGGACATTCCGGTGCTGGAAAAACCACATTATTGCGAATACTGGCCGGACTGACAAAACCCGATAAGGGACGGATTGTGTTCAATGATATTGTTTGGTTTGATTCGGAAAAGAAAATAAACCTGCCACCACAAGAGCGAAACGTAGGTTATATGTTTCAGGATTATGGACTTTTTCCTAACATGACTGTGGAAAAAAATATCAGTTTTGGTCAAAAGGAAAAGAATAAGGAAGAAGTGGATAAACTATTGGAACTTTTCGACCTGGAGATATTGAAAAACCAACATCCCGAGAAGCTTTCGGGTGGGCAAAAACAGCGTGTGGCGTTGGCTCGGGCTCTTGCCGCCAAGCCCAATGTTTTATTGCTTGACGAACCGCTTTCGGCTCTCGACTTCGACATGCGGCTGGCACTACAACACGAAATACGTAAAGCACACGAACTTTTGAACACCGTCACAATTATGGTTAGCCACGATTTGCAAGAAGTTTTTCATTTGGCTTCAACAGTTATTATGCTAAAAAATGGAACAGTGATAAATGAAGGAAAACCGGCGGATGTCTTTTCAGAGAAAACCTACTGTCTTAGGCAACGAGTAAGTTAGTTACAAATACACACGATTAACATACAACAAATGCGATTTAATCTCAATCGCATTTGTAGTTTATATACAATTCAAACTAGATGTTGAGATAGATTTTCGCCTTCTTTTTCCTACCTTTTAAGTATAATTTTCTACATATATGTAGGAATTCGCTTCTTCTCTCATTATCCACATTTCGGAAAACTCTCATTTTAAAGTACAAAAAATAAATTTTTATCTCATTGAAAATCAATTGATTATAGTCATTAAAAGGAGACAATAAAAAACTCAAAAATGTTAATGGCACGGTAAATGAATAAGGGTTGTCAAGTTATTCAAAACTTACACAAATCAAAAACATTAGTTATTCATTTAAAATATAAAAAAGATGAGAAAAATTGCGATCTACGGAAAAGGCGGAATTGGTAAAAGTACCACAACGCAAAACACTGTTGCCGGTTTGGCAGAAATGGGAAAAAAAGTAATGGTAGTGGGTTGTGACCCTAAAGCTGACTCTACTCGTTTACTTCTACATGGTTTAGCTCAAAAAACAGTTTTGGACACATTGCGCGACGAAGGTGAAGACATCGATTTAGATGATGTATTGAAACCGGGCTTTAGTGGTACAAGTTGTGTTGAATCAGGCGGTCCAGAACCAGGCGTTGGTTGTGCCGGTCGTGGTATTATTACTTCTATCAACTTGTTGGAGCAATTGGGTGCTTACGACGATGACAAAGCATTGGATTATGTATTCTACGACGTATTGGGTGACGTGGTTTGCGGTGGATTCGCGATGCCAATCCGCGATGGAAAAGCCGAAGAAGTTTACATTGTAGTATCGGGCGAAATGATGGCTATGTATGCTGCCAACAACATTTGTAAATCAATCTCTAAATTCGGAAAAGTAGGAACAGTTCGTCTGGGTGGTTTGATTTGTAACTCACGTAAAGTGGACAACGAAGCTAACATGATTGAAGAATTTGCCCGTCAGTTGGGAACTCAAATGATCCACTTCGTACCTCGCGAAAACATGGTTCAACATGCCGAAATCAACCGTAAAACAGTTATTGACCACGCTCCTGAGCACCAACAAGCAAACGAATATCGTTCACTAGCTAAAAAAATTAACGACAACGAAATGTTTGTAATTCCAAAACCACTTGAAATGTCAGCATTGGAAGAGTTATTAGTTGGATTTGGAATCATGAACTAAAAGATGGCCCCTAACCCCCTAATGGGGGCTTTAAGAAAGAACCCCTAACCCCTAAAGGGGAATAAGACAGGGTTTTTGATAAAGTTTGGGGATATTTTGAATTATTAAACTTGGTCTTAAAGCCTCTTTAGGGGTTTGGGGTCATTAATTTATAAACATAACCTTATTACTCCCCTTTAGGGGTTTGGGGTCAAAATTAAACATTATGTATTTATTAAGAGCAATTGTTCGTCCGGAAAAATCAACCGTAGTTATGAAAGCATTATTCGATGCAGGCTTTCCGGCAATTACAAAACTGGCCGTATTCGGTCGTGGTAAACAACGTGGTATTAAAGTAGGAAATGTAACGTATGATGAGCTTCCAAAAGATTTGCTTATGATGGTTATTCCTGAAAAAGATAAAGATTTCGTAATCGAAACAATTATGTCGGCAGCTCGTTCAGGCGAAAAAGGACAGTTTGGTGACGGTAAAATCTTCGTTACTCCGGTAGAAGAAAGCTACACTATTTCAAGCGGTAAGAAAGACTAAGGCTAACCCCAAAGTCCCCTAAAGGGGGATAATGAAAGAACCCCCAACCCCTAAAGGGGAATAAGACTGTTCTTTTGATATTTTTCAGAAAATAAAGTATTAAAATAAAACATAAAGACTGTAGTAACTTAGTTCTCCTTTAGGGGCTAGGGGTGGTCTTAAAAAAAATATTTGTATATGAAACTAATATTAGCAATGATACGCATCGACAAAATGGTCGAAACCAAGCTGGCTCTTTCGGATGTGGGTTTGCCTTCGTTCACGGCCATGCCGGTGTTGGGACGCGGGAAAGGAAAAGGGGGATTTGAAAAAGCTGCCGGACTGGACGAAGACCAACAGGAGCTCATTATTGAAATGCCTCGTTTGAAATCAAAACGAATGATTACACTGGTAGTTACCGATGAGAAAAAAGAATTGGCTGTAGAAACACTTATCAAAGTCAACCAAACCGGTAAAAGTGGTGATGGTAAAATATTTGTAATTCCGGCTAGTGATTCAATCCGTGTTCGTACAGGTGAAAGTGGAGATATTACTCTGGATTAATTATCAATTATCAATTAAAATTTATGGGAAAGACATTAATAGAAGAACTGGACATGAGTAAGTTCACCGAAGAGGCGATGAAAGCTTACCCAAGTAAGGTTGCAAAGAAAAGAGCAAAATCGATTGTGGTGAACGACCCCGATTCGATTCCTCAAATTCAATCCAACGTGCGTACTATTCCGGGTATCATTACCCAACGCGGTTGTACGTATGCAGGTTGTAAAGGGGTGGTTCTCGGTCCAACAAGGGACATTATCAATATTACACACGGACCTATTGGTTGCGGTTTCTACTCGTGGTTAACACGTCGTAATCAGACCCGCGCCGAGAAACCTGAAATGGATAACTTCATTCCATATACATTCTCAACCGACATGCAGGATTCAAATATCGTGTTTGGTGGAGAAGAGAAACTGAAAGTAGCCATTCGCGAAGCCATTGAATTATTTAATCCAAAAGGTATTGCCATATTCTCAACTTGTCCGGTAGGACTGATTGGTGACGATGTTCACCGCGTAGCCCGCCAGATGAAAGAAGAATTTCCGGGAGTAAATATATTTGGTTTCTCTTGCGAAGGTTATCGTGGAGTATCTCAATCGGCTGGTCACCACATAGCCAACAATGGTTTGTACAAAAACTTGATTGGAAATAATGATAATTATGTACGCAAAAACAAATACGCAGTAAACGTTTTGGGCGAATACAATATCGGTGGTGACGCTTTTGTAATCGAAGATTTGTTCGAACGGATTGGTGTTGATATTGTAGCCACCATGTCAGGTAACTCTACGTTGGAGCAATTTGAAACTGCACATACAGCCGACTTCAGTTTAGTAATGTGTCACCGTTCTATCAACTACGTGGCGGAAATGTTGGAAACATCATTCGGTATTCCCTGGGCAAAAGCCAACTTCATTGGAGCAGAAGCTACCGCTAAAACATTGCGCAAAGTGGGTCAGTATTTTGGAGATCAGGAATTGATTGACCGTATTGAAGTAGTAATTGCTGAAGAAATGGTAGCAGTAAATAAAGCCATTGAACAAGCAAGAAAGAAAACGGAAGGCAAAACAGCCATGATGTTTGTGGGAGGTTCACGTGCTCACCACTATCAGGAATTATTTACTGAACTTGGAATGGAAACAACAGTGGCAGGTTATGAGTTCGGACACCGTGATGACTATGAAGGTCGCCGCGTAATTCCAACCATTAAGATTGATGCCGATAGCCGTAACATTGAGGAAATTACCGTATATCCGGATGCTACACGCTACAAACCCCGTAAAAGTGAGGAAGAACTGGCACAACTGAAAGAAGCTTTCGACATAGAGTTCAACGAATACAAAGGTATGATGACCGATATGAAGAAAGGTACTTTGGTAATTGACGATTTGAGTCACCACGAAATGGAAAAACTCATTGAACTCTACAAACCGGATGTATTCTGTGCCGGTATCAAAGAAAAATATGTGGTTCAGAAAATGGGTATCCCTATGAAACAGCTCCACAACTACGATAATGGTGGACCTTATGCAGCTTTCGCAGGTGCTATCAACTTCTATAAGGACATTGAAATGATTGCTTGCAGCACTATTTTCAAACAAATGAAAGCTCCCTGGGAAATGGAAGAAGTATTGGAAGCGGAATACGTGTTTAATTAAGGAAATGACCACAAACCCCTAAAGGGGCTTAAGAAACCCCTAAATCCCCTAAAGGGGACTTTAAGACGTAGTTTCTGATAAAAGTCAGAACAATATTAGAAAATATAAACTAAAGAGCCGAAGTAACTCTGTTCCCCTTTAGGGGTTAGGGGTGGTTCTTTTAAATTCAAAAACATTATGTTACTAAGACATACAACAGCAAAAGAAATTGACAGAAAGGCGCTGACCATCAACCCGGCGAAAACCTGTCAGCCAGTAGGCGCAATGTATGCTGCATTAGGTATCCACGGATGCTTGCCTCATAGTCATGGTTCACAAGGATGTTGCTCGTATCACCGCAGTGCGCTATCGCGTCACTTCCGCGAACCAATCATGGCCGGAACCAGTTCATTCTCCGAAGGTTCTTCGGTATTTGGTGGATCGGCCAACCTTGTTCAGGCTATCGACACCATGTTCACCATTTACAAACCCGAAGTAATAGCGGTTCACACTACTTGTTTGTCGGAAACAATTGGTGATGACTTAACTCAGATTATTTCGAAAGCAAACGACGATGGATTTGTGCCCGATGGAAAACAAGTGATTTATTGCAACACACCAAGTTATGTGGGAACACATGTAACCGGTTATTCCAACCAATTGGCTGCATTTATCAAGTTCTTCTCTACCGCAACTCCCAAGAAACGCAATGTTATTAATATCGCTGCCGGTTGGATGGAACCTTCGGATATGCGTGAAATCAAACGCCTGACTCAGGTAATGGAAGCACGTACTATTTTGTTTCCTGACTTCACCGACGTATTGGATGCGCCATTGGATGGACATTACAAAATGTACCCAACCGGAGGAACCACCATTGCCGACATGAAATTGACCGGTGACAGCAAATTCACGCTGGGACTTGGACAATCGTCGACAGAAGATGCTTGTATCAAACTGGAAAATAAATGTAAGGTGAAATTCGAAATGCTGGATATTCCTATCGGATTTAAAGCTACCGACCGTTTCCTTATGTCACTCAGCCGTCATGCTAATGTGCCAATTCCTGATAGTTTGTCGGACGAACGCGGTCGCTTAATCGACTTAATTTCGGACAGCTCGAAATACCTCTACGGAAAACGTGTAGCACTTTTCGGAGACCCTGATACGTTGATTCCATTGACAGAATTCCTGGTAAGTATGGACATGAAGCCTGTTTATATTGTAACTGGTACTCCAAGTAAAGTGTTTCCGGAACGAATGAAAGAAATACTTAAAGACATCCCCGAAGCGAAATTCAAATGTGGTGAAATGGCCGATATGTTCCAACTTCACCAATGGATTAAACAAGAAGGGGTGGATTTATTGATGGGTAACACCTACGGCAAATACATAGCCCGCGATGAAAACCTGCCATTCATTCGCACCGGTTTCCCTATCGCCGACCGTCCCGGACATAACTACTTTGCCAAAACCGGTTACGATGGTGGTGCAAATCTGGTAAAACAAATTATGGATGCTTTCCTCGACCATTTCGACCGCACCTGCCTGGAAGAAAAGGTGGAATGGCAACTCTAAGAATAGATTTGAATATAATTTTGCATTGGCGACCTTACAGTTTTGTAGGGTCGCCAATTATTTTGTATTGTTTTCAAAAGAATTTTAGGCAATCCTACTCTTCCTACATTTTAAGTATTAATACCTACATTTTGGTATGTTTTTTATCGATTTTATTAAACAAAATCATACCTTCCGCAATCTTCGACTGCTAAAAAATTAAATTGTACACCAATCATTTTCAACATATTACAGTAGGAAAACAAGTTGTAAAACATAAAAAATATGTTAATGGCACGATAAATGAATAAGGGTAAATGTGAATTATTAATTATAACTAAATAATTGATTAAGATATGGCTCATATATTAGATGAAAGGCAAAAGCAAGTATCGATGGCAGGTGCTAATGAACGCACCATCGATTGCAACAAGGCCAGTTTGGCGGGAAGCGTGAGTCAACGTGCATGTGTATTTTGCGGATCGCGCGTAGTACTTTATCCTATCGTAGATGCATTGCACATTATTCACGGCCCCATTGGTTGCGCAGCGTATACCTGGGATATCCGTGGTTCACTCTCTTCAGGTCCGGAACTGCACCGACTCAGTTACTGTACCGACCTGCAGGAATGCGATGTGATTTTTGGCGGTGAACCAAAGCTGCAAAAATCAATCAACGAACTGATAGAACTACACAATCCCAAAGCGGCATTTATTTACACCACTTGTATTGTAGGCGTTATTGGCGACGATGTAGAACAAATATGCCGCACTATTCAAAAAGAAAAAGGCATTCCCATCATTCCTGTACAGGCTCCCGGATTTCAAGGGTCGAAGAAAGACGGTTACAAAGTAGCCTGCGAAGCCATATTTACCTTGGTGGGAACCAAAAGCAAACCATATACTCCGGCAAAAAGTATCAACATTCTGGGCGACTTCAACCTTGCCGGCGAACTTTGGATATTGCTGGAATACTATAAAAAAATGGGCGTACATGTAAATGCCACTATCACCGGCGACGGACGTGTGGATGATATTTGCAACGCACACAATGCAGCACTTAACGTAGTGCAATGCTCCGGCTCAATGAACTATCTGGCCAAGATGATGAAAGACGAATACGGAATTCCTTCTATGCGGGTTTCGTATTTTGGAATTGAAGATATGAGCGATGCGCTGTACGATGTGGCTCGCTTTTTCAAAGATGATGATATGATGGCTAAAGCCCGTGAGCTGGTAACCGAAGAAATATCGCGCATGATGCCTGCGTTGGCATGGTATAAAGAAAGACTGACAGGCAAAAAAGCCGCCATTTATGTAGGCGGAGCATTTAAAGCCATTTCGCTGGTAAAAGCATTACGACTGATTGGCGTTCAATCGGTGATTGTGGGGTCGCAGACCGGAACAACCGAAGATTACGAATTAATTAAACAGCTCTGTGACGAAGGAACCATCATCGTTGACGACTCGAATCCGGTGGAACTTTCGCATTTTGTGAAAGAAAAGCAGGCTGATATTTTTATCGGAGGTGTAAAAGAAAGACCAATAGCTCACAAGATAGGTCTCGGATTCTGCGACCACAATCACGAACGCAAAGAGCCACTGGCCGGTTACGAAGGCATGATCAATTTCGCCAAAGAAATATATGCCACCGCAATGAGTCCGGTTTGGAAATTTACGAAGTAGTAAACGAAGCAACAAGTAAACGAGTACACTACTTATAAATGTAGTTTACAAAAAAATCTACTCGTTAACTTCTCAACTTGTTTACTAAAACCAAATGTGTACTTGTTTACTAGTCTACTTGTTTACTAAAAATCAAAATTATGGTAGAAGCAAAAACATATACATCCACCCGCAACTCATGCAAACTCTGCGCTCCACTGGGTGCGTCGATGGTATTCAAAGGCATTGAGGGTTGCGTGCCGCTTATTCATGGTAGTCAGGGTTGTGCTACTTACATTCGCCGCTACATGATTAGCCATTACAAAGAACCGGTTGATATTGCCTCAAGTAATTTCAGCGAAGAAACAACCGTGTACGGCGGAAGCAAAAACTTTATTACCGGTATCAATAACATTATCAAACAATATAAACCGAGTGTAATCGGTATTGCCTCCACTTGTCTGTCCGAAACAATTGGTGAAGATATTCCGGGACATATCCGCAATTTCAAAGAAAACTTTGAAGGACCGACCAAAGCAATTCCAACCTTTATCAATGCTTCCACGCCCAGTTATTGCGGAAGTCATACCGAAGGTTTTCACAACACTGTGTTGGCAACAGTGCAAACCCTTGCAGAGCATGAGAAAACGGATAATTTGCTCACCATTTTCCCCGGAATGATTTCACCAGCCGATATTCGCTACATCAAAGAGTTATTGGAAGATTTTGGCATAAAACATATCCTGTTCCCCGATTATAGCGAAACGCTGGACAACGAATACACTTCGGAGTACCAACTGATTCCAACGGGTGGCACTCCAGTCTGGAAATTGTCAAAAATGGGAAATTCGAAGGCTATAATCGAATTTGGTAGCGCTTTCAATAAAGGAGTAAATCGGGTAAAAAACTCTGGTTCGCTACAAACAGCCGGCGAATGGTTAGAATCTGCCTATTATATCAAAAATAATCAAATGCCGTTGCCAATAGGCATTTCAGCCAGTGATAAATTTATGGAAACATTGAAACAAATCAGTGGAAATGAAATTCCTGAAAAACACCGCAAAGAACGCGGACGGTTGGTAGATGGATATGTAGATGCACACAAATATGTTTTTGGCAAAAAAGCATTGCTCTACGGCGAAGAGGATTTTGTAACGGCCATGGCAGATTGGTGCAGAGAGATTGGTGTGGAGCCATTTTGGATAAAAGGAGCCGACTTTGAAACGCTCCGTGAAAAAGCTGAAGAGTTCAAACCCGACTTTGTATTGGGCAACAGCAAGGGTTATTACATTGCCCGGGAACGGAAAATTCCATTGATACGCATAGGTTTTCCTATTCACGACCGCTTCGGAGCAAACCGCATACACCACTTAGGTTACCGCGGCACACAGGAACTTTTCGACCGCGTGGTAAATGCATTGATAGAATACAAACAGGAAAATTCTCCGATTGGGTATAAATATTTATGACCCCCTAAATCCCCCAAATGGGGGACTTAAGAATAAGATAAAAAGATTGTTTCATGGACGTTCTGGAACCCCCATTTGGGGGCTGGGGGTCACAAATAAAACTGAATATGGAAATGACCGAAGAAAGAAAACAAGCACATCCTTGTTTCAACGAAGAAGCAAAGCATACCAATGCACGTGTTCACCTGCCAGTAGCTCCAAAGTGTAACATACAGTGTAATTATTGCAATCGCAAATACGACTGCGTAAACGAAAGTCGTCCGGGTGTAACATCTTCGGTATTGGCTCCATTCCAGGCTGTTGAGTACTTGAAAGATTTGGACGGAAGAATTGAAAATCTGGCTGTAATTGGTATTGCAGGCCCCGGCGATCCGTTTGCCAACCCCAAAGAAACGCTGGAAACAATGCGCAAAGTAAGTGCTGAGTTTCCGGATAAATTATTCTGTCTTTCTACTAATGGGCTAGACTTAGAACCTTATATTGACGACATTGCAGAGGTGAATGTATCACATGTTACACTTACTATCAATGCTGTTGACCCCAAAATAACCGCCCAGATTTACAAATGGGTTCGTTTTGAGAAAAAAGTGTACCGTGGCGTAGAAGGTGCAACGATCTTGTTGGAACGCCAACTGGCATGTATTCCAAAGTTGAAAGCCCGTGGAATTACCGTAAAAATAAATTCGATTATCATTCCGGGTATCAACGAAGATCATATTCCGGAAGTTGCACGGGTTTGTGCCGAACTGGGTGCCGATGTTATCAACTGTATTCCACTGATTCCAACTGCTGAAACACCGTTTGAAACAGTAGATAAACCCGATACAAAAATGATTTTCAAAGTGCGTACCCTATGCTCTGATCACTTGAAGATAATGAGCCACTGTGCACGCTGTAGAGCCGATGCAGCCGGATTACTCGGACAGGATTTAAGCGAAACACATGTATTGCTCAAAGAATATTCGTTGCGGGCAGAAGAAATGGATACTACCAGCCGCCCTTATGTGGCTGTGGCAACTAATGAAGGATTGTTAGTAAACCTGCACCTTGGCGAAGCACGTAATGTGTACATTTTTGAACAAACAAAGAACGGTTTCAAAAACGTGGAAGTGCGTGATATGCCTCCAAAAGGAAAAGGCGACGAACGCTGGTTGAACATGGCTCGCGATTTGAAAGACTGTCGTGCCATTTTGGTAAGCGGTGTGGGCGAAAACCCCAAAGCCATGCTAAAAGGTTGCGGTATTCATGTGGTTGAAATGACCGGACTGATCGATGAAGGTCTTGAAGGTGTGTACAACAACAAAGTAATCCGCTCCATTGCCAAACCCGATGCATTCAAATGCGGCACCAGCTGCAAAGGCGAAGCAAAAGGGTGCGGGTAAAGCCCCCTAAATCCCCCGAAGGGGGACTTAAAGAGCGCAGTATCTAAAAAATCGAGAATAGTAAGAATTTAATCAACTTGGTCTTAAAATCTTCGTTAAGTAAAGAAGGATTGATAAGGCTACAATACTAACAATTATAAACTTGGTCTTAAAGTCCCCCTTCGGGGGATTGAGGGGGCTGTATTTTTATGAAAAAACCCGATTATCACATTTTAGTATGCAACTCGTTCAGAATTGCCGGTGATGCACAAGGTGCATGTAACAAAAAAGGAGCAACAAACCTGCTTCAGTATTTAACCGAAGAAGCTGCCGATCGCGGATTGGACGTAGCAGTAAGCTGCACAGCCTGCTTGAACGTTTGCTCACAAGGGCCAATAATGGTGGTTCATCCAAATAACCACTGGTATGGTGGCGTTGAATCAGAAGCAGTAATCGACGAGATCTTCGATGCATTGGAAGAAGGCGAACTTTGCGAAAAATATTCGATTGCGGACTAAATTACCTCTAACCCCTAAAGGGGAACTAGATTAGTATTGATTCTTCAAACTCATTTTTAATGAAAAATACAGGAAAAAACAGAATAGACGAAAGTAACTTCAGTTCCCCTTTAGGGGCTAGGGGTTCTTTAGGGGCTGGGGGTAATCTGCCGTACTTCATCGACACCACACTCCGCGACGGAGAACAAGCCCCGGGCGTTGTTTTTTCGTTTACCGAAAAGCTACGGATAGCAGCTTTGCTTGATGGAGCAGGCGTGCCCGAATTGGAAATTGGAACTCCGGCAATGGGCGAAACAGAAGTAGAAGAAATTCGAAATCTGTGTCGTATGGGCTTTAAATTTAAAACATTGGCATGGTGCCGTGCCAATAAATACGATATTCTGTGCGCTTCTCGAGCTGAAACCAATGGGGTTCATATTTCGTTTCCTGTTTCGTCCATTTTAATGAAAGCAATGGGCAAAGACAAAAACTGGGTAATGAATCAGCTGATTGAATTAATTGAATTTGCAATGCCCATGTTTGACTATGTAACTATTGGCGCACAAGATGCTTCACGAGCCGAAATTGGATTTTTGAAAGACTTTGTATGCACAGCAAAAGCATTTGGTGCTTCACGTGTTCGGTTGGCCGATACGGTGGGAATACTTAACCCGATCACTACATTCGAACTAATTTCAGCTATTCGTAGTGTAGAATCTGAGCTTCCGTTGGAAATTCACGCACACAACGACCTTGGAATGGCAACAGCCAACACGGTAGCAGCTTATATGGCCGGCGCCAATTGCCTGAGTACAACCATTAACGGACTGGGCGAACGAGCCGGAAATGCTCCCATGGAAGAAGTAGCCATGGCATTGGAACTAAGTGCCGGCATTAAAAGTACGTTGCGAACAGAAAGTTTTACTGAGCTAAGCGCATACGTAGCTCAGGCATCAAACCGGGTTCAAAGCGTTAGCAAACCCATTACAGGCAGCAGCGTATTGACCCACGAGAGCGGTATTCATACCAACTGTTTGCTTAAGGATCGAAACACCTATCAGCTTATTTCGGCCGAAAGTGTGGGACGAACAGAAGATGATTTCCTGATTGGCAAACACAGTGGAAAAGCCACATTAACATATTATCTGAATGAAGCCCACTTACCTGTTGATGACAATGTGTGCAAGCAACTACTTTCAGATATAAAAGAAAAAGCCGAAACGTTGAAACGTTCGATTACAAAAGAAGAACTTTTTGAATTATACACCGAGATATATTCGCGGAAGAAAAAATATTCGGTAAATTATAAATTATAAATCAAAGAATTATGTCAACAGAAATAATCACAGACGAAGAGATGCGCAACCTGGCCATTTCGAGCTTGCAATATGCAAACGGTTTTTATAAAACCTTGGCAAATAGCATAAATAGCGAAAAATCCCGTTTCGATAACGATATGCTTTATAATTTGGCTGTAATAGCTTTTGAGAAATATTTTGTTGGGCTGATGGCTCGCTACGACTGGAATGCAACGCACCACATGCCCATAGCACTTTATAAAGAGGCACTAACATTTGTGCCTGAATTGACCGAGAGCATGAAACAAACTGCTATTCTGGTTGGAAAATTTGAAGCTATCTGTTCACTTGAAGGTTTTGGATACCGAACTCCTAGCAACGAAGACTTGGAAGCTATGATTAGCGGAATTAAAGAAATTAAAGAATTAGTAGAAGAACGAATTGCTGAAATAACTACCCCTAACGCCTAAAGGGGAATATAAGAGAACCCCTAAATCCCCTAAAGGGGACTTTAAGACGAATATATAATACAAATAGACGAAAGTAACTTAGTTCCCCTTTAGGGGCTAGGGGTCGTCTTATTAACTCATTACCCTATGGAAAAGACATTTATCATTATCAAACCCTGCGCAATAAGAAGAGATTTAATCGGTGAAATTATACATCGTTTCGAGATGAAAGGATTACAACTGTGCGGAATAAAGATGATGCAACTTGATGATAAAATTCTGGACGTACATTATGCACATTTGAAAGGAAGATCTTATTTTCAACGAATTAAGGATTCAATGATGAAAACTCCTGTTATCGTAAGTGTGTGGAAAAGTATTGATTGTGTACAGATAGCCCGCGAAATGGCAGGTTGTACCAATGGACGAGAAGCTGCCAGGGGAACTATCAGAGGCGATTACAGCGTGAGTATTCAGGAAAATATTGTTCATACATCGGATAGTGTTGAAAATGCTGAAATTGAAATTGCACGCTTCTTTAAAGACGAGGAGATATTTGATTTCAACCAATTAAGTTCAAGCGTATTGTATGCTTGCGACGAGTGCTAAAACCCCTAAATCTCTTGAAGGGGACTTAAAGACGAAGTATAGAAATAGAAGAATGTTAATTTAAATAATAAAGAAAATGAGAACAGTTGAAACAACAAAAGATAAGATTGAATTTTATGAACTGGAAAAAGTAAAATTCATAGTTAAAGATGCTTGTGGTATTGATATTGCTTACGCATACGAAGATTTGGTATTATCCGAACACGGATTATTTATTATCCAGTTTCAGCCGAATTCAAAAGAATTGGGTTGTTGGTTCAACAAAGAATGTATAGAAACAAGCAAAGTAACCATGTTCAATTCCTTGGCAAAGTCATGCACTCTAAATGGGATGGAATTGAAATACAAAGGTAAATTTGAAATGTCGCAAAAGGACGGGAAAGACGAAATCGACATTCAATTCAAAGAAGCAAAATAAATCTCAATTACTATCAAACTTTCTCGCATTCAAAGGCTGAAATGAACCCTAAAAGTTCGTTTCAGCCTTTGTAATTTCAGGCAAAACTATTCTTGCCAAATCTGTTACTGAAATAACCGAAACCAGGCTTTTACTTCTTTCACTCTTCCCGCCTGTTCGTAAGTCTGGCACTTAAGTTCCAATACATTAAAAGCATCTTCTATTTGATCGGGTGTAAAACCAATATTTTGTGCAGTCAAATTCTGAAGTAATTCTGCTTGAGATTTACTGTTGTAACACGATTTGCGAAAATCCATATCAGAATCGACTTTCGAAATAAAATTTATGGCATTTTGTAGACTCATAATTATGAAATGACCCCTAACCCCTGAAGGGGAATAAGAGATATTAGTACTGATAATTTAAACTCATAAGATATAATTGACAAGGTATCCTAATCCCCCTTTAGGGGTTAGGGGTAGTTTCATCACACTCTGTTTTACAATCACTACATTCACCACCACATACGGTAGCAAATTTCATTGCAGCTTTTATATCAAATGGAATTAGAACATTATCCAACAGAAATTGCAGATTAGAATCCAGCTCATCACCAATAGATTTAAATACATTAATTCCTCTATTTACCAACACCTTGAGTGCCATAGGATGCACTTGTTTCGTGATAATAGTTGAAATATCATTTCGTTCCAATGCAGGTAGTAGTTCTCCCATATTTGGAGCCAAATCCAGGGTTTTCATCCAACTTCCTTCTTTCGTTTCAGTGTTGTAAATGCACAAACTGCCAACAACACTCAGGCTACCTGCAATGCGATTGCGTTGCAAGTCCTTATCTATGACGGGAATGGCTATTTTCATAAAAAATTAATATGACCCCTAACCCCTAAAGGGGAAAAAGAGTTGGTTACATAAAATTCATCAATAAAATAATGAGTTAGATTATCTAAATAAAACTAACTCAGTTCCCCTTTAGGGGTTAGGGGTAAGTTTCTTTGTCCAAAATAACATTTTCGGCTTACATTCTTCAAAGCCAAGACTTTTATATAAACCCTGAGCAACAAGATTATCCTCGCGCACCTCAAGCGTAATCTTACCGTATTTACGTTCTTTTGAAATAATAATCAATTCCTGCATTAAGCTGTTTGCCAATCCTTTACTTCTATAATCGGGATGAACAAAAAAGTCGTGAATATTCAAATAGGGTTTTACCATAAACGTGGAGAAGTTGATGAAACACGTTGCAAGTCCAACAATTTTTCCTGTATAAATTTCAAAAAGCACAAAGCTCGACGGATGATTTGCCAACCCATCAACCAGTCTTAATTGTTGAAGTTTATTCAGCTGCTGTGCATCGCCCATTGGATCAGCCATATACATATTCAACAAATCCACTAACGAAGTCAGATGTGTTGGATTTTCAAAATCACAGAATTCAAATTTAATACCCCCAACCCCTAAAGGGGAGTTTTGAATAGCAGAATCATTTTTAGTGTGTATTTTTTTATTATCACTCATATCAACAATTTTATATTACTCTAACTCAGTTCCCCTTTAGGGGTTAGGGGTCCCCTTGAACTTTTAAACCGCTTAGCATCAATATCATATTTTTTAATTCGAATACCCATCATGCGTTCCGTAATTCCAAGTTGTTCTGCGGCTTTAGCACTGTTTCCTTTGGTAGAGATAAGTGCATCCATTATGATTTGTTGCTCCATTTTACCCAAAATTGTATCCAGTGTACCATTTTGCATCGTTTCGGATGTGGTGGCGGTCTGAAGCGATGCCGGTAAATTATGAGTGCGGATAACAGAATCGGTGCTTAGAATACAGGCTCTTTCAATACAGTTTTCCAGCTCACGGATATTACCTGGCCAATGGTAAACCATCAAGGTATCAATGGCCATGGTGGTAATACGCTTAATATTTTTTCCATGTCGCTTATTGAATTTATCTATGAAAAAGTCTGTCAGAACTGGTATATCATTGATTCGTTCACGTAACGACGGAATGTAAATCGGGAAAACATTGATACGATAATACAAATCTTCGCGAAACTGATCTTTGGCAATTAAATCTTCAAGATTCCGGTTGGTGGCACAAAGAATCCGAACATCTACTTTTATTGGTTTTGTGCTGCCAATGCGTTCAATTTCGCGCTCCTGCAACACCCGCAAGAGTTTTACCTGAGTTGATGCCGGTATATCGCCAAACTCATCCAAAAATATAGTACCTCCATTTGCTGCTTCGAACCTACCAATACGCGTAGCCGAAGCACCAGTAAAGGCTCCTTTTTCGTGCCCGAATAACTCACTTTCAATCAAACTATCGGGCAAAGCAGCACAGTTTACTTTTATAAATGGTTTACCTTTTCGAGTACTGCTAAAATGTATCGCATCAGCCACTAACTCCTTACCTACCCCACTTTCTCCACGAATAAGCACCGTTGCATCAGTCATAGCTACGCTGTCGATAAGCGAGAAAACTTCATTCATTTTTCCTGAATTTCCTTTAATACGATCGGGCATGATACGACTACGAAGCTCGCCACGCAAGCTCAAGTTTTCATTTCGAAGTTGTTCCATTTCTTCAGCATATTCTTGTCTGCGACGAAGTGTACGTCCAATCATTGAACCCACAATTTTGAGCAAACGCAAATCGTAATCGAAGTTCACAATACGTTTATACACCTTATGAAGGCTTATTGTGCCAATAATTTCGTCTTTATAACGTATAGGTGTACAAATAAATGAAACATCATAACCGTCTATCGTTTCTTTTGAATTTGTTAAATTTAAAAACTCGTTTGATATAGCAATTTTAGGAAGTAATACATTATCACCAGTCTTAATTACTCGCCCAATTATACCTTTTCCTAACTGATAAACAGCTTCTTTTTGCTCTTTATCCGTAATTCCGTATGAACCTTCAATTGTAATTTTTGAATTTTCACGATTCAAAATGGTAAGTATGATTCGCTCAGTCTTTAAATGATCAGCCAGAATACCTATTACTTCATTCAAATTTATTTCTTTATTGCTTAATAAAGAGCTTAATTCAAGTAAAATCTCCAACTCTTTGGCTCCGTAACAATCGGAACCATTAAACTTACACAATGTTTCCATAACGCTAATCTAAATATACATAATGATACTATAATATAATAAAAGAATAATAAATGCTACAAATATACGATTAATAACAATAATATGATAGTTCTATTGTAATATTAACGCGCATTTTGATATATTTATTTTATAAATGTATTTTATAGAGGTTTTTTTATAGGTTTTATTTATTTATCTTTGCAACTTCAAAATATAAAAAACCATTTGTAAGGTTCAAAACGTATGATTAAAGTAACATTCCCCGACGGTTCGGTACGCGTATTTGCCAAAGGCATAACCGGACTGCAACTAGCTGAAAATATCAGCTCACGACTGGCACAAGAAGTGCTTGCTATCACAGTAAATGATGAAATTTGGGACTTGACTCGTCCAATCGAAACCGATGCAGCCATTAAATTGCATAAATGGGACGATGAAGAAGCAAAACATGCTTTTTGGCACTCGTCTGCTCACTTAATGGCCGAAGCTCTACAGGAGTTGTATCCGGGTATTAAATTTGGTATCGGTCCAGCAATCGAAAATGGTTTCTACTACGACGTAGATCCGGGTGAAGTATCTATTAAAGAAGGTGATTTGCCTGCAATAGAAGCTAAAATGCTTGAACTGGCTGGTCGTAAAGAAGCCATCGTTCGAAGCGATATAAGTAAAGCCGATGCTTTGGCTCGTTTTGAAGCAATTGGCGAAGTTTATAAAACCGAGATGATTAACGACCTGACCGATGGAATGATTACCCTGTATTCGCAAGGTAATTTCACCGATTTGTGTCGTGGACCTCACTTGCCAAATACGGCTGATATTAAAGCCATAAAAGTGCTGAGTGTAGCTGGTGCTTACTGGCGTGGTGACGAAAAACGTAAAATGTTGACACGTCTTTACGGTATCTCTTTCCCAAAAAAGAAAATGCTTGATGAATATTTAGTTCTGTTGGAAGAAGCAAAAAAACGTGACCACCGCAAGATTGGTAAAGAACTGGAATTGTTTATGTTCTCCGAAATGGTGGGTAAAGGACTTCCGATGTGGTTGCCACGTGGAACTGCTTTGCGTTTACGTTTGGAAGACTTTTTGAAGAAAATTCAACGTCGTTTCGATTACCAACAGGTTATGACTCCGCACATTGGTAACAAACAATTGTACGTGACTTCAGGTCACTACGCAAAATACGGAAAAGATTCATTCCAACCGATTCATACACCGGAAGAAGGTGAAGAGTATCTGTTGAAACCTATGAACTGTCCGCATCACTGCGAAATTTACAAATTCAAACCTCGTTCGTACAAAGAACTGCCAGTTCGTTTGGCTGAATTCGGTACCGTTTACCGTTATGAGCAAAGTGGTGAGTTGCACGGATTGACTCGTGTACGTAGTTTTACACAGGATGATGCTCATATTTTCTGTCGTCCCGATCAAGTGAAGGATGAATTCCTGAAAGTAATGGATATTATCTTTATTATTTTCAGTGCGTTGGAGTTTGAAAATTTCGAAGCTCAGATTTCACTACGTGACCCGAACAACAAAGAAAAATACATTGGTTCCGACGAGAATTGGGAAAAAGCAGAACAATCCATAATTGAAGCTTGTGCCGAAAAAGGTTTGAAAGCCCGTGTTGAAACTGGCGAGGCTGCTTTCTACGGTCCTAAACTGGACTTTATGGTTCGCGATGCAATTGGTCGCAAGTGGCAGTTAGGAACCATTCAGGTGGATTACAATTTGCCTGAACGTTTTGAATTGGAATATACCGGTGATGATAACCAAAAACACCGTCCGGTAATGATTCACCGCGCACCGTTTGGTTCAATGGAACGATTTGTGGCGGTACTTATCGAGCATACTGCCGGTAAATTCCCGTTATGGTTGACTCCTGACCAAGTAGTTATTCTGCCAATCAGCGAGAAATTCAATGACTACGCTTTCGAAATTGCAAAGGAACTTAACTCGCAGGATGTGCGTGTGCAGGTTGATGAGCGCAACGAGAAAATCGGTCGTAAAATCCGTGATAACGAATTGAAACGTATTCCTTATATGTTGATTATTGGTGAAAAAGAAGCTGAGAATGGGGAAGTGTCTGTACGTCGTCAGGGCGACGGTGACAAAGGAACCATGACAGTGGCTCAATTTTCAAAACTCATTACTGATGAGGTTGATGCTTTATTGAATCAATACAATAAATAGATTTTAGAACCAAGAGTCGAGAATCAAGACAAGAAAAACGCGAATCGGGTAAACCGGTTCGCGTTTTTTTATGACAATTAAATGAAACGTTTAATTTTTTGCCGGTTCAATGCCGAATGTAAATCCACCTTTTACGCGCTCAATTAGTTCGGGCAGAATGTCGGTATATTCACCCACGATTCCGAAATCGGCAAAGTGGAAGATAGAGGCTTTCGGGTTATGATCAATTGCCACAATTTTTTCAGACTCTTTCATTCCGGCAATGTGCTGGATAGCTCCCGAAATACCTACGGCCACATATACTTTCGGACGTACAGTTTTACCGGTTTGTCCTACCTGACGTGCATATTCCGAGTAACCTTCGTCAACTACCACACGGCTACAAGCCCATTCGGCTTTTACCCCTTTTTCTTTAAGTGCTTCAGCCAGTTTTTTGATTAATGCCAGACCGTCGCCGGTAGTTCCACGTCCTCCGGCAATAATAACATCAGCATCGAACAAGTTTACCGAACTGCCTTCGCCACGAACGGTTTGCAGAATTTCTACCTTAAATTCATCTTTGGTCAGTTTTGGTTTGTAAGTCGAAATAATTCCTATGCGACCTTCTACTTTTGCAGGTACTTCAAAAGTTCCTGCACGTGCAGTTGAAATTTGTGGATAAACGAACCCAAGAATGGTTGCCAGTTTACTTTCACCATAGGTTGGACGACGGGAGTGAAGAATCGGTTTGTTAATTACTTTTTCCTTGCGGTTCACGTATTCGCCAATTTCCAGTCCGGTACAGTCGGCAGTTACACCACTACCGGTTTTCACACCAATACGAGGTGCAAGTTCACGACCCGAAGTAGTGGCTGCAAACAGTGCAATTTCAGGATTACGTTCCTTGATAACCTGCGCAAAGATAGAAGAGAAGGGTAATACCAGGTATTCAGCTAATTTAGCGTCTTCTACCACAATCACTTCATCAGAACCATGCTCGAACAAGGTTTGTGCCTGATCGGCTACATTGTGACCAATCAGCAAAGTCATGATTTTTGTTCCTTCGCCTAACTGATCGGCCAAATGGCGTGCTGGAGTAAGCAATTCAATGGATGGACGGGCTATTTTTCCGTTGGCAATTTCAGCCCAGGTTAGAATTCCTTTTGCACCGTTGCGGTTATCATAGAATGGAAATTCAGGGTGTTCAGAAACTTTCTTTTCAGTTTTTTCTTTCTTTTCAAGAACATTTGCACCTTTGGCATAATTTGCCAGCAAACTATCCACCAATGTTGCTTCAGTATGTCCCTGCGACATAATAATAGGTGCTCGTTCGCTTACGATATTTACTACACCAGCTACAATGGTTGGAGAACCACTTAATCCTATTTTCTCAGTTCCCAAGCCAATATCGTCAATTCCAAATACAGTGATTTTTGCATTACGGGCTTTGATAGCACCGGTAAGCGACGGTTTACGAGGTGGAATTCCAGTTGGTGTCAGCGAAATAGTGCATGGCATTGGAAGTTTCATCATCTGATAACCACCTTCGATAATACGTTTTGCAATCACATTGCCTTCGCCGTCGGCTTTTACGCTTTCCACGAAAGTCGCTTGTGGAATACCAATGTTTTCGGCAACCTGTGAAGGAACGTGTGCTGTATCACCGTCGCTGGTCTGGCGACCTGCTAGAATGATAAACGGTTCTTTTGAATCTTTGGTAAAACCAAGATGCTTCAGCATAGTCGAAATTGCCAAACCGGTGGCATAAGTATCGCTTCCGCCCAGTTTACGGTCGGAGAGGAGGAATGCCTCGTCGTAACCCATCGAAATAGCTGTTTTTAAAGCCACTTCAAAGGAACCAGGTCCCATGGAACAGGCAATCAGGCGAGCATCGGGATATTGTTTTTTGAGTTGTAATCCGGCTTCAAGACCAAACTGACAGTCGATATTAATAATCGATTTCGCTTTCGTTCTGTCCATTAATCCATCATCTCCCATACGCATTTCGGTTGGGAGTGGAACTTGTTTTATTAAACTTATAATTGTAAGAGCCATTATTTTTAAATTTGAAAGATTTGAAGATTTGAAAATTGCCCCTAAATCCCCTAAAGGGGACTTAATAACTCCCCTTTAGGGGTTGGGGGCCTCTCTACATGTTTTGAAAATCAGGACCATTACCACCGTTTGGTACACTCCAGGTAATTCCATCGCCCGGCGTTTTAATATCGCAGGTTTTACAATGCATACAGTTTTCTGCATGAATACGCAATTCCTGATGTCCGTTTTTGTCGGTATGCAGTTCGTACACTTCCGACGAACAGAAGAACTGACATGGAGCGCCATATTGCTTGATATTAATGGCTGCAAATGAATCAGGATTGTTGATTTTTACGTGAGCCACCTGTAGTTCATCGTGGTTTACGCCCGAGAAATACACATCGGTAGCTTTATCGAAAGTCAATACTTTATCAAAATCCAGTTTGTTTTTGAATCTTTCTTTGAAAGGTTTTCCTTTGAAATCAGCCAGTGTTTTGGTGGCATCTTTGTCAGGATGCGATTTTAAACGACCACAAAAGCCAGCACCACCGGTAATCAGTTGTGTTCCGAAATGCAAAGCGCCAACAATAAGACCTTTCGAAAATCCCTGACGGAAATTACGAACCGGATATAAATCTTTATAAATCAAACTGTCTTTTATTGAAGCTTCGTAAGCTGAAAGTGATTTTTCAGAAAAATCATTTTTGCTCAATGCTTCAGCAGCAGTTTTTGCAGCCAACATACCTGAAGTAACTGCCAAATGAACACCTTTCAAAGCAGGCATAGCAACCAATCCGGCACTATCACCAACAATTAGCGCATTATCAGTATATAGTTTTGGGATTGAAAACCAACCACCTTCGGGTAATGTTTTTGCACCATACTCTACCAGTTTTCCACCTTTCAGATATTTAGCGATAAACGGATTGGTTTTCCATGCCTGAAATGCATTGTGAGCATCGAAAGTAGGATCTTCATATTCAAGACCAATAACCAACCCAACAGCAACTTTATTGTCTTTCAATCCGTACACAAATCCACCACCGAATTCTTTCAGATTCAAAGGATAACCCATGGTGTGATACACTTCGCCCGGTTTGATATTTCCTTCCGGCACACTCCACAATTCTTTTACACCCAAGGAGTAAATCTGGCAGTTTTTGTCTTTTTCCAGATCGTATTTGGCAATAAGTTGCTTGGCAAGGCTTCCGCGTGTTCCTTCGGCAAAAATGGTCAACTTCGCTTCTATGCGAGTTCCCGGTTGGAAATTTTCCATTTCATGTCCGTGGTGATCTACACCGGTATCAATAGTTTTAGCACCAATCACTTTACCATCTTTGTACAAAATTTCGCTTACCGAAAATCCGGTATAAATCTCAACGCCTTTTTCTTCGGCTTTTTTAGCTAAAAAGCGACAAACCTGCCCCAACGATGCGGTATAGTTTCCTGCGTTACTCATGTAAGGTACATGAACCGGCAATTTAAACGAACCATTTTCGCTTAGTAAAACAGTTGAATCAGTTGCTACTTTGGCGTTGAATGGAATTTCACTGAAGTCAACATCCGGTAATAAACTTTTGAAAACATCGGCTTTAATTACTGCACCCGAAATGATATGGCTTCCGATAGAACTTCCTTTCTCAATCAAAAGAATTCTTTTGTTCAGCCCTTTTTGTTTCAATGTGTCCGCCAGATGAATTGAAGTTGCCAGCCCGGAAGGTCCGCCTCCAATAATTAAAATGTCCGTTGAAACGGTATCAGTATTACTCATTGATTTATATATTTTAATTGGTGATTTTTTAAGTTTTTTTTGATGGCATAAAAATAGCAATTCCGATGTTGATTTCGGATTACTATTTACATTCAGATAAGTGGTGATGGGAGAATGTCAGGAAGAACTATATAACATTATAAATGCATATATTTTCCCAAGTAAAAAACAGGATGGTTGATTTAATTTCAGTAAATCCAAGGTTAATCGTAGATTAATTAATTTTAGCGAATCATTCAGTTGGAAATGTATGATTTTTTTAATCTTCTATTAAATTCCACAACAAAAATAAGCATTTTAATTGGCGACAAATTTGTTTTTCAGTTTTTTAGAGTTAAAATGCGTTAATTTGTGCACGATTTGCTATTTCGTGTGCAACAAAACTATGCGTTTAGGTGTTTCAAAATTTTTTATATTAAAATTAACTTAGTTCGCAACCATAAAGGGATGCTTTTTTTCTTCAAAAATCGCATTTTTGCCTTCTCCGTTTATTTTCCGTACCTTTGCATAAAATCGTATTCGTCAGGTGAAAAATAAGAGCTTGTGAAAGAAGAACGGATACGTTAAATACTTCTATGACATTTGATAAATTAGATCTTATTGAGCCGATCTTAAACGCTCTCCGACACGAAGGCTATACTCAGCCAACTCCCATTCAGGAAATTTCAATTCCAATAGTACTTAAAGGACAAGATTTATTAGGATGTGCACAAACAGGAACCGGAAAGACGGCTGCTTTTGCTATCCCAATCTTACAGCAATTACATAAACTCAGAGGCAATGAGAAACTACATCGTAAAATAAAGGTATTAGTTGTAACTCCAACACGCGAACTAGCTATTCAGATTGGTGAAAGTTTTGCTGCATACGGACGTTTTATGAATTTCCGTCATACTGTAATTTTTGGTGGTGTTCCACAAAACCCTCAAGTGAATACGCTTAAAGCCGGAGTTGATATTTTGATAGCTACACCGGGTCGTTTGCTTGATTTGCAAAGTCAGGGATATATTAAGCTTAACGAATTGAGTATTTTTGTACTCGATGAAGCTGACCGAATGCTCGATATGGGCTTTATTCACGACGTGAAAAAACTTATTAAACTGATTCCAACAAAACGTCAATCACTTTTCTTTTCGGCAACTATGCCTGATTCTATTCGTGTGTTGGCTGGAACCATTTTGACTAATCCCGAAGAAGTGGCTGTAACTCCGGTATCAACAACTGCTGAAACCATTCAACAGGAAATGTATTACGTTGATGCAAATAACAAAAAAGACTTGTTGATTCATTTACTTCAGGACAAATCAATTAAAACAGCATTGGTTTTTACCCGTACGAAACACGGTGCTGACAAAATTCAACGCATTCTTGTAAAAGCAAATATAAAAGCGGAAGCCATTCACGGAAATAAATCGCAGAATGCGCGCCAGAATGCGTTGCGGAACTTCAAAGAACGTACAACCCGTGTATTGGTAGCTACTGATATTGCTGCACGTGGTATTGATATCGACGATTTGAATTTGGTGATCAACTACGAAATCCCAAATATTCCTGAAACTTATGTTCACCGAATTGGTAGAACGGGTAGGGCTGGACTTGATGGTAAAGCCATTTCGTTTTGCGATGAAGAAGAACTTGAATATTTGCGCGATATTCAAAAACTGATTTCGATAGAAATACCTTTAATTACTGATCAACCTTATGCAGCTGATTATGTCTTGACAGTTAGAAGATCTAAAATAAAACCGAAAGTTGCCTCACGTGGTAAAGGCTCGGGCATAGATCCGGGCAAAGGTAAACATCGTATCGGAAATGACAGAAATGTAAGCAAACCACAGTCGTTAAAAACTCCGGTGTCAACTGCTGCAAAATCGGAAAGTGCTGGTAAGAAAGTTTTTGTACTGAAAAAAACCAGGTAATATTTGTTTTCAATTGCCAGCACTTTTAAGTGACGGACAGAAAATATAAATATTAGGGCTTTAGACAAATTGAGAAATCTATTTGGCTAAAGCCTTTTTTATTCCCGCCTTTTTCGCCTCATAAATGTATTAGGCTCGTTTGTTATATATGTTTTTGAATGTTGTTGGTTGTTAGGTATATATAATGTAAGTCTCTTAATAAGCTTTTCATTTAAATAACAATTTTATCTGAAATTGAAACATAAATAATAATCAAATTGTTATAACAAAATAGATATTTCGCTTCATTTCAATATTTAATAGTTATTTGATTCAGACAATAAAATATAGTCATTAATCCTTTAAAATTGAAAAAAATGAAAAACGTTAACTCAGTTCCTACCCTTCTTTTTGTGCTGATCACAGCACTTGGAATTTGCTTGGCTTATATTGTAAATGGTGGTTTATCATCGTCTTCAAGTATGTTTATTATCATCTTTTCAGTAGTTGGAGTTCTTGTTGCGTGGTCAACTAAAGTAGCCAATCAGTGGAGTCGTGCCATAGTGTTACGACTAGGAAAATATCATTCAATGAGAGGTCCCGGAATTTTCTTTATTATTCCAATCATTGATACTATTCCTTATTGGATTGATATCCGTGTTATCAGTACCTCTTTTAAAGCGGAAAAAACCCTTACAAAAGATACAGTTCCGGTGGATGTTGATGCGGTTCTGTTTTGGAAAGTGATTGATCCGAAAAAGGCGGCTCTTGATGTAGCCGATTATTACAGTGCTATTAGCTGGGCTTCACAAACCGCTCTTCGTGATGTTATTGGTAAGACGATGCTTGCCGACATGCTGGAAGGGCGTGATAAGATTAGTGCGTTGTTACAGACTATAATTGATGAAAGAACTGAACCATGGGGTATTAACGTTATTTCGGTCGAAGTAAAAGATGTACTTATTCCTCAGGGGCTTGAAGCTGCCATGTCAATGCAGGCGCAAGCCGAACGTGAACGTCAGGCGAGGGTGATTTTGGGCGATTCTGAACGACAAATTGCAGAAATGTTTAATGAAGCTTCTAAAAGTTATGCCGATAACCCAACTGCTTTTCATCTTCGGGCTATGAATATGCTTTATGAAGGCTTGAAAACTAATTCTACCATTGTTATCGTGCCAAGTACAGCTGTAGAAAGTATGGGTTTAGGTGGTATTAATGGTACGGTTGCGCTTACAGCTGCGATTCAAAAAGATAAAATAGGGTAGATTCCCAAAGTTGAATTTTGTTTTGGATGACAAATAAAAAAGCCCGATACACTTTCGTGTACCGGGCTTTATCTTGATTTTGAACTGAAAACTTATTCAGCTACAACCTCAAAAGCAACTTCAAGAGTTACTTCTTTGTGAAGTTTCAAAGTAGCTTTATATGATCCGATTTCTTTAACGGCATCTTTAAGTACAATTACTTTGCGGTCAACAGTAAATCCTGCTTTTTCAAAAGCATCGGCAATTTGGATAGGACCAACTGCACCGAAAATTTTACCTGTTGTGCTTGTTTTTGCGCCTACATTCAATACTATGTCTTTTAATTTTTCAGCCAATTCAATAGCATCGTTTTTCAGACGTTCCAATTTGTGAGCGCGTTGTTTTAAATCTTCTGCCAACATTTTTTTAGCTGATTCTGTTGCAAGAATTGCTTTTTTTGTTGGGATCAGGAAGTTACGTCCATAACCAGCCTTCACGTTAACGATATCGCCTTTGTAACCTAAGTTGATTACATCTTCTTTCAATATAATTTCCATACTTTTTCCTCCTTCTAAATTATTTCATCATATCGGTTACATAAGGAAGCAACGCGATGTGGCGTGCTCTTTTAACTGCTTGAGCTACTTTACGTTGATATTTCAACGAAGTACCGGTAAGGCGACGTGGAAGAATTTTTCCTTGTTCGTTCAAGAATTTTTTCAAAAATTCAGGATCTTTATAATCGATGTAACGAATACCGCTTTTTTTGAAGCGACAATATTTTTTCTTTTTTACATCTACTGAGGGTGGAGTCAAATATCTGATATCTCCGTTGTTTGCTGCCATGTTCTTAGTTCTCCTTTACTTCTTTAGATTTAACACTCTTTCTTTTCTCAGCGTATTCGAACGCATATTTGTCCAAACGGAACGATAAGAAACGTAAAACACGTTCGTCGCGACGGAATTGAGTTTCCAAAGTAGCGATTACTGATGCTTCTGCATCAAATTGAAGCAACGAATAAAAACCTGTAGATTTCTTTTGGATTGGATACGCCAATTTGCGCAATCCCCAATTTTCCTCATTAGTAATAATCGCACCATTTTCTGTTAAAATGGATTTGAATTTTTCTACCGCTTCCTTCATCTGAACATCAGACAAAACGGGAGTTAAAATGAAAACGGTTTCATAATGGTTTAACATACTGTTTGTTAGCTTTTTAGTAATTTGTAATTAGTTTTTATTAAAGCGGGGCAAAGATACAAATAAATCTTTGATTGACAATCACTATTATAGAAAATGTGTGAATAATAAGATTGTGATGAGGGTTTACTGTAATTTCATGTCATTATTTTTTCATGTCATTATTTTTTTCTGTAATTATGATAGTATATAGCAATGTTTAGAGATAGAAATTTATTTTTTTTCAGTCGTTTGAATGTTGTTAAAGTGTATAGGTGTGGCGTCATATGTAAAGTAAAACATAAAATAAGGCATACAAAATAATATATAATATGCAAATAATATGACATAAAGATTATTTATATACAAAAACAATAAAGTTTCAAAATGTCATTAAAATGTTGTATTATAGGTTAATATGGTAATATTTGTTGAATATATGTTCTTTTTTCTTTTAAATATCAACATATTTATGTACTTTTGCGCCAAACTAAAAAACACCATTATGTTAGATGTAGGATTGACCACTTTTATGATTCTGGCCACGAGCCTTGTCATGCTTATGACACCGGGATTAGCTTTCTTTTATGGAGGGTTAGGCAGTAATAAGAATATTTTAAGTATTATGATGCAGAGTTTTGTTTCCATGGGAATAAGCACTGTACTTTGGTTTGCATTTGGTTATTCTGTTTGTTTCAGTGGAAACTTACACAGCGGAACTGACTTTTTCGGAATCATTGGTAATCTGGATAAAGCGTTTTATCACGGAATTACACCATCAACGCTATATTCGCCGGATAAACGTTTTCCTGAATACATTTTTATTGCTTACCAAATGATGTTTGCCATCATTACTCCGGCACTTATTACAGGTGCATTTATCAATCGCGTTTCATTTAGATCCTACATTGTTTTCCTTGTTTTGTGGCAAATTCTAGTTTATTATCCTTTTGTCCACATGGTTTGGGGCGGCGGACTATTGGCTGAATGGGGCGTTTTTGACTTCGCAGGTGGTATTACTGTTCATGCCACAGCCGGATTTGCTGCATTAGCTTCGGTTTATTTTGTTGGTCGAAGAAATGAAAAACATGAGCCTAACAATATTCCGTTGGTTGCTGTCGGTACAGCTTTACTGTGGTTTGGTTGGTACGGTTTCAACGCAGGAAGCGAATTGGCTGTAAATTCGGTGACTATTTCAGCATTTTTAAATACCGATACTGCTGCTTCTTTTGCAGCCGTTACTTGGTTACTTATTGAATGGAATACTGGTAAAAAGAAACCAACTTTTATAGGTTTGATGACAGGTGCGGTGGCCGGGTTGGCAACTATTACACCTGCGGCCGGTTATGTTGATATATATTCAGCAGCTATAATAGGAGTAATTGCTGCTATTGGTTGTTATATGGCTGTACATTTTAAAGAGAAAAAAGGTTGGGACGATGCACTTGACGTTTGGGGAGTTCACGGTATGGGTGGCGTAATCGGAACAATTTGTCTGGGATTTTTTGCCAATAGTGCTATCAACTCTGCTATTCCAAATGGAATTTTCTTTGGAGGCAATGGCATGTTGTTGTTCAAAGAGTGTGTAGCTCTTATATTTGCCATTGTATACGCTTTTGGATTTACTGTACTTCTGTTTAAAGGTATCAATAAATTTATTCCGGTACGTGTTTCTGAATTGGAACAAACGGTAGGTCTTGATATAGCACATCACGGTGAAGTGGCAAGACAGAACTAAGCAAAGTAAAAAACGTAGTTGAGAAACGGACTTGCCTGATTTATGGGAGAGTCCGTTTTTTTATTCAGTAAAGATATATGATTCAAATATCTAACGGAGAAATTGAAAATAACTCTTAAAAAGTTCTTCGTGTTTTTGAAGAATGTTACTTCAAAAAGAGGTAACTTTGCACTCTGTTTTAAGGATTAAATGATATGGAAAAAACTAAGATTGTTATTGTAGGACTTGGTGGAGTCGGAGGGTATTATGGCGGATTATTAGCAAAAAAATATGCAGATGATCCAAGTATAGAAATATATTTTGTGGCACGTGGCCAACACCTGAAAAAAGTGCAGGAAAACGGACTGACATTGATTACAGAGAACGGAACTTTTCATGTGCGTCCAACATTGGCAACCGATAATGTGTCGGAAATAGGGCAAGCTGATTATATTATAATGACTCCCAAAAGTTATGATTTGGACTCAACTGTTACTCAAATAAAACCATGTGTGAGGGATAATACTGTTATTTTGCCATTACTCAACGGCATTGATAACTCAAAGCGAATCCGTGCTTTATTACCCGGAACAGAAGTGTGGCAAGGCTGCGTTTATATTGTTGCCCGACTGAATGAGCCCGGAATTGTTGAAAGTTCAGGGAATGTACACCGGTTTAATTTTGGTTACGAATTTATACAAACCAATGAACGTTTAATCAGCTTTGAAAAACTTTTAAAAGATGCCGGCATTGATGCCGTTTTTCATGAAAAAATCCTGTCTGTTATCTGGACTAAGTTTTTTTTTATTTCACCCACTGCTTCACTTACGTCATATTTCGATGTAAGTTTTGGAGCTTTACTTACAGACGAAATAAGAAAAAAAACATTGGTAAATTTACTCGAAGAAATGCTTTTGGTAGCCAATGCCGAAGGTGCCGAAATTGACCGGACAATAATTGATAAAGTCATACATCAATTGGAAAAACTACCATTTGAAACTACAGCTTCCATGCATAGTGACTTTCAGTCCGGAAAAAACACTGAAGTGCATGGACTGACAGGCATTGTGGTGGAACTGGGCAAGAAACATGGAATTGCAACGCCAACTTATGAAAAGGTATATCATGAGTTGAAACAACGAATGAATAATTGACTTATAATAATGGCAGCCTCTTTAAGTCGCACTCCCTGTAATAGAAGGATCACTAGACAGCCTTAAAACTCATATCCAAACTTTTTACAGAGTGCGTCAAAGCACCTACAGAAATATAATCCACCCCACATTCGGCATATTCTTTGAGTGTTGCAAAGGTAATACCACCAGAAGATTCGGTTTCGTATTTTCCGTCAATAATTTCTACTGCTTTGCGGGTATTTTCGGGAGTAAAGTTATCAAGCATAATACGGTCAACGCCACCTTCGGCCATTACCTGAGCCAGTTCATCGAAGTTACGAACCTCAATTTCAATTTTCAGATCTTTACCTTTTTCTTTCAGATAGGCTTTTGTACGTTGAATGGCCTGTGCAATTCCACCGGCAAAATCAACGTGATTATCTTTCAGTAAAATCATGTCATACAGCCCGATACGGTGATTTACACCACCTCCAATTTTCACAGCTTCTTTTTCCAGCAAACGAAGTCCGGGAGTAGTTTTGCGGGTATCAAGCACACGGGTTTTTGTTCCTTCCAACGCTTTTACATATTCACGTGTTCGGGTGGCAACGCCGCTCATACGCTGCATAATGTTCAGCATCAAGCGTTCGGTTTGTAGCAGCGATTGGATTTTACCTTCAGCCACGAAAGCAACATCACCGACTTTTACTTCGGTTCCATCGTTAATAAAGACGGTCATTTTAAGATCGGGATCGAAAGCCCTGAATATTTCACGGGCAACTTCAATGCCTGCCAACACACCGTTTTCTTTGATTATTAACTGTGATTTTCCAACTGCAGTTGCCGGAATACATGATAGGGTTGTATGGTCACCATCGCCAATATCTTCAGCAAACCATAATGAGATAAGTTGTTCGAAATCGTTAGTCATTTGAGGGTTCAATTCGAAGTTGTTGAATTTCATTTTTTCGTGTCAGAACATACACACGATAATTTCCAGTTGATGTTTTCAGCGTACCGATTACAAAACTGGCAGCATCTTTGTTTCCTTTATGTAGTAATTGAAAGCCGTTTACACGGTTTTTCCGGAAAAAGTCAGCAATAATTCCTGTAGCTTGCTGCTTGCTAAACACATCGTTTTTATTATCAATTACGAGTTCAACATTGGCATTCAAAAATCCTGAAAGCTGACCTGCATCACCTTCTTTCAGCGCAGTAATTATATCCGAAGAAACCTCTGATGACTGTGCTTTGATAACAGGAACTGCTAATAACAGGCAGATACTGAGTAAAAAGAATCTAATTGTTTTCATAACTTGTATGATTTTCTGCAAAAACATTTTTTTAGTTTAAACATAAATTCTCGCTAAAAAATGCCATATTTGCAATTGAATTAATAATTCAGCTGCAAAAGTACATTATTTAATTTATTGCAGCCAAATAATTTGATTGATTTTATAATGACAAATAACAAGCCAGAAATTGCTAATTCACTTAATAAATGAAAATCATACTGCTAACCGTTGGAAAATCAACCAATTCTCATCTAATAACACTCCAGGAAGAATATCAAAACCGTTTGAAATATTATATTCCGTTTGAAATGTCTGTGATACCGGAATTAAAGAATACCAAAAACTTATCTGTCAGTGAGCAGCAGGAAAAAGAGGCCGACCTTATCCTTAAACAACTGGAAGCAAGCGATGAAGTGGTTTTGCTCGACGAAAAAGGAAAGCAATTTACGTCTGTCGGTTTCTCAGATTTCTTATCTAAAAAGATGCTGGCATCGCATAAACGAATGGTTTTTGTTGTGGGCGGTCCGTATGGTTTTTCGGAGCGGGTATATCAACGCGCCAATGGAAAAGTTTCGCTATCAGCCATGACATTTTCACATCAAATGATTCGGGTAATTTTTGTAGAACAACTTTACAGAGCCATGACTATTCTGAAAGGAGAACCGTATCATCATGAGTAAAAGATCATAACTACTAGCTTGGACAAGTCAGAACCAAAGAGGTGGAACGCAAATACCGCTAATACCGCAAATTCATGCAACTTAAGACTGACTTTTCTTAAAGTTTTGAACATTGTGCAAAAGAAATGAGTTAAAAGTTAAGATACTAAAAGTAAAACTACTTTATGAAACGAACAAGACAAAATTTAATCTATTTTGACTCACAGGGGCATGATTAAATTTTTTCATATGAGTTCCATCTGACATTTAAAATTATAATTATAAACAGATGAAAAGAAGTAATAATAATCGCATATTAATCGCATTACTAATAACCAGCATTGTAGCAGGATTAGTGTGCAATTATTTTTACGAAAGATCTCCAAAACAGGCTATCATCACCAGCGAATTTCAACAGCAACTGAAGACTAAAGAAGATCAGGCAACAAATACATTGGATGATTTGAAAAAAATTATTATTCATTCATCTAAAGATTCGCTGATTAATTACCCTTTTGCCACGAATGATATTTCATACTATGTTTTTGAAAAAAACGAATTGATTTTCTGGTCGGACAATAACCTGGACATCAGTAATATTGCTCTCCCAGACTCCACTGACTGGCATTACGTACAACTTCCCAATGCACACTGTGTAAGCCGATTAGAAACTTCTGATTCCTATAAGTTTCTGGCATTAATCAAGATAAAAAACAATTATCCATACGAAAATGACGAATTGAAAAATAACTTTACCAGCGATTTCAATATGGATAAGGAAGTGTTGATTGTCAATGGTAAAAAAACGGATAAACATGCCGTATTCAGTTCGCATGGTACCTATTTGTTCACTTTGTCTGAGCCACCAGTGCCTATTTACAACGAAACATGGTCGCAACTTGGACTAATGGCGTATTTGTTAGCATTCCTGATATTTTTTATATTGTTTGCCCGTTGGCCATACCTACTTCGTCGTAATTCAATTCCACTCAAAACATTCCTTTACGTTTTCGGAAGCGTTGGATTATTGACCGGTTTATGTTTATTTTTTAATTTTCCGTCGGTACTATTCCAGAATAAATTATTTTCGCCGTTCCAATATGCTTCGAATCCGTTTCTGGCATCCATTAGTCACCTGACAATTGCCACAGGTTTCATCATTTCCGGCATTTATCTGTTTTATGCTCATACCAATACTGATGTAATAAAAAGTCGGAAAATTCACCGGGTTTTCCTGTTGTTTTTTTGCCTCTATTTTGTATTGGTTTATTATGTTTTGAGCGGACTGATTTATCACTCCAGTATTCAACTAACCATATTGAATTTTAATGATTTCTCGTTAATAAGCATTTGGATTCATTTTCTGATTTTGCTTTGGGGAATTGGTATGGCATTGTTATTCTTCAAAACTCACAATCGGTTTAATGTCAAACACAAGTTAAAACAAGCAATAATAATTGATTTATCGCTGTCAGTTGCATTATTTAGTTTTAGTTATCTGTTCTTTCGCGAAGATGCATTCAGAATAAGTATTTCATTTTCATTGCTTTGTGCTGTATTTTATTTACCATTCTGTTTTAAGAAATACAAAAATATATACACGTATGTGGCCTGCTGGGCGTTATTTTTTACAGGATTTATGGTGATAAATTCTTCCATTATCAACAACAATAAAAAAAGCGACAAATACAGAATTCTGGCACAGAATATATTTATCAACGGAAATACCGACAACGATCGCATGGCTGATATTTTGCTGGAAGAATTGGATGTCCAAATCCGAAAAGATAAAAAAATAACAAAACTTATCTCGAAAACTGATTCGTTATCAATTGCCAATAATTATCTGAACACAAAATACTTGCGTGGTTTTTGGAATAAATATGAAATGCGATTGAATGCAGCAACCCTTCATTCGGCACTTTACAAAGAATATACGCAATATATATTGAACGTAGGCACACAGCTTAAAAACACTCATTTCTTCAGCGTTACCGCTAATGAAAATAACATGTCATATATTGGTGAATTTCAAGTAAAACCTACCAATAGAGATACGATTGCATTTTTCATGGAGTTTTATCCGCGACGTAATTTTAAGAGTTATAGTTTCCCGAACCTGCTCATTGCTTCAGCCCCCGATATACAATCGAAACTAAACATTGGAATAGCCAAATATGAACATCAACGATTGGTTTATTCTTCCGGGAAATTTGAATATCCCATAGAAAATAATTGGATTCCAAAAGTAAGATCCGACTTTTACAGTACCATTTACAAAGGAAGAATTCATTACATATATACCCCAAATCGCAATGTATATATTGTCATTACCGAACAACAACCTTACGAACCGATAGCTTATTTTCTCTATTTTGTTTACACCTTTATGGCATTTTATGCCATTTGCTGGTTATTTATCTGGGGTTACCAACTAACACACCGTAAACGAAACTACAGGCTCGGATTAACCACAAAATTCCAATATGCTTTTATTGGATTATTAATAATCAGCTTCTTAGGTATATTTTATGTATCGGTAAACTTCATCCAAAAAAAATATCAGGAAGAACAAATTGCCAACCTTGAAAACAAGAAAACATATATTCAAAAAGCATTGCAGGACATGTATTACTGGAATCAAAACCTGAATGCTCTAAACACGCAGGCATTGAATTTAGATTTGCAGGATTTGTCTTATATTTACCATACCGACATTCATGTGTATGACAATCGTGGAGTATTAATCGGAAGTTCGCAACCGCTTATTTTCAATAAAAAACTGATAAGCAACCGCATTTCACCCACGCCAATCTTCACCTCAAATGCCAACCTGAACCAATACGAGCATATAGGAAAATTAAACTACCTAACCGGCTACACCGATTTTTACAACGGAGATTATCTGCAAATCGGTTACATTGCTATCCCGCAATTTTTCAGTCAGGATGAAATCCAACATGAAATTGAAAGTTTCCTAGCAGTCATTATCCATATTTATTTGATAATTATTGTTTTGGCCATTTTATTAAGTTTATTTATCGGCAAGCAACTTTCAGCTCCGCTTAATCTACTGGAAAATAAGCTTAAAGAAATGCGTTTGGGTCGCAGAAACGAAAAAATCGACTATAACCTGAATGACGAAATAGGGCAATTGGTAATTCAGTATAATCGTACGGTAGATGAACTGGAGCAAAGTGCCCGCTTGTTGGCTAAATCAGAACGCGAATCTGCCTGGAAATCGATGGCCCGGCAAGTGGCACATGAGATAAACAATCCGCTAACACCTATGAAGTTAAGCATCCAACAATTGCAACGTACCAAAAAGCTAAACGACTATCGGTTTGATGATTATTTTGAAAAATCGACAGCTATGTTGATTGAGCAAATCGATAATTTATCGCGGATTGCTGGCACTTTCTCAAACTTTGCCCGTATGCCCGAAGCTAACTTCGAACGTGTGGACGTTGCAGCACGTTTATATTCTGTGGTACAACTATTTGTAAACAACAACGAGCAAATTAAGATTAAATACAGAGGTCAGAAAAAAAAAGTTTTCGTGTATGCCGATCCCGAACAATTGGTTCAGGTCTTCAACAATTTATTGAAAAATGCCATTCAGGCCATTCCCGATGATCGTGACGGAGTTATTAAAGTCAATCTATGGCAGGAAGCCGAACGGATTATAA